>ENA-OPSY01000510-OPSY01000510.1-human-gut-metagenome-genome-assembly--contig:-NODE-510-length-27737-cov-7.052561_pt1 | contig 27737 bp, 19 predicted proteins | sample MGYA00241464_ERZ501920 | MGnify/ENA primary metagenome ERZ501920 (study PRJEB25962, sample SAMEA2042396) | human gut metagenome | biome: human gut; feature: human-associated habitat; material: faeces...
AGCTTTCCGTCAACAACATCAAAGGTTATTGTATCTCCCATACTAACCTTACCTTCAAGAATAACTCTTGCAGCCAATGTTTCAACATTCTTCTGCAAATATCTCTTTAATGGTCTTGCACCATAAACCGGATCATATCCGTTATCTGCAACATAAGTTTTTGCTGCATCAGTAAGCTTAATCTGTAACTCTCTATCCTTTAATCTTTCGTTAACACTGTCAATTACAAGATCTACAATTCCGCCAATGTTATCCCTTGTTAAAGGCTTAAACATAATAATTTCATCAAGTCTGTTTAAGAACTCTGGTCTGAAATGATTTCTTAAATCATTCATTACAAGGTCCTGATTTTCCTGCTTAATGTTGCCATTGTCATCAATTCCTTCTAACAGATATGATGAACCAATATTTGAAGTCATAATCAAAATTGTATTCTTAAAGTCTACTGTTCTACCCTGTGAGTCTGTAATACGACCATCGTCAAGTACCTGTAAAAGTACGTTAAATACATCCGGATGTGCCTTTTCAACTTCATCAAAAAGTACAACCGAATAAGGTTTACGTCTTACTGCCTCAGTAAGCTGACCGCCTTCATCGTATCCAACATATCCCGGAGGCGCTCCGACCAGACGGGAGACACTATGCTTTTCCTGATACTCACTCATATCGATACGAGTCATCATCGTTTCGTCATCAAACAGGAACTCTGCCAATGCCTTTGCTAATTCGGTCTTACCTACGCCGGTGGTTCCCAGGAAGATAAATGACCCGATCGGACGTTTCGGATCTTGTAATCCGGCACGGCTACGGCGCACAGCATCTGCCACCGCTTCAATCGCTTCGTCCTGACCAATTACACGTTGATGAAGTTCTTCTTCCAAGTGCAACAGTTTATCTTTTTCACTTTGCAGCATCTTGCTGACAGGAATACCAGTCCAGCGGGAAACAACATCAGCAATATCTTCAGCGTCTACCTCCTCCTTAATCATGGCTTTATCGCCTTGCATATCACGCAGTTGCTTTTGAGTATCTTCTATTTCTTTATCCAAAGCCTGAAGTTTACCATAACGGATTTCGGCTACTTTACCATAATCGCCTTCACGTTCGGCTTTTTCTGCTTCGAATTTAAGATTCTCTATCTCAACCTTGTTCTGCTGGATTTTATCCATCAGCGTTTTCTCACTTTGCCATTTAGCTTTAAAGGACTTTTCCTGTTCTTTGAGCTCGGCAAGTTCCTTACCGATAATTTCCAGTTTCGGTTTATCGTTTTCACGTTTGATAGCCTCGCGTTCAATTTCCAGCTGCTTGATTTTACGGGAAATCTCATCCAGTTCTTCAGGAACGGAATCTACTTCCATACGCAGTTTGGCTGCGGCTTCGTCCATCAGGTCAATGGCTTTATCCGGCAGGAAACGGTCGGTGATGTAACGGCTACTCAATTCGACGGCTGCAATGATTGCGTCGTCTTTGATACGTACGTGATGATGGTTCTCGTAACGTTCTTTCAATCCACGAAGGATGGAAATGGTACTCAAGTTATCCGGTTCGTCCACTTGCACGATTTGGAAACGACGCTCCAATGCTTTATCCTTTTCGAAGTATTTTTGATATTCGTCGAGGGTTGTTGCTCCGATGGAACGTAGTTCTCCACGAGCTAAGGCGGGCTTTAGAATGTTGGCAGCATCCATGGCACCTTCACCTTTTCCGGCACCTACCAGCGTGTGAATCTCATCAATGAACAGAATAATATCACCTTCTGATTTCTTCACTTCATTGACAACTGATTTCAATCGTTCTTCAAATTCACCTTTGTACTTTGCGCCGGCAACCAGTGCTCCCATATCCAGTGAATAAACTTGTTTGTTCTTCAGGTTTTCGGGCACGTCTCCGCGAAGAATACGATGTGCCAAACCTTCTACGATAGCCGTTTTACCGGTACCCGGTTCACCAATTAGAATCGGGTTGTTCTTTGTACGGCGGCTCAATATCTGTAATACTCGGCGGATTTCTTCATCACGTCCGATTACGGGATCCAGTTTTCCGCTACGGGCAGCTTCGTTCAGGTTGATAGCATACTTTTCCAATGATTGATAAGTATCTTCACTGGATTGTGATGTAACCTTTTCTCCTTTTCTCAATTCGCTGATAGCGTTGCGCAATTCTTTTTCCGTCATACCGGCATCTTTCAAGATCGTGGAGACGGTACTCTTAACAGTCAGCAATGCCAGTATGATAGGCTCTAATGAAACAAACTCGTCGCCCATTTCTTTAGAATACTGTGTTGCTTTCTGCAAAACTTCGTTGGATTCACGACTTAGATACGGTTCTCCGCCGGATACTTTCGGCAGGGAGTCGATTTGCTTGTCGACCACGAGAGCTACTTGCTGTCCATTCATACCAAGTTTTTGGAAGATGAAATTAGTGACGTTTTCGCCTACTTTCATTACTCCCTGCATGATGTGGACAGGTTCAATGGCTTGTTGTCCCCGGCTTTGTACCAGGTTCACGGCCTCCTGTACCGCTTCTTGAGATTTGATGGTAAAATTGTTAAAGTTCATATCTTTGTTCTCCTTTCTTATTTCACGTTTTTAATAACACCTAAGAGGGCGCAAAAGATTTGCCAAGTATAAAAATATGACAAAATAGCATGAGTATTAAGGAGTTAAAGGACAAAATGACCTTTTTTATCTAGATATGACTGACGAATTTACCATATACTCCACAGAATAGGATGGGCTTCAAAATAAGATGGGTTTTCAATGAAGTTTACTATTCTGTGGAGAAACGATTGTTAGAAGATTCTTATCGGGAAGTCTCTAAGCTCTCTTTCTACTTTTTTTGCATTAAATTTGTGTGCGTTGAAATTCTTTCCCAGCCATTCCCGATATTCTTTTGCAGCTTTTGAGTGTGGTTGTTTTAATGCCTCCAACATCTCTTGGTAACCATATATTCCTCCGCAATCTTCGGGTGGACATGCATTTGCTCCGTCTATGAGAAAGATGCCTTGTGTTTCGTCCTTTTTATATGCTTGTTGTGATTCCAGGGTAATTCGATGCATCCAACTATCTCCGAAATCATATTCATATTTAATATGTGAGCCTTTTCGGGTAAGGATCTCTCCTAAAGAGAGAGAGTATGAGTTGACTGTTTTAACGGGATCAAACAAAAACTCGTCATCGGATTCTTCGGTTGTATATATTGTTTTCCCTTTTTGAAACAGATGCATGTGATAACCTTCCCAACCCATTGCGGTATTTATGACATCCGCAAAACTTTCCAGACGGATGTCGGAAGGGACTTCCACTATACGATATATTTCCGGGTCGGAATCAATCAAAGAAATTTTTATATTGAGTTTTTTAGGGGTTTGTTCTCCAATGTAGAAAGAGTTGTCGTATTCATCATCGTCAAATTCGGCATCGTATTCTTCATCAAATTCGTTAGCATCAAATTCATTATTCTCATTGAAGGCAAAGAACTCATTCAATAAATTCATTAGTTCTTCCATACTGTCCACTTCCAATCCCTTCAGTTCTGCGTGTGGCATTTCTTTTTTTATCTCTTTGATTCCTTTTCTCGTTAATGTATTGGGTATTTTGAATCGTTTATAGATTTTTTCCAATATAGGCAACGTTTCTATGGCACGGATATTCATCAACGTATTTGTGATATAGTCAATTATCGCGATATTATTATCTTCCCCACGCTCAAACTGATCGTAATAAGAATTCAATAATTGGCAGAACCAGTTAATAATTTCCAATCTTCGTTCAGGGTTGGTTATGGCAATTTGTGCGACAGCACTACAAATATCTTCTTTTCCGAAAGGAGCGATTCCGTCTTCATTCATGAAACTAAGTAGCAAAGGCAATTGGTGCTGCCCGAGTTGGTAAATGATGGCAATGGTGGCTTCATCCTGTACGAGGTGGCAGTAGGAAGCGAGGAAAGTCGGACTTTGCCGCATTATTTCCAAGATGATATTTAAAGAAGATTCCATTCGGTAATGTTCCATTGCCCAGTAGATATACCATAACTTAAAAGGCCTGTCTTCTTCTTTTGCGTTTTCGAGAGGTCCTTGATAATGGATAAATAGATGCAGGATAAAGTTGCGCAAATCTTTTTCTAATTCGGCAGCGGGTACTGTCGTGCAATCTTTTTTAAACTCGTCAAATGGGTAGTCTTTGCATGTCTGCATATCCCAAAGCCTTTGCAGGTAAGCTGCAATGGGGGTTGCTTCCGAGCTATAGTCTGGATGCTGATAGTGATAGAAAGCTTCTTCCATTTGTTGGTAGATTTTTTCTAATCCGTTATTGCTTAATATATCTATCACTTCTTGTTGTTCTTCGGGTGTAAACAAGTTTAATACTTCAGTCATAATCGCATCGAGATCAATCGAAGTTTGGTTCTTTTTCTTATTCATTATCGTGTCATTTAATAAATTTGTCAATTTTCTCCAAAGGTACACCTCTTTGTTGAGTAATAGCCTGATAATTTCTCTTTTTTTTAAATATTCTTTCCGGAGAAGATAAGAAAGTTTATCTTTGCCCTATAGTAGAGAGTAAATCTGTTTTCTAATTGATGACTAATGATATGAATGATAAACCACAAATAAAATTATCAGAGACAGTGGTGCTGATTGATGCCGCTTTCCTAAATTTCGTAATTACGGATATGAAGAGATACTTCGAAGAGACTTTGCAACGTTCTTTACAAGAGATCGATCTTTCGATGTTGACTACCTATCTGACTTTGGATGCAGGGATTGCGGAAGGAAAAAATGAAGTGCAGTTTCTTTTTGTTTATGATAAAGAGTCGGGTAATCTTGCGCATTGCCAGCCTTCTGACTTGGAGAAAGAGTTGAATGGAGTTGCTTTTCAAAGCCCTTATGGAGAATATTCGTTTGCCAGTGTTCCGTCGGAAGGGATGGTGTCGAGAGAGGACTTGTTTTTAGACTTATTATCCATTGTAGCCGATTCGGCCGATGTGAAAAAAATGATTCTGGTATCTTTCAATGAAGAATATGGAAAGAAAGTGACTGATGCTTTGAATGAAGTACAGGGCAAGGAGATTGTCCAATTCCGAATGAACGAACCGGATACTCCGGTAGCTTATAAATGGGATATGTTGGCTTTTCCTGTCATGCAGGCATTGGGAATCAGAGCCGATGAATTATAGCCATAGCTACCCATTTCAGTCATTAATCGCTAATCACTAATAAGTTAATCACTATTTTCCATGTCCGATTTTCGTTTAAAAGTATTTCAGAGCGTGGCGAAGAATTTAAGTTTTACGAAGGCTTCGCAAGAGCTGTTTGTCAGTCAGCCTGCTATCACTAAGCACATTCAGGAACTGGAAGCTTATTATCAGACTCGTTTGTTCGATCGTCAGGGCAGTAAGATCTCCTTGACTAAGTCCGGAGAGCTATTATTGAAACATAGCGAAAAGATTTTGGACGATTATAAACAGCTGGAATATGAGATGCATTTGTTGCATAATGAATATATCGGCGAACTGAAACTGGGTGCCAGTACTACGATTGCGCAATATGTACTTCCTCCTTTGTTGGCGGATTTTATAGCCAAGTTTCCACAAATCAATCTTTCTTTGATTAATGGAAATTCCCGGGGAGTGGAAGCTGCTTTACAAGAACATCGGATTGATTTGGGATTGGTTGAAGGTATCTTCCGTTTGCCTAATCTGAAGTATACTCCATTTTTGCAAGACGAACTGGTTGCTGTGGTTCATACCCATAGTAAATTGGCTGTTTCGGATGAGATCGCTCCGGAAGATTTGCCAAATATCCCCTTAGTTTTGCGGGAGAGAGGTTCAGGAACGTTGGATGTGTTTGAGCGTTCCCTGTTACGCCATAATTTAAAACTTTCTTCTTTGAATGTATTGATGTATCTCGGTAGTACGGAGAGCATCAAGCTTTTTTTGGAACATACAGATTGTATGGGAATTGTTTCTATCCGTTCTGTTTATAAGGAACTGGTTGCCGGTAATTTTCGTGTGGTTGAGATAAAAGGAATGCCCATGCAGCGCGAGTTTAATTTTGTGCAACTGCAAGGGCAGGAGGGAGGTTTATCTCAAGCTTTCATGCGATTTGCCGGGCATCACAGTAAGAGTTTGTAATCAAACCTCTTCCATACGGACTAATTCCCAGCCGCAGAATTGTATGACAATGCAGTGAAGTTGAGTTCCCTGACATAGTTGGCGAACTTTCGGACCGGCAGCATAACCATGAATTTGTTCAACGGCTTCCTGCCATTGTGCGGTGCCTTGGGTGTCGTATTTTTCTTTCGGCAGATATTTTAATTCCAAGATATAGCTATGCGCTACTTCTGCGTAACGTTGCAGATCGGGCATCAGAAACATATCGCAAAAGCCGTGATTCAGTTCTACTTCAGGCATTGTGAGGTAGTAGGCGTTCACGCTAAGGTAAGCGGTGAAGAATCCCTGAATGTTACGTTCGCCCTCAATGCTGCTGCGTACGGAAGTATTCTCCTTATAAGCTTTGGCTATGAATTCCAATGCCGGTCGCCATTGTCCGTCAAAAGCCATATCATTGAATAAAATCTCTATATCTATCAGGTTGATATAATGGTGATTCTGATATTCTTCCAGGATATATTCATAATATTGTTTACGGACATTCGTGTTGGGTATTCCCAGGATAGTCAGATTTCCACGTGTTCCGATGATAGTTAGCATACCATAATAAAATAATAGACTGGGGAATATTTCCGGATTCGTAATTTGATCGGCAGAAAAAGACTGGTATAGGTTAGTCATGATTTTCCCTTCTTCGGCAATTCGTTTGATAACACCTTTGCGGTTACCGTCAAGACGGTCAAGTTGAATCAGTTTTTTCATTTTATTGTAGTCCGTACGGGTATTAGGATCAATCATCTGTTTAGGCGATTTGTTTAGTTGGATGCGATTGCGTAGATAATAAAGCACCATATCACAATTGAACATCTTTGGATCTTTATCTAAGCTTTCTTCTGCAAAACAGTAATTGTCATACCATGGTTTCATTTCCCGAATCATTTCTTCAATGTCTCCTTGTAACTGTTCTGTCCCTTGATAATATCGGAACATAGTGCGTACGTCTTCTTCAGAAAATCCCAGCATCTGATTAAACAGTGGATTAGTGCTGATGTTCCAACCTATGTTATATCCGCTTGACAAGTCGTCCAAAGTTACGGGACTGACTCCAATCATGAATATACGGTCGAACATTCCTTTATAATTCTTGAAGGCATCCCTGTAGAATCCGCTGGCATGGGTGATGGCGTGGTATATCTCATTTCCTTTCTCGTTGAGTACGACATTTGTGAAATTGTCATACTCATCTATAATAAGGTATAGGGGATACCCTTGACGGCGTGCTTCATCGTCTAGTATATGCAGTTTATCAATCCCTTTTTCCGCTGTGCTGAAGCGCTCAATAAACTCATCCGTGTAGTATTCACGATAACGGTTCAGAAAGCCATCCAGTTGCACTGCGCTATACGAATCAAATCTTTGCGGCAGTTCATCAATGTTGCCGCCAATCTTGGAAAAGTCAAGATAAAGCATCTGATATTTGCCTTGAAGCGGAGTTGTATTCTGCCCGATCCAGAGATTCCCGAAAAGTTGCTGGAACTTATCTTTCTGTGAAAGGTCATAATATGAACGAAGCATGCTTAGTAGCAGGCTCTTGCCAAAGCGTCTCGGACGGATGAATATCAGATAGTTGGCTTGATCTTCCAACATGGGGATATACATTGTTTTATCCACATAATAGCGGTTTTGCGTGATTACATCCTCAAAATTGGACATACCATAAGGAATTCCTTTTATTGTTCCCATAACTTTTTCAGATTGTTTCTTCTTGTTTTCCAAACAATTAATTACCAAAGATAGTTTTTTTTGAAATGGATATTCCATTCTTTTGCGCTTATTTTTTATCTAATTATAAACGCAGTTTTTAACGTCATTGATTATCTTCTACTAAAAAAGAAAAAACGTTTTTATTTCTCATATTCTCATGATATTACATTAATCAGCATATAATCAGTGAATTATAGTATGAGAAATGTTTTTAATAAATTGCATTTCTCATCATTTCCGGGTGAAATAAGCCTTAAAACAGTTATTTCTCATACTTTTTTAAGTCATTTCTCATACTATTATTGCCCTTCTTCGACTATTTTCTTCTTTGTATATACCCTATGTGTTCCTCTTCCGGTGATTCCTATTCCCGAATCGGGTTGATGTCCCCATTGTCGCAGTTCAGTGGTTGCTGCTGTTTGTAGCAATCCGGTTAGTTTCCGATATTCCCAAACGGTCAGGAAAGGATGTTCGTCCAGATACTTTAGGGCTAATGCCAGTCGTTGTTCCGGTGTGAATTTATTCGAGGATTTTTGCTTTTTCCAAGGAGCTCTTTCCAACCGGCATCTATCGCTGATATTTCTTACCATTTCCCTGTCTACCCGGAAATTAACGCCTCCTATAAAAATACTTTGTGCGTTGCGGTGTTTCCCACCTTCTTCCGCATCTTCCCGTTCCTTGTCTCTGCCTAAGGTGAGCGACGGAGTGAATGTACCTATTCCGTCTATCTTTACCGAACGTCCCTCTGCCATCAGGTGTGCCATTTCAATAGCTGTCTGAAGCAGCACGCCTTCTATGTCTCCGGCACTGAAGCCGCTGACATCGCCCACCCGTCGTGCCAACTCTTTTATGCTTGCATTGTCTATCCGTGCAAACTTCGGATATGTAATTCTTTTGCCCGTCTTTTGTATGTCGGGCATCTCCTCCATAATGTATCGTGCCATACTATCTGTCGTTTAAAGTATTAATAGATAAGTTCTTTTCTATTGGAAGTAAACTTCCTTTCCTCTAATAGAAAAGTTCCTTTGGGTTAAATGTAAACTGTAAACGGAAGTTTTGTTTTTATAAATGCAACTTGCGTTTATAAAAATGAAAGTTCTGTTTTTATAATCAAAACTTTCATTTATAGTTTGCTATTACACAAAGGTAAGTTATCTGTTCGTCAAAAGCAAGTTTATCAGTAATAAAGAATAATTTATTTGTTAATAGACTGGGGGAGGAGTAATAATGAATGAGGTAAAGAGCAATGATGTACTGATTCTGAAAGGAAGTTGATTGATTTAGTCAGGTTGAGAGTGTGTTTGTCTTATCTCTTTTTCTGTATTTGGATGAAAGATTCCTTTGCATATCTTTGTGTTTATAATAAAAAATCATACATTTGTGAACAAAGTCTGTAGTGGTGGACTTTTATATATTTATTTAAAGAAGAAATTGTAAGAAGCGTTGTGCTTCATTCTTGTTTCTGAAAACCTAGGAAATTTTCAAAACGTACAAGAATGGCATAGTCGGTTCTCACGTCGTATAGGCGTGGGTCTGCTGTCTATTCATTTGTACGTTTGGGTTTTCCTAGGACCTTCAGAAACAAGTGATAGCACGCAGTTCCGCGCTTTCTGTTTTTTGTAATATTCCGGGGGAACGCGGAATACAAATTTTTTTGAAATGACGAAACTAAAGAAAAGCTTATTTTTAGCTTTATTGACCATTGGCGTAGCAATGGCAAGTTGCAGTGATGGAGACGACGAATCTTCAAAAACAATTGAACTGACTGGAGGTACACAAACCACACAAACAGTCTTTGCCGACGAAACGACCCTACACAACGGTATCAAATTCACAGCTACCGAAGCATGGACGGCTACTATTACTGAAGTGGCAACCACCAAAGCGGCTGCCGGGCGTGTGGATTGGGTGGAATTGAGTGCTTATTCGGGAGGTGCGGGTGAATTTACATTGACCATGACGTTGCAACCGAACTTGACGGGACAGAGCCGCAAGGCTGAAATCCATATTGTTTGCGGAGATACCACGATTGTGATTGTTGTAGAACAGAAGGGAACCAAAGAGGACGGGACGACGCCAGAATCTCCAGATGGTCCGGATGTCTCAACGGATAAACTCATTACGAAAATTGACGTTGATAATTATACCCATATAGGTGAGTTTGATGGTACTGATATCGTTGATTTTACTTACGACGATCAGAAGCGGCTTACGAAAATGGTAATTACAAAAGAAGATGAAACCTCTGAAGGAGAAAAAATAACAACTGTTTCGACAATAGTCTTCACTTATGACAATGATAAGGTCTCTTATGAGCAGACGGATGTAGAGGATGGCGTTACATCTCCTTACAAACCTACCGGTTCTATTACGCTCGATGAAAACGGTCGTGCAGTTTCAGGTATGGGCAGAGATTATGAGTACAAAGATAAAGTGGAAGAATATACCTTCACTTATTCTTTAGAGTATAATGCCGATGGTTATCTTGAACGTTCCGTTCGTGTGGAAGATTCTGACTCTGAAGAAGAACGCTTGACATGGTCGAATGGTAATCTTGTATCGGTTTGGTGGGGAGATGGATATGGCACTTCTAATCCTGATGCGATTGACAGAGCACAATATGGAAGTGTATTGAATAGAACCAATCTGGATTTGAACTGGATAATTGCGTTGAATTCAGAAGGATTTGATTTTGCAACAGGCGATACAAATAAAATGTTCTCGATGCTGGGATATACAGGGAAACGTTCTACGAATATGGTGGAAAAGATTATTGCATGGGTTGGTGCGTCGAAAGAAACGTCTAAGTATGTATATGTTACGAATGATGATGCTTTCCCCGTTTCTATTACAGAGTTTTATAATTATGGGACAAATGAACAACCTGATTGGGTAAAAGGGAGTGGATATAGAATCACATACAATAAATAAACCGAGAATATTATGAAGAAATTGCCAGCGGAGTACCAATAAAAAATATCCGTAAATATTCATTTCTATCTACAGAATGATTCATACGAAGCAAATAATCAATCATTGGCTTCTATGACAAAACTATACTTCCGAACCGCTAAAAGCGGTTCGGATTTTTTGTTCACCCAGTATGGGTGTATTCTAACTGGTGCAAGTCCTGAATTATTCCTGAGATAAAAATGGAATAAAAGGTTGTTTATTATCGCATAAACTTTATATTTGTGAGTGAATTTAAAAATATGAAAAATGCTGGTCCTGACAAATCTATTATAATATGCAGAACGATATACATATATTAGTTATACGGTTTAAAAATGAAATTTCTTTGTTGGAAATACCGTTTTTCAGAGGTGCAATTCTTCATGCTTTGCACGGCGAAGCGAATGTATTATTTCATAATCATGTTGACGAATCATCATTTCGCTATTCTTATCCGTTGATACAATATAAAAGGATTCAGGGAAAAGCGGCTATTGTTTGTTTGAAAGAAGGAACGGAAGCTATTGGTCAATTTTTTTCAGAAGGAACTTTTACTTTTAATATAGGCAATCGCTATGTGAAAATGGAATTAGGATCCGTATTGTCTAGAAAATGCTTGGTTCAGACATGGAACTCAATGTTTAAGTATCGTATTTGTAGATGGATACCTCTTAATTCGGAAAATTACCAGAGATATAAAGCAATGGAAGGCATTTCAGAAAAGATTTCTTTTTTGGAGAGTATTCTGATAGCCAATCTTTTGTCTTTTTCGAAAGGGATAGGGGTTTATGTGGAGAAAGAAATTCAGTGTAAGCTGACATCCTTGCATGATCCTTTCTTGGTTAAAAATAAGGGCATTAAACTAATGGCATTTGATATTGAGTTTGTTACTAATATGTCTTTACCTGATTATATTGGTATCGGAAAAAATGCCAGCATTGGCTATGGAGTCGTCACTCATGTACGTAATGAAACAATAATGATAAATAAATGAAAACAATGAGAGAACATATTTATTTAGCTGCTTTGCTGCATGATATAGGAAAGTTCTATCAGCGAGCAGATACCGGTTCTGTGAAAACAAGTAGATACTTGAAGGAACATTGTAAGGATGAAAGTTCTTTTTGTCCTTTGTTTAACGGACGTTATTCTCATAAACACGTTTTATGGACAGCGCAATTTATAGATGAATATAGATCGGTTTTTCAGAAATTGGTAAAAGAGGACTTTGATGATTGGACGAATAAAAATAATCTGATAAATTTGGCTGCCGGACATCATTTGTCAAATGAGCAGCTATCAGAATGGGGAGCACTGATTAAGGAAGCTGATTGTCTTTCTTCCGGTATGGATAGAAATTCGGAGATTGCATTGCGAGACGAACAGGATGAGAATACGAATTGGGATGCTTTCAAGAAGAAACGGATGATTTCAGTCTTAGAAACCGTCGGATTGTCTAAGGCGGAATTGGAGAATGAAAAATGTCAATGGCATTATTTACCTGTAGAAAGTCTTTCTTTGCACAAAAGATGTTTTCCGCAGTCAGGTAAATCGGAGGGTGATCCTGATTATTCGAAACTGTGGGAGCAGTTTCTGAATGAATTTAAATTTATTCAGGCGAACACTTATCATGCATTCTCTGAAACTCTTTTAAATCTTTTGTTTAAATATACAACTTGTATTCCTGCCAGTACCATCAATTTTCCGGATGTGTCTTTGTACGATCATTTGAAGACGACCGCTGCGTTGGCTGTATGTTTGTATGATGTTCGACAGTCTGAGGAAAAACCGGAAAATCCTTTTTTGTTGATAGGAGCGGATTTGAGTGGCATACAATCTTACATTTATCAGGTTGTCTCTAAATATGCTGGTAAGAATTTGAAAGGACGTTCTTTCTATTTGCGTATACTATCCGATTCTATTGTCCGCTTTTTGTTGAAAGAATTAGGATTGTTTCAGGCAAATGTTGTTTATAATTCCGGTGGAGGATTTTATATGATTGCACCTGATACTACAGCAACGAAAACTAGATTAGAAAAAGCCGTGAAGAAGATTGAACAGCAGTTGTTTAAAATACATGGAACCGCATTGTTTGTGGCTATTGATAGTGTCTCTGTGTCTAAGGATGCGTTGATTCATGTTTCTGGAGAAAATCTTCAAAAAGTGTGGAAAGAGTTGTTCGAAAAACGGGAACAGAAAAAATGCGCTAAATTTGCATCACAAATAGAAGAACATTACGAGGCGTTCTTTATGCCTATTGAACATGATGATACTGTGGGACGAGATGTCGTGACAGGAGAAGATTTCTTGCCAGGTGAAAAATATGTGTCGGAAGGAGAATTGAAGCCGCTGAAGCAAATAACAAAAGATCAGATAGTATTGGGGCGTGTTTTGAGGGAATCTGAAATAATGGTTATCTCGACAGAACCGATTGCCTACTGGGCAGATAAGAAAATGATAGAACCTGGTGGTTTGGGTTTTCATTATTATTTCCTTCAGAAAGAAGACTTGTATGCGATGCAGAAGCAACTTCGTGCTTCTGCTGATAAGGTTTCTGTTATCACGTTGAATGGGAAAAATGGGAATTGCGATTTTATGAGCAAAATTGACGGAATCAATAACATTTACGGTTTGGAATTCTACGGTGGAAATGAAATAGGAGAGAAGGAAATGCCAACATTTGAGGATATGTGTAATAAGCACATAGCGAAAGATGCTTTCAAAAGATTGGGCGTTTTGCGAATGGATGTAGATAATTTGGGCCAAATTTTCCAACAAGGAATCCTTCCGGGGCGAGCAACCTTGTCAAGATATGCTGCATTAAGTCGTTCGTTTGATTATTTCTTTTCTGGATACCTGAATACAATTTGGAAAGAGAATTTTCCTGAGCAATCCTTCATTATATATAGTGGTGGTGATGATGTCTTTATTGTAGGTAGTTGGGAAATTACGATTAAAATAGCAGAACGTATACGTGATGATTTCAAACAGTTTACCTGCGAAAATCCAGTATTCTCGCTATCGGGGGGGATTGCTATTGTTTCTCCCAAATTCCCTATCATGAAAGGTGCGGAAGAGAGCGATGGAGAAGAAAAAAGGGCTAAAGGACATCAAATCTCTGGACAGACGAAAAATTCGGTTTCATTTATGGGTATGCCTTTGAATTGGGAACGTGAATTTCCGCAAGTACAATCTTTGAAGGATGAAATAGTAGCAGCCAATGCAAAGAACCAGTTGCCTAAATCTTTCATATCAAAAGTTTTAAGTCATTTGGCCAATGCGGAAATGGAAAATCATAAAATAAAAGCCATAAAGACTTATTGGATGATAACTTATGATTTAAGCCGAATGTGCAGCCGCATATCGGATCTATCAGTGAGAAATATGATTAATTGTTGTAAAACAGAAGTTTGTACAAACAACGGATCACTGAACGGACAACCGATAGAGACTGATTATCATTTGTTGGAACTATGGGCAATGGCATGTCGGTGGGCAGAATTAGAGATTAGACAGAAAAGTAGTAATAACGTTTAAATAATAAATTTATGATGGGAGACAATTATCAAAAAACGAAAAAATATTCATCGGATAGGCAAGGTGGATATTCAAATGAGAATCAAGCTGCGGATCCTAAATACATATTTGAGAGTGCGGGTTATAAGGCGGAGTGGATAACTAACGAAGCGGATGCCCTATTGCCGGAATTTGCGGATAAAATGGGGAAATATATGGCTGATAATAAATTGACTAATTCAAAGATTCGTAGTATCTATGGAGAAATCAAGCGCATTCAAATGGGCGAATTTGAAAAAGAAAAAGCCTCTTTTTATTTATTGAAGCCTAAAGTCGCTTATGCTTTAGGACGGGATAACAAAAATAAGGGTTTACAGTTGTTTAAATTCATCTTTGACAGGTCAGCCAAAGATGTGTCGGATCAAAAAACATATCATAATTTTTGCAACTTGTTGGAAGCTATTCTGGCTTATCACAAAGCGAATGGAGGAGATTGACTAATATAATTTAATACACTAGATCATGGCAACAATAAAATTGGAAAAGAAAATAGTTTATACCGGAATTATCACATTGAAGACCGGTTTACATATTGGTGGAACAAACGCGTCTTTGAATATAGGCGGTCCTGATAACTTTGTAGTACGCAATCCGATTGATAACATCCCATATATACCAGGAAGTTCGTTGAAAGGGAAGATGCGTGCTTTAGTAGAGATTCTAAATGGAGAAACGAATGGTGGTAAACCAACAAACAGAGTAGATACAAAGGCAGGTGCATTGTTTGGTGTCTCGGCTGATGCAGGTGGACATCCATCCCGTTTGATTGTACGAGATTCAGTGATGATTACGGAGCTGGACACAGAGGATGAATTGAATCTGTATGGATTAACTCGGAAAGATGTTCCAGATTTCAGCCATACGGATCTTCCCTATACGGAAAGTAAGACGGAGGTTGCGATAGATCGGATTACAGCAAAGGCAAATCCGCGTACGTTCGAGCGTGTTCCGGCAGGTGCCCAGTTCAAACTGAATATGGTTCTGAATGTTTTTGAAGGAGAAGATGAATCTTCTTTAAAAGCAACAGTGGCTCAAGCCATTAGTCTTTTGGAAGATGATTATTTGGGAGGAAACGGGTCACGTGGCTATGGACAGGTTTCGGTAAAAATAGTAAAGGAAGAATTTAAAACGTATTGATTATGGCTGCGTTTACTGTTATAAGAATGACTCATTTTTCTCCTTTGCATATCGGTACGGGAAAGGAAAACTATGATTTCTCGGCTTCTGACTTACATTCGGATACTCTTTTATCTGCTTTAGCGGCAATGAGGGTGCAGATGGGGCAGACGGAGAATTTAGAATCTTTTCTTTCTTCTTTTCTGTTGAGCTCAGCTTTTCCTTTTTATGAGAACCGTTATTTTCTTCCTAAAATGCAGGGAAAAACAAAGATTGTCGTGAAAGGAAAAGCGGAATCCGAATATCGGAAGAGTTTGAAGAAAATTCACTATATAGAATCTGAACTTTGGCAAAAATTGTCGAGAGGAGAAACGTTGGAGTTAGAAACCATCCAACAGATTCAAGGAGATTTGTTGTTGAAGAAAGAAGATGGTATTTCTGTGTGTAAATCGCAAGTAAGCGAAAGGGTTAGTGTATCCAGAGCTTCAGAAGATGCTGAACCTTTCTTTTTTGATTGGAAATTCTTTGACCGAAAAGCCGGATTGTACTGTTTGACAGATGCAAAGGGCGAATTGTTGGATGAAATAATCCAGTTGTTTATTCTTTTGGGAGAGACGGGATTGGGAACGGACCAAAATATAGGAGGAGGAAAATTCTCTGTTGAAACAAGTACTCTTTCTATTGAAAGTGTCAGAGATGCAAATGCTATGCAATTGTTGTCTTTATATATTCCGACAAAAGATGAAACCGAGTTTTTGAATTTGTCACAATCAAAGTATACGTTGTTATTACGTGGTGGATATATGGCAGGAAGCCGGGAAGAGAGTCTGCGCCATTTGCGTAAGAAATCTATATATGCGTTTGGTGTAGGTTCGGTATTTCTCACTACTCAGCCATTAAAAGGCAAGATTGTGGATTTGCGACCCAATTGGAATGACGAGCGGATGCATACGGTTTTGCGCAGTGGACGTCCATTTTGCTTACCTGTTAAATTGAATTAGCTATGAGTCAAATAACAATAAAAACCTTGACATCCGTCCATATTGGTTCGGGAGAGACATTTCAATATGGAAATGATTTTGTTCGGGGAAAAGATGCGGACGGTGATTCCATCATAGGCATTGTAGAACCAAAACAAGTATTGGCACTAATTGGAGAAAAAAATCTGGACGCATGGGTAACAGCGATTGATGGGGGACGTTCTACGGACCAAATAGTGAAGCAGTATGCTCCCTCAGCGAAACTTGAACAGTATTCTCGTCGTATCATCTTGTCATGGGCAAATGAGATAAAGCCGACAGATACGTTGAAAGAATATATTCATGACGGATTGGGTAGACCTTATATTCCGGGTAGTTCTATAAAAGGAGCGATTCGAACGGCAGTTTTGGCAAGTTGTTGTAAAGAAAGAGACGATTTGGAACAATATGCTAGAAATAAATCAGGCAAAGTGACAGCAAAAATAATAGAACAAAAGTTCTTTGGAAAGGATGCTAATTCTGATGTGTTTCGTTTCTTGCATGTTGGTGATGCTTTTTTCGGGAAAAATTATGAGGCGGCTGTTCGCATGGTGAATATTAATGAGCGAGAGAAAGCCGGTTTCTGGGATATGACGAAGTCACAATTGCTGGAGGTGTTGTCTCCAGATGATGAAGCGATTTTTGAATTGAGGTTGAAAACCGAACTTTATGAGAGAGCAAAAGTTGCTACCGCTTTGTTGCCTGAGTGTATGCATACATTGCCTGAATTGTTTCAAACGATTAATCAGTATACAAAGAATTTGATAAAACAAGAAATCTCATACTGGATGGAACGGCAAGACAAAGATGATAGCGGTAAAGTGGATGACTATTTGGAAAGAATGAGACAACTATTGGCGGAAGTAGAACAATGTCAGCCTGATAAAGAGTGTGTTTTGCGTGTAGGTGCTGGATCCGGTTGGCGTTTTATAACCGGTGCTTGGACTGAAAATTGGAGAACTTTTGAAACAACTGTTGTCCCTGCGGCTCGTCGTAACAATCAAAAATATACGCAATTTCATTTTCCAAAAACAAGGCGTGTTGATGAAGAGTGTGATGTACTTGGATTTGTGAAACTATCAATACTAACTGAATAATGGCTCATATTCATATTTCTTTAATCGGTGGTCAATCTTATCCTGTGTATTTGGGTATTGCAGATCTAAATCCGGATGGGATTATATTGATTCATTCTTCTCAGTCGAGAGAAGAAGCAGAACGCATACAACAAGAGATTGATGTTCCTACTCATTTGCAGGAATTTGATCCTGTTGATATTCAGAGCATCTATCATCAGTTGGAAAAGAACTTTACACGACTTTCTTCGGATGATATTTATACGGTTAATATAACCGGTGGAACTAAATTATGGTCTATAGCTTTTTATGAATATTTTAAGCGATATTCCAACGCCAAACTGATTTATATCGATCAAAATAATTGTGTCTGCAATCTTGTTACTTTGGAGAAGTATCAATCTGTTGTTTCGTTTGATACCGATTCTGTGCTCCGTTTGAATGGAACGAAAGCAGAATCCTATTTGTTATATCAAGATTATACAGAGGCTGATAAAAACTGTATTAATAGAATCAAAAAACTTCGTCGTCATTCTTATGAAAAATTTAATGCTTTTTCTATTCCAAATAAAAAATGGGAGAATGAGTTGAAACAAAAGAAGTTGGGCAGTTGGAGGCTGGAAGACGGTAGTCAGATAGAATGGGACAAGGAAACAACAACAATCAAGATATTGCTGATAAATAATAAATCAGAAAAATTAAATGATATGCTGACTTCCCCGCATATATTTAATCTGTTTTTTCATACAGGTTGGTTTGAATATGAAGTTGCGAGTCTGCTTTCTACATGGCAATATGCAAAGGAAATACGCATGAATGTCAAGTTCCCTTATAATGCGGAGCGGAATCCGAAGAATGAGATTGATTTGATTGTAAATACGGGCAATCGCCTTTTGTTTGTGGAATGTAAAACTCAGATAAGCGACATTACAGATATTGATAAATTCAGAACTGCTGTGAAAAATTATGGTGGCATGGCCTGCAAAGCTTTATTTGTGACCGATGCTCCAATGAAGAAGACTGCTGCGGAGAAATGTGAAGACAGTGGCATTTCATCATTTAGCATTCGAGATTGTAACCAATCTTTTTTTAGTATTCAAGAGATGTTGCATCTAAAGTTGGAACAAGAATTATTTGCTATTAATAAAAAATAGAAATCGTAACAAATTATGAATCGAAAAGTCTTTATATCTGTGCTTGGAACAGGTTTTTATAGCTCTTGTAGTTATGTAAAAGGTGATTTCATCTCTTCGGAAACTCGTTTTGTACAACAAGCCACTATGGAGTACGTGGATGTTGCTCATTGGGGTGTGGACGATGCAGTCTTCATTTTATTGACGGATGGCTCCCGAAAGAATAATTGGGATATGGAGATTACTTCTAGAAAAAACTTTCGGACGAATGAAGTAGAATCTTATAAAAGTTTGCAAGCTGTTTTGAAAGAAATGAATTTGCCTTGTCTGGTTCATGACATTTCCATTCCTGATGGAAAAAATGAAGAAGAAATGTGGCAGATTTTTACGAAACTTTTCGATGTATTAGATAGCGGTGATGAATTATATTTTGATTTGACTCACAGTTTCCGTTATCTTCCAATGCTGATTTTGGTTTTTGGAAATTATGCAAAGTTTTTAAAAGATACAACCGTGAAGCATATATCTTATGGTAATTATGAAGCACGTGATTTGCTAATGAATCAGGCTCCCATCATTGATTTATTACCTTTGGTTGCTTTACAGGAGTGGACTTTTGCAGCTGCAAACTTTAAGAACTTCGGAAAAATGGGAGATTTGACTACTTCTATTGTTTCTGTTACCAATCGTTGGTCCATAGCGACCAAGCAAGAAAGAAGAGTAAAAGAGTCAATCATAAACTTAAAGAATAATATCAATGAATTTGAAAAACGTATAGTGACTTGCAGAGGACGTGAACTGCTAAAAGGAGACGCTGTGAATGCTGTCAAACAGCATATCGATATGGCGTTAGACAGTAGTTTCCCTCAACCTATAAAAGAAATCTTGCGAAGTCTGAAAGATGGGATTATGCAGTTCTCTAATGAATCGGTTGATAATTTGCGATATGCTATCAATTGGTGCATTAAATATAATATGGTGCAGCAAGCATATACTTTGGGACAAGAATCTATAATCACTATTTTGTGCGAAAAAATGAAGGCTGTTAATCCATTCGCTCCTACAGAGGAAAAAGAATTCCGTAGCTATATAGCTGCTATTTTAGGAATTAATGTAAAATACGTGAATGATGAGAAAGAATGGAACATAACATTAACCCGACATCGTTTATTAAGTAGAGCTTTCTTTTCATTAGAATGGGTAAAGCAATTGCGGAAACCGTATGGGAAAATGACAACGAATAGAAATCAGATTAATCATGCCGGTTTTTTGGGTACAGTCAGTGCAACGCTGATTATTAAACAACTTCAGGAAACAATAGAGGCCTGTTTTTCAATACTCGATCAGTCGTTGGAAATGCCGACCGTACCAAAAATGGGTGAGAAATTATTGATAAATTTGTCTAATCATCCTTATGCTTTGTGGGAACAGAAACAACGAGATGCTGCTGAAGTCTATGGTGAATGTGTCGACTTACCTTTTCCGAATATAGAACCATCTTATGATGAAACAGAGATAGAACGCTTGGCGAAGGAATATTTTGATAAAATCCAAAAAATGAGAGGTGACCGTCAATTAACTGTTCATGTGATGGGGGAATTTACTTTTTCTTGTTCGCTAATTGAAAAGTTGCGCAAAAATGGCATTAAATGTATTGCTTCTTGTGCCGAACGGCAGGTTGAAATTGTGGGTAATAGTATAAAGCAAGTTGTTTTCAATTTTGAACGTTTTAGAGAATATGGCTGCAAATAAGAAAATCATACTGAAAGATGGGCAGCAGCGGGCTTTTGAGTTGTTGCAGGATTTTATTCGCAATAAGGATAAGAAAGTTTTTATTCTGAAAGGATATGCGGGTACTGGTAAAACTACGATGATGAAAGTTCTGATAGAAGAGTTGAAACGTCGAAATTTGCACTTTTCCTTATTAGCTTCTACGGGTAGGGCTGCAAAAATTCTGAGTAACACAACTGGTCAACAAGCTGCAACTGTACATGGTACAATCTATAAATACAATGATTTGAATCAAAATCTGGAAGAATTGATCCAACAACGAGAGGCAAAAGGGGTTGATTCTAGCGGACAGTTGTTGCTTAATTTTGAGTTGAATCCGGTTTCTCATACAAAAAGGACTGAAGAGTGGTATTACATTGTGGACGAAGCCTCTATGATTTCTGATAAAGAAGATGCTACAGCCGTGCAGGCTTCATTTGGAAGCGGAAGATTGTTGAAAGATTTGTTGGATTATGATTCGAAGGGTAAATTTCTGTTTGTAGGTGATGCTTGTCAACTTCCACCTATCTCTCAAAAGGTGTCTCCGGCATTATCTCTTCAGTATTTTAGGGATGTTTTCTCTATATTAGCATCAGAAGTCGAATTGACTGAAATCGTGCGGCAAGACAAAGGAAACGATATTGTACTCTCCTCTCAAAAAATAAGGCGTTTGTATGCTAATCCACAGCCGTGGAAGTGGGCGAAATTTCCATTTCGTGGTTGTAAAAACATACATATTGTAAATAGTCAGGTAGAATTGATACAACTGTATATACAGCGGATAAAGAAGAAAGGTCTGAATAACTCTACCCTGTTGTGTTATTCTAATCGGCAGTGTGATACGATTACTCAAATCGTTCGTCCATCCTTAAATATAAACAGTGCTGAGTTGGCTATTGGTGATTTATTGTTGGTGACGCAAAATAACTATATATCTGGATTGATGAATGGTGATTTGGTTGTTGTAGAATCTGTAACTCATAAAGAAGTGCGAGCTGGATTGACGTTTTTGAATGTGACGGTAAAAGAACTGTTCACGGAGAAAAGCTATTCACAACTGATGATTGCGGATATTTTATATCAGAATCAGATAAATCTTTCGCAAATCCAACAAAAAGAATTGTTTATAGATTTTTATAAACGAATGAAACTGAGAGGTATTCGGCAGGGAAAGGATGAATTTAATCGGCAGATGATGCAGGATCCTTACTTGAATGCTTTGAGGGCTGTGTTTGGTTATGCGTTAACTTGCCACAAGGCACAGGGTGGAGAATGGGAATACGTGTTTCTTGATATTCCTCGTTCGGTACCTTGTATTGAAAAGCCTTATGTATATCAATGGATATATACGGCGATGACACGTGCTAAGCAAGAATTGTATATTGTAGATGATTTTTGGGTAATTTAAAAAAATAGAAGATGGAACTGGTCTTGAATACATTTGGAACTTCTCTTAATCGTGATAATGAAGGTTTTGTTGTCACTCATAAAGATGGCAGACAGCGGATTCCTGTAGCTGGAATAAAGTCGATACAGATTAGTCGAGGAGCTCAGATCACAAGCGATGCAGTAATGCTTGCTATAGAGCATGAAATAGAAGTGCTGTTTATGGATAAGTCCGGTATGCCGATTGGGCGAATCTGGAGTCCTAGGTATGGTTCTGTATCTACCATTCGTAAAGGACAGTTGAATTTCACGTTTTCTAACGATGCCTTGCAATGGATTAAGGAGATTATTCGTCGTAAAATAGAGAACCAACAAGCTTTGTTGTTGATGATGCGGACAGATAATGTAGCTATCAATCGGAAACGTGAAAAAAATATAGCTCGTTTGGAAGACTATCGAACGAAAATCACTTCTTTGAACGGTGAAATCGTTTCAGATGTGGCAGCTCAACTGAGAGGGTGGGAAGGCGTAGCTTCAAAGATTTATTTTGAAACACTGAACGATTTGATTCCTGAAGAATACCGTTTTGAAATGCGTACTCAACATCCGGCTATGGATGTGGTAAATGCTTTTTTGAACTATGGCTATGGTGTATTGTATGGAAAAATAGAAGGTGCTTTGATAAAAGCGGGAATTGACCCTTATATCGGAATTTTGCATAGAGATGATTATAATCGTCCAGTATTGGTCTATGATGTGATAGAACTTTATCGGATTTGGGTAGATTATGTCGTGTATAGTTTGGTTGTACAGCAAGTAGTAACGGATGAATATTATTCGGTTCGTGAAGATGGCTCTTATTGGTTAGAATCATTGGGACGGCGTGTTCTTATTCAATCTTTGAATGATTATTTGGATGAGATAATCACTGTAAAAGGGGTAAATCGCTCGCGTTTGACTCAGATTCAACTTTATGCGCAGGATTTGGCACAATTGTTTAAAAAATATGAATAGTATATGTTATCTGCAGGAGTAAATCTTTTGAGAGATTCGGATACGCTCAGGAAAGTCACAGTTGATTATTTATATCATAGCCTTCGGAATCCGAAAGAGGAAGTGAAATCTCGTATTCATCAGTTGCGTGTTGTGAGGAGTTTGGACGAAAAACAATATAAAGTTTTGAAACGTGAACTTCCATATATTGTATGTGGAATGTTCAATCCTCCTTATCGGCGAACAGAGAACTTTGCTTATACTGAATATTTTATAGTTGATATAGATCATATATCTGAAAAAGGGTTGAATCTGGGTGTGATTCGCGATCAGGTGGAACGGGACGAAAGGGTTGTGCTTTCTTTTTTATCTCCGAGTGAGGATGGATTGAAAGTATTGTTTCGTTTGAAGGAACGCTGTTATGATGCAGGAATTTATTCTTTGTTCTATAAAGCATTTTTGTTGGCTTTTTCAAAGCAATATCATTTGGAACAGGTGATTGACGAACGTACTTGTGATGTATGCCGAGCCTGTTTTATAAGCATTGATCCGTATGCTTATTATTGTTCGGAATCAATTCCGGTAGACATGAGCACTTATCTGTCTGTTTCGGATACTACTTCTATGTTCGATTTGAAACATGAGTTGGAACAACAGGTAAAAAAAGAAAAGATAACAGTTGTGTCACCGGATGAAAAGATAAAAGATCCGGATCAAGAAACTATAAATCGAATAAAACAATTATTGCAACCTCAGTTGAAACAGAAATTGCAAAATAAGAAAGTCCCTTATGTGCCTGAATGTTTGGATGATATAATAAACGATTTGAAAAAATATATAGAAAAAACGGGACTGATCGTTTACGAAATAATGAATATTCAGTATGCTAAGAAGATTCGTTGTAAAATGGGGGTACGTTTGGGCGAAATCAATTTGTTTTATGGTAAGCGTGGCTTTAGTGTTGTTCAGTCCCCTCGTAGTGGAACATCGGATGAATTGAATAGACTATTGGCTGATTTGATAACATCTTACTTATTGACTAACGAAATGATTTAATTGGTATATGGGAAAGAGTAAAAAGAAAGAATTGACATTTCCACAGAAGATGAATAAATTGATGCATGCAGGCGTAGATAATAACCAGATGATTTATAATCGTCAACACGATCTTTCTTCTATTGAAAGTTTAGACGAACGTATCAAACGGGTGATAGGCTTACTAAATGTTCCTAAAAAAAAATCATTGAATATGTTATTTTTTGTCATGTACGATATAGAAAGTAATAAAGTACGTAATCAAGTTGCTAAGTACTTGTTGAGGAAAGGATGCTTTCGTGTTCAACGTTCTATTTTCTTGGCAGATTTGAATAATCAGGACTATGAGCAGATTCGTTTAGATTTATCAGAAGTGCAGGCTTGTTATGATAATCATGATAGCATTATGATCGTACCGATATCTACAGACTTTCTTCGTTCTATGAAGATTATTGGGAAGTCAATAGATATTGATATTATAATGAATTCTAAGAATACACTGTTTTTTTAGAATGTTTATGTTTTCGTTCTTTGAAATATTGTTTATCTTTGCAGGCTTTTAAAAAGAGAACTTTTTTTCTTTTTTTAGGGTGACTCTTTTATGCTTTCTGTTGTTTTCTGTTGAAAATGACGTGATTATAATGATAACTCTTATAGAGTAACTTCCAGTATAATAAGGATTAAGACAAAGTTCATCGTTGAATACGTAGCCGCATTTGAGCTTATAGAGTAACTTCCAGTATAATAAGGATTAAGACCGAGAAAGGACAATGTGACATTGCTCAATGGCATCACTTATAGAGTAACTTCCAGTATAATAAGGATTAAGACATTGAACAACAAAGTAACAAAAGCCGCATACGGTTTTGCCTTATAGAGTAACTTCCAGTATAATAAGGATTAAGACCTTCTTCTACAGTCACTGTGTTCAAGAAATTGGAATCTTATAGAGTAACTTCCAGTATAATAAGGATTAAGACAGATTGGGTTAACTCCTAAAATAGACTTTGTAGAACTTATAGAGTAACTTCCAGTATAATAAGGATTAAGACTCTATTAAATTGTTATCACTCCTACAAATAAAATCTCTTATAGAGTAACTTCCAGTATAATAAGGATTAAGACCTGACTATCCTATGGATTACAGATTAACAGATTACTTATAGAGTAACTTCCAGTATAATAAGGATTAAGACAAGAAAAAGTTGTATTTCTTAACTTTTTTCGATAATCTTATAGAGTAACTTCCAGTATAATAAGGATTAAGACAGTTTCAACATGCACGTTTACTTCTACATCACCTCCAACTTATAGAGTAACTTCCAGTATAATAAGGATTAAGACATTGTTCATCAGTTGCTCCTTCAGGAACAGAACATGCTTATAGAGTAACTTCCAGTATAATAAGGATTAAGACGGTGCGCCGTTCACTACGGGTGTGGGTTTGGGTACTTATAGAGTAACTTCCAGTATAATAAGGATTAAGACTTTGTTGTGATACTCTTTTGGTAATGTTTTCACTCTTATAGAGTAACTTCCAGTATAATAAGGATTAAGACATACATTAATTAACTTATATTCTTGTTTTGGTAACACTTATAGAGTAACTTCCAGTATAATAAGGATTAAGACAAGAAGTACTACCACCGTAATAACCTTTTTTATCTTATAGAGTAACTTCCAGTATAATAAGGATTAAGACGTGTGATAATACAACGCGTAGCATTAACTAAAACATACTTATAGAGTAACTTCCAGTATAATAAGGATTAAGACACTAATGAATACATCTGAATAAGCATGATAAAAAGACTTATAGAGTAACTTCCAGTATAATAAGGATTAAGACCATCTTTTTATTGAATTTAAAACTAAGTTCATTAGAGCTTATAGAGTAACTTCCAGTATAATAAGGATTAAGACTTAGACATGTTGTTGATAACTTGTAACAAGAAAAACTTATAGAGTAACTTCCAGTATAATAAGGATTAAGACATAAAACTAAATGATTTATAAGAAAAAGAGAAAACTTATAGAGTAACTTCCAGTATAATAAGGATTAAGACAGCTTCATCAGCAGTTTCATCAGCGTTAGCTGTTCTTATAGAGTAACTTCCAGTATAATAAGGATTAAGACTCTTGAGATAATGGAATATAAGATTGTCCCCCATTCTCTTATAGAGTAACTTCCAGTATAATAAGGATTAAGACGTCAACTATACGAGCATCAGCAGTTTCATCAGCACTTATAGAGTAACTTCCAGTATAATAAGGATTAAGACATTAAATTAAGTTCTGTTCTATCTCACGACAGTAATTCTTATAGAGTAACTTCCAGTATAATAAGGATTAAGACGTAGGTGTAATTGTCCGCTTCGTCCAGTACGTTCGCTTATAGAGTAACTTCCAGTATAATAAGGATTAAGACAGCTACTTCTTTCTCCTTCATCTCCTGTTCTCTAACTTATAGAGTAACTTCCAGTATAATAAGGATTAAGACAAGTTCCGGCATATCCAAAAAGTCTAGCGCTTTCATTCTTATAGAGTAACTTCCAGTATAATAAGGATTAAGACTCTTTCAGCTTTCCCATCCTTGCGGACACTTTCGGACTTATAGAGTAACTTCCAGTATAATAAGGATTAAGACACAACTGACATAATGTCATTCACAATCTCTGCCTTTGAAACTTATAGAGTAACTTCCAGTATAATAAGGATTAAGACTTTACCTTCAGCCTGCATACCGATCATTTCTTGCTGACTTATAGAGTAACTTCCAGTATAATAAGGATTAAGACACGCGCCCATCCTTGCAAAATACCGTGGCTCTTAGTACTTATAGAGTAACTTCCAGTATAATAAGGATTAAGACTTTCAAAATTTCAAACGATAAAATACTATCAATACAACTTATAGAGTAACTTCCAGTATAATAAGGATTAAGACCAAATTAAGAGTGGCTGTAACAACAAAAGGCGCACTTATAGAGTAACTTCCAGTATAATAAGGATTAAGACGTCTTGCTGAACGAACTGCGTACCTTCAATCCTGAACTTATAGAGTAACTTCCAGTATAATAAGGATTAAGACTGTTCTTAGCACCTGCGTTGAATAACGCAATTAGTACTTATAGAGTAACTTCCAGTATAATAAGGATTAAGACATTGATGAAAAAATCAATTGCTACATTTAAGCAATCTTATAGAGTAACTTCCAGTATAATAAGGATTAAGACCGGTTAATCGGTTTTCGTTCTTATTTATGTTGTTGTAGGCTTATAGAGTAACTTCCAGTATAATAAGGATTAAGACAACTAATAAATCTTTCATATACTTGTTTTTTAGATTAACTTATAGAGTAACTTCCAGTATAATAAGGATTAAGACCTTGTTCGGTCAACTCATACGCCCAATCTTGCAGAACTTATAGAGTAACTTCCAGTATAATAAGGATTAAGACTACTCCTAGATAAGAGTTAATCAGCACCTCAATGTCTAACACTTATAGAGTAACTTCCAGTATAATAAGGATTAAGACTTCTTTGTAAGCATGTATATTGTTTACTTTTCACTTATAGAGTAACTTCCAGTATAATAAGGATTAAGACGATAACGGTGCGGTCATAACCGCATTAGCCAGCATCTCTTATAGAGTAACTTCCAGTATAATAAGGATTAAGACATAACATCCCAACCATAAGTAAGGATATAATAACCCTTATAGAGTAACTTCCAGTATAATAAGGATTAAGACAATAAGTGTATTAACGTAAGCGTCTCCGCGATTCTATATAGTGTATTAAAATA
>ENA-OPSY01000514-OPSY01000514.1-human-gut-metagenome-genome-assembly--contig:-NODE-514-length-27664-cov-9.289435_pt1 | contig 27664 bp, 32 predicted proteins | sample MGYA00241464_ERZ501920 | MGnify/ENA primary metagenome ERZ501920 (study PRJEB25962, sample SAMEA2042396) | human gut metagenome | biome: human gut; feature: human-associated habitat; material: faeces...
CACTGAACAAAGAAAAGGGAGTGAACACGCTGAACAATCAGAGGATTCACTCCCACTATTTTTATTTATGACGTTTTTGCTTGTGTGATTTTTTCAAATAGATCAATATGAGGGACTTTAGGAATTTCTTTTTTATATCAGAGCATGAACGACTGGAACGAGAAAAAAACAGTTCACAGACAGTATTTTCTTTGAATTATGTCGATGGTATTTTAGATGGAAGGTATGATTTGGAAGATAATAAATCTGCAAGAATGTACCATTTTATTGTTAAGCTGCTGAAAGGATATTTACCACCAGACAAAGATGTACTTGACTATTTCCTTATGTTTTCAGATGTATCGAAAAGAAGATACAAAGGTGTTACATCGAATTTTATTGATGAAGGCATTTACTGGCAGTTAAATGAAATGCACATAACAGGCAAGCTGTCGAGGGTTATTAAAGATATTGATAAACTTAAGAAGAAGCTCCTTAAAGATACATATTGGAACGATGAAATGAGAAAAAATGATATCGCAACAGGATTTACAAGATATGTTGGGGCATTTGACTTCCAAGGTGGAAAACTGATAGCAATGGTTGAGAAAGAAGATAATGCGAGATGTATTGGTGATTTGCTTGTAGCCAACTTAGATAAAAAAAGAGGAATGGTAGCATTAAATATCGAAACTGGTGCATATGAAATTCAGTATATAAGAGAGCTGACTTCGGAGGAAGTGAATATGATATTCAGCGGATTTCATATTGTAGATGTTGCATATCGTATAAGTGTCGAAAAGTACTTTTAAGTAAAGTGCATGCAAGGAAAGAATTGAGGTGATATACTATGAGAACTTATAAAAAGAGAATTATTACAGATGTTGTGAGCGTTGGCATGCTGCTTTTGGCGGTTGGATTAATCTTGCTTATGCACAGATATATGGGAGATGTAAAGTCAATTTATCTTCCAGAGGCAAAAACAACGGGAATGCCATTTAATATTGGATTCAGGTGGTCAGTAATTCTCGGAATGATTGGCGTAATACTGATTCAAGTGGTTATGTATGTGTGGACTTATTGCAATAAAAATTGGAAACTTTTTACCTGGGCAACGGGAATATGGATATACTCAGCCATAGTGTTTGAGTATGTGTCATCGTCCAGTAAATTGGGTTTCTTCTTTATATTGAGAGATAATCTGCAATATAGCAATCCGGATATTATATATTCCGTTTGGGCGAAAGCTAATATGCTTGTATATGCAATATTGTTTGTTATAGGGCTTATATATTTATCAAAGTGGCTATTTGGTACAAATGAAAAATCGCCAACTACACCGAAGGTGCGAAAGTTTGTTTCTGTTATTTTTATTATTTTAGGGACATTAATTCTGGTCGTAGAAACATATAAAAATTCCTGGTATTTAATATCTTGCATTGTTGCAAGCATGGTATCTTGGAGATTATTGAGCAAACTAGAAAAAGTATGTGAACCATATATGGATGAAGAAATTTCAAGATAAATGGCTTCCGTCATTTTCCCAGAATGTTGATTGCTTTTTTTAACACATCAAGTGCATCTTGGGCATCACGTAATTCACGTCTGAGACGGGCAATTTCCTTCTGCTCATCAGATGCATAATTACCAGAACCACGAACAGGAATATCACCTGATTCCCGGAAGTCTTTCAGCCATTTTGTTAATGTGCTGTATCCGATGCCAAGATTTTCTGCACATCCACGTACTCCGAGATCTTTGTGATCCTGATAGTACTGGACTGCATCAAGTTTAAATTGTTTGTCATGTTGCTTTGCCATATGAGATCCTCCTTCAGCATGTTTCTATTGTACCATGCTTATGTGTATTTGGAATTTCTCATTTTGGCTTGTACTATTTATATTCTAGCACCATTAATAATTAAGCTTTGTCGCCTAATATCATATTTCAAAAAGAATTCATTTTCTTTAGGAATCCACTCGTTCTTAAAACGTTCAAGCATTCTTTCTCCATTTCTAAATCGAATGCGTGCTATCTGCAAATCCTCTGGAATATCCAAAAATACTCTTAAATGATATACATTACCAAAGTATGGATGCTGACTATAAGAGCCCTCTATAATATTAAGCCTATGGAACTCCATTATTTTTGCCTCTTGAAAATTTAATGTTTTACAAGAAAACGGACGATATATTACATCTTTTTTTTGAATTATGAATTTTAATACCTCCTCTTTAAAACGTTCATAATCAATATTTCCACCCACTTCATTGAATCTTTCAACTGTTCTTTGCTGCATTTGCAAAAAAAATCATCCATATGAAATACGTTGCATTTATATAACTCTTTCAAATAATAAGCCAATGTTGTTTTTCCAGCTGCACATTTACCATCGATTGCAACTAAAATATATTCATCTTTTTCTTTAAGTAATTGATCAATTCTTTTTACTACTGGCTCAAAAGACTTTTTACACATTTTTTGTATAACTATTTCATTCATTAGCAATCATTTTCCCCTATATATATCTTTACAATTCTTGTAATATATGGAACAATCATTAATTGAATTATTATTCCTAATATTGAATTAATAAATGCCTGCGTTAAAAATATTTTCCACGTCAATCTATTACCCAATATATAATATAGTATATATGTAGCACACCCCCATGCTACTCTTCCAATAAACATTGTTAATATTAGAGAAACATAAATCTGTCCCTTTCTTTTTTTTAATAAACAATAAAAAAAGCCCGAAAAAAAACCATAACATAATAATTCAAATGACATTGCCAAAGCATTTGGCATCAAAATGGGAGTACCAAATACAATGCTTTTTATTATTGGTAATGCAAAACCTATCATCGCACCATAAGGTGCACCACATATAAATCCACACAATAATACCGGAATATGCATTGGCAATAACATATTTCCAATAGTAGGTATTTGCATTGTCAACATAGGTAATATCATACCCAATGCCAGTAATAGCGCTGACAAAACCATCTTTTTGGTGTTTATTATTTTTTTACATTTCATCCTTCTACTCCTTATTTATTCAAATATTAGTATTCCTTAATCTTTAATATATTTAAATTGTGGACTATAGTTATGCCAAAGGATGCTAGCACTTAGTTTACAATCGCTACAATGATATTCTATTATTATGTATAATCCAAGTATAGTTGCAAATGTCAACACATACAATTTTCTCGGAAATTCTAGGTTCATCCCACATGCTGCATTTGCAATAACAATTGGTAAAATTTCTTCTATAGCAAACTTAGCAAACATAATACTAAAAAAACAAATACACTGAAGAACAATCACTAGCAATTTCAGAATTCTTATTATATTTAAAGGACAGGAAACATAATAATCCTGTAAATATGCTTAAACAAATGAGTAGAATACCTTTAAAAAATCCTAAGACTTTTGATAATTATGATTTTAGTAGAATCAATGGTAAAAATGTTGATACATTAAAAGAACTATCGACACTATCTAGTTTATATGCTCATAAAAATATAGCATTTATAGGACCACAGGGTGTTGGTAAAACCCATCTTGTAATGGCATCTGGACGCATTTGCTGTGATAATGAATACAATGCCTATTTTCTATAAGCCACCGAATTAAATCAGAAATTTTCTGATGCTAGAAGGCTTGGACGTGAAAGTGCAGTAATAAATTTGATGTTATTGACAGAAAACGCCCCGGGAACGCTCAATAAATGGGAGAAAATAAGTGCAAAAAAGCGGTGACAGGAAAACGCAAATCAATAGCCTAAGATGCCCTTCTGTGAAAGTTCAGAACAAAGATTAAGCCCAGACTGCCCCCCCAGGTTAGGAAGTACCGCATCAGGTCTTTCATTAGCAATAATCTGCTCAAGACGATCTACATTTAAAGGTTCAATGTAGATAACATCAGCGATTTCAGGGTTTGTCATAATGGTCGCCGGATTAGAGTTAACGAGAACAATCTCGTAACCCAGTTCACGATTTCTTTTCCTCTTCTATTAACTTTTAAAACTTGTTGATCTACATCTTTTATAGATGTACTCGCTGATGCCCTGTCGGTCAACATTTTTTTGCATAAATATACGATTTTTCTCAAGTTTTTTACAAGATTTCAGAGGTTTCTTTCTTGTTTGCCCAATATTTATAATCTTCATGGAACAATTTCTTGGATATTTCTTCCTGATCCATGAGAGAAGAGAACTTCTCACGTCTCTTCTTCTCGCTCTCGCTGTAGAGCTGCGTCTCCTTATAGAAATCCTGCTCCAAAGAGGTCAGAATCTCATCGATAGACTGATCAATCTCCTCCTGATTCAAAAACTGGTTATGGAAAATAGCAGTTCCCTTAATAGAGCCCAGTACTGTGACACCCATAGCTTCCATAACAGACTGCATATAAGCAGATACCGTGTCAATCCCAAGGCCCTGGGACGATAATACATAGAATCCAAGCTTATTCTCCAACACGATTCTGTGAGTCATATAAGCAGTTCTGTCAAAGAACTTCTTCATAAGGCTTGTGACATTCAGTACATAAATCGGAGATGAGAATACGACCAAGTCAGCAGAAAGCAAATCCTGCACCATGTCTTTGACATCATCCTTTTCAGACATGACGCACTCTCCCTTTCTCATACATCTGGTGCATCCACGGCACTCCTCCACATGTTCCTTCACCACATAATGGTTGACGAGCTCCACGTTGGCGCCTTTCTCTTCCAGTCTCTGAGCAAATGTTTTTACCAGAAACTGTGTGTTGCCAATGCCCCCGTGAGGGCTTCCACTAATATTTACGATTTTAAAATTCGCACCTTCTAAAATCATCCGATCTTTCCTCCATTTTTATTCAGCTTCTCATAAGTCACAAAATTAAGCACAATCATAATCACTATATAAATAAGCAGAAACTGCCCCTGTCCTACCTTCATCAACCAGTAATGAGGAAGCACCTTGGCAATCGTTTCCAGCACTTTGACAGTCCCATCGATGGAGAAAAAGCATCCTCCAATGATAGATCCCACAGAAGTCAGCCCCACGATTCCCAGAAAAATAGTATTCTGCGTCGTGCAGCGAAGGCCCAGGTAAAAAGCTGTCAGCATCATGAATATGGTAAACAGTACCATATTCTCAAAAGCTTGCATGACACTTATGTCATCATATCCCAGATAAAAGGCTACCATACCCCATAAGGCGAAGGCTGGAATTAAAGAAACCAGCACAGACAGTCCTCCTCTTCCTAACATATACTGCAGAAAGCTGACTGGAGAAATATAGATTCTCATTAGATTTCCTTCCTGCTTCTCTGTCACGAGAAAGATAGACAGGCAGATTGCCATAATCATCAAAGCCTGAGGAAGAAATCCCATGGTAGTCTTCAAAGCTTTTGCTACTGCGTTCTCTTTTCTTGCCTCCACATCTACCTTTTTAGGAGTCACATCATCCTGTAACCAAACATACTGATCAATCAGCGAAGACACCATCTGCGCGATCTTATCATCTTCAAAATGAATGACTTGAGGCAATTCACCCTGAGCAAATCCTTCTGGAATCTTTACTCCCACCATAGCTCGAAAGGTAATGAGCTGATTCTCCATCTGCTTCTGATCTCCCAGTAAGATCTTAGCATCCAAAGTATTTTCCATATAGGATAAAAGTTTCTCTGATTCTTGGCTCTTGCTTTCATCCCAGACACTAATAGTGATACTTCTATCATCTTTTTTAAGATTTGCTTTATAGGTGATTGAAAAAACAATGCAAAGGATCACACTGAACATACAGGACAAAAGAAAAACCCATTTGATCGATTCTGTTTTTAATAACATTTTTCATCTCTCCACATTCTTATCTAACTTCATCCTGTCTTAAGAAAAGCCAGAACGCAACACCTGCCATCAAAATCGAAGCAGTTCCTTCTATATATAATACTGTTTTGAACAAATCATAGGTATGCAGTGTTCCTACACGAAAAGCTGCCATCTGCAACTGATAGATCGGCATCCAGTCACTGAGTCCCTCTATATAAAGATTTCCCGTGAAAGTACCGCCAAAAAGCATCATGATACAGAATAATGGCATGATGATCATTAAAGTATTTTTTCTAAAAATCATACCAATCACATTGCCAAGAAACAGCATCAGTATACTGTTTACGAAAGCAAGTAAAAGGATTGCTACCTCTTCTCTTCTCACTGTCGCAAAGCTTACCTTGTAGATTCCTTTCGCGATTACGAGGAAAACACCAATCTCAAATGCAGCCACCAGAAGTAGTCCTACAGTTTTCTCTATGAAGATACGAAAACGAGAATGCTTTGCTACAAGCAGACGATTTATGGTCTTCTGACGATATTCTTCACTATAGGAATTGGCTCCCAGAATACAAGTCAAAAATGACATCATCATCAGCATAGTGATTCCAAAATAATCCATAACACCATAGCAGGATGGAATCATCACTTCTTTCAGATTCATTAGCTCATACTGTGCAGGAAACTCCTGCATATTTTCCAAAACCACCGTAGTAAATCCAGCGGAAGTCTTTCCCAGAACATACAGCATAATAATAGGAAGTGCCAATAGAAACACCAGGTTAGGAATCTCTTTAAAAAACTTTTTTATCTCATATAAAATAATCAAAATGCCACCTCTTTCCTATTGTGCAGTTTGCTTGCCTGTTAGTCTTAGGAAAATATCTTCCAGGGACATCTGCTCACTGGTAAGTCGATATACAGGCATATTCATAGAGATCATATCCTGCAAAATACGGTTGATGTGGTTTTCTCCTTGTACCAGGAATTTTAAGGTATTCTCATCTACAGATACATGCAGGTCTACATATTTTCCCATTATTTCCTGCATATGAAACTGCAGTGCTTCCTTGGAGGTATCCACGCAGAAGCAATTGCCGTCAGCATATTCTGTAGCCAGTTCTTCATAGGTTCCACGGGCAATCATCTGGCCTTTATTCACGATGCCAATTTCATCGCACAGTTCTTCCACTTCATGCATGTAATGTGACGTATAGATAATAGAAGATCCTGCCTGATTCAAAGATTTGATGGAGTCCATAATCAGATCTCTAGACTGTGCATCCACACCAACCGTTGGCTCATCCATAATGATCAGCTTTGGATGATGTACAATACCGCAGGCAATATTCAGTCTTCGCTGCATACCACCAGATAATCCCATCACTTTTCTTCCTGTATCCTGATCAAGAGAAACCACTTTCAAGGCTTCCTCACAAGCCTGCTCCAGTTTGGCTCCATGAAGTCCATACAGAGAACCATAGAATCTAATATTCTCGCGAATGCTCATTCTTGGATAGAGTACAATCTCCTGAGGCACCCATCCAATGAGCTGTCTAATCTTACTCTTCTGTTTTTCTAAGTCCAGACCATCTATGGTAACGTGACCTTCATTCATGCGAAGCAATGTAGCTATGATACTTAATGTGGTAGATTTACCAGCTCCATTGGGTCCTAAGAATCCATAGATGCTTCCTTCCTTCACTTCTAAGTTCATGTGGTTTACCGCAGTAAACTGTCCGTATTTCTTCACTAAAGCTTCTACTACTACTATATTTCCCATATTCTTTCTCCTACCTATCATTGAAGGTTATTTATTGAATAATCGCTTCGATTGGCTGAATACTGCGAATCTTGCAGAAGGCAATCAAAGTACTAATAATACTGAAAAATGCTACTGACAAAGCCACAAGGAAAATCACTCGATAATCAATGTGAAGAGTCAGATAATCATTACCAAAAATCTCTGCAGCCACACCTAATGGAATCTGTCTGCTAGACATAGCCTGAATACCAAGAATCGCAAGCACAGCGCTGAGTCCACAGGATAACAGGCCCACAAGCAGATTCTCACAGATGAACTTCACTAACACTTTTCCATGAGTCATACCCAAAGCCAACATAGTTCCGATCATACGAATCTGGCTATAAATCGACATAGATGTCAGATTGTAAACCAAAGCGCAGATGATCACGGCGCAGGCAATGGCTAAGAACAGAATCGCTGCATAAGCACCCAAAGAAGCATAGATAATCTCATTTCCTATTTCTACCCAAGGATATGCTTTAATATCCTTGTCCTTTGCTATCTTGTTAAAAGTAGTAAGCTGCTCATCAGAAGGAGTTTTGTCTTTTGTATACACCAGTAACTCTGTTGCAACATCCTCCATCTGAAGAAGATCCAGGGCATCCTGATATGGGATGTAGATCTCGTCCTGTCTTAAAAAGTTCATATTGGTATTATCGATCACGCCCACAATTTCGTATTCCTTTCTCATAGGAATTCCCTGGGCGGACACCATATTGATATAAACATTGTCGCCAATGGTCAGATCCATTCTGTCCAAACAAGTCTTAGAGATGATGGCCTCTCCACTTTTCATGGTAACCTTACCTTCTCTTACCTTGAACTCAGAATATTTCACTTCCCTGTCTGTATCTACACCGATGAGATTCATATACTCCGTTTTCTCAGAAGTAACCTGTACGCCTCGTCTGACACGAGCCACACAGCCAGTGACTCCCTCTTCCTTCTCATAGGCTTCAATATAATCAGCCACATGCTCCACAAGCTTGGGATCTCCTGAGGAAGCAAGTCCCAGTCGGTAATCGTACTCCACATTTTTCACCATGACATTTCCCGTGAAAATACGAATACAGGCTCCTTCCATGGAGTTCTTAATGGCATGTGCTCCAATGAAATTGAAGATCAGAGCTATGGTTGATACAAAGAACACAATGCACAACAAAACATATCTGGAGAATTTCATTGTGATGGTTCGTACTGCTAATTTTAAAGTAATCATTTTTTCCTCCCACACTATTTTAGGCTTTTGATTTCGTATAACTGATTGGTCTGAAGTACACTCCACTTCCGTTATCAAATGCAATCTCCTTCTTTGCCACATCGCAAAGCAGTTCCTGAAGATCCTTGAATCCAGCCACAAAGCTCATATAGCTTTTGATGGCCGCGTCTGGATGCTTCTTCGAAAGCCTTTTCAAATTTCTTCCCATTTCCACAAGCATCTGCTGACTGTTGGTGGCATGGTCCACATGATAGTTGGCGATGTCTTCCTCATAGGAAAAGCTAAATTTTTCCTTGAAGAATCGATATCCCAGTTCGATATCTTCCAATCCCCAGCCTTTGAAGATCACATCAAATACGCCAGCTTTGTCCAATACCTTTCTTCGCACCGAACAGTTGCTAAACAGACAGCACACCCAACCGATATTATCAGCCGCTTCTTTATTCTGAAAAACAATTGGTGTCAAGTTCAGGTATTCATCCTTCATGACAAAAGCTTCAAGTTCCTTTGTCCTGTCTTCCAGCACCAGTTTTCTTACTTCTTCTAAATGTTCATGACAGATGTGATTGACTTTTCCCAAAGTGATATCACTACCTGTCTCTCTATGAGATGCATAGTGTTTCTCCACAAAAGACTCTTCCACGATCATGTCAGAATCCATGAAGATAATCACTTCACCTCTACTATTCTGTATTCCTACATTTCTGGCATCAGCACGGCCAGAATGTTCCTTCTCAATCACGCGAAGATTCGGAAGCTCCCACTTCTCAAATTGAGTCATTCTGTTATCTTCACTGTCATCCACCAGAACAATCTCCCAACAAAAAGTATCAAGAGTCTGTCTCTGCAACGCTTTCAACATGATTGCCACATAAGCTTCATTATTATAAGCAGGAATCACTACGCTGGCTTTCAGCGAAGGAACCAGATCCCAGATTAGCTTAGCTGAACTCATTTCCTCATATACTTCACACCACTTGCGCTCAGCCTGCAATCCACGATGAGCATTGACAGTCTGCGCCAGTTCCACATAATTCAGATATTTCATCTGTGACTGATGGCAGGCGATACTCTCCCACTTCTTCTCTTCGCAGTCGGCAAAGTCTACATACACATTGGGTTTCTTCAAAGGATACCAGAATTCATATAATCTGATCGTGCACTTGAGACCACTTTCCAGTAAAGCCTGTCGAAGCAACTTATAAGTCTCCTTGTGGTCTTCATGAGTATCAGTGATGGATGGACAGTAGATGTAATCATACTGTTTCTCCTGTAGCAGTTTGCTCAGTCTGGTCACATCTTCCAAAGTCATAGCGAAATGACCATCTTCGTGATTGAAATGTTCCAGGTTCACATCCTTAAAAAAGGTGTTTACCGCATTTGCAGCCTCTACTTTTCTGATCTTATGCAGCTCCTCTTTGGTAAGTCCACTGTCCTTGCTGGTAGTACCATCTGTAAGATAGAGAATATCCAGATGAGCCCCCTGCTCATAGTGCTTTGTCATGGCACCAAAACAGCTAATGACGTCATCGTCATAATGAGGTGACAGAATCAGCACATTCCCTCCTTGGGAAAAAGTAGCCTCTGTCAAAGTCGAAATTGCAGTTTTATTTAATAAGCTTTGTAATCTAATTTTTACAAATCCATTCATGTTTTGTAATCTCCATAACAATCTTAGGTAATGTCGCTATGCATAAAGCTTCCCTCACAGTAGCTCCTCTCTCCATGAGATAAGGATGCACGACTTTTATTCAGATTGCCAAATGTCTGTGTGAGCTCCACACGAAGTGTGAAATTCTGGTCCATCACCTGATAGAACTCAGGATCCAGTGTAAACTCATTTACCTGCACCAAGTATCTTTTGCAGTCTCCCTGTGTGGAGCGCATCAGATACTCTGCTGCCTGTCCTAAAAGTTCCATGAAACAGGAGGCTGGCATCCAGAGAGGTTTCTGCCCCATGAAATCATTCCTGCTAAACTCCACGTCGAACACACAGCTATTCTCTTGTATATCTCTTAGGACTCCAAGATTCATCTCCATGGGATATTTCTGTTTCATTTCAAGTTTCTTATTTTCCATATGCCAGATCATTTAATGCTGACATCGCTGTCATTTCACACTGATATACCTGTTCGATAGCTTCAAAGAAAACACTATTTTGTGTCTCATCCTTAATCTGCTCATAGATGACTGTTGGATTACCGTCGAAGATTTTGAAGAATTTTCTCCACTCTCTGGCTGCTGTAGCATAGAGCTTGGATACTTCTAACATCTTATCCTCTCCAGTAATGGCACCACCTTCTCTTAAGAATCTGCTGTATAATCCTCTTGTCATATCTCCACCAGTTCCTCTGTAAGAAATCGCCTGGATGAAGAACATGGATTTCTGGAAATTCTCTAAGGATTCCATCTCAGGCCCATGAAGGAATAACTTTCTAAAGTTCTCCAAGCCTTCCATGGTGTTGTAGACATTGCTCAGATGTAAGAAATCCGTGGTATACACATCTGCAAAACTCTTTGGATTCTCTGGCATACGGTACCAGTAATCGGTGAGCTTTCTGATGGCAGCATAGATTCTTGCATCCAAATGCTCCAATGTTGGTGGAAATAAGAATTGTGTTAACATGTTTCTATGATCTCTAAATTTCAAGAAGTTCTCATAGGAAACATTTCCCGATGACTTGTTATCTGCCATAAACAGTTCCTTGGTCTCATCATCATATCCAGCAATGATGGTATAGTGATAGTTCATAGGAAGGTCTAATTTCTCTGTAGCTTCTGTGTCCAAGGCCAGATCTTCCTTAGAATGGAAATGAAGACCTGATACCAGAACGGGAAGTCCTGCATCGATACTAAATCTAATCTTATCAAACACCACATCATCAGGGGCGTAAGTCTCCACTTTAGTCAGTGTCAGACTGTCTCTCAAATTATCAAGAATCAGATCCGTAAATCCACCAAGGCCAACCACTTCGTTGGACATGGTATATGCAAAGAACAGACCACAGCCTAAGCCATAGTAAATCTCTTCACCATAATTGACTCCTAACATATGATTGGTGATATCTCGAAGCACAGAAGAAATACACAGTGTTCCGATCTTCACCTTGAATCCTTCAATCATTTTCATGATGCATTTTCTCCTTTGTTCTTGTGAGAAGTTCTCACCTGATCAATCTGACCATCCACAAGATAGATGACATTATCTGAAGTATCGATAATTCTCTGATCATGAGTGGTCAGAATGATGGTAACATTCTTCTCTTTATTTAATCTATGCAGCATCTCAATACATTCTTTACCGTTCTTGGAGTCCAGATTCGCTGTTGGCTCATCCGCCAAGATCACCACTGGATTTCCTACCAAAGCTCTGGCAATGGCAACTCTCTGTTGCTGTCCACCTGACAGATTCTTAGGGAAGTTCTTCTCCTTCGTATCCAGTCCTACGTTCTTCAGCATGTCCATAACAAGTGCTCTTCTCTCTGCCTTCTTCCATTTCTTCAGCATCAGAGTGAACTCCACATTTTCAAAAACAGTTAATGTATCAATCAGGTTAAATTTCTGAAAAATAAATCCAAGCTGAGACTTTCTATACTGGGTCAGCTGTCTCTTGTTCAACTTTACGATATCCTGTCCGTTGACCAGAACAGAACCAGAAGTTGCAGTATCCATACCGCCAATAATGTTTAATAATGTGGATTTTCCTGATCCTGAAGGACCTGCAAGAACTACAAACTCTCCTTCTTTGATGGTAATATCCACATTCTTCAATGCCTGAAATTGTACCTTTCCAGTTCCATATACCTTATTTAATGCTTTTATCTGAATCATGTATTATTTTCTCCTATGAAATCTTTGCAAAATTATAGGCGATCTCAGCGCTTGCCACGACCTTACCATCTACTTTTGCAACCCCTTTTACTTTTGCCATGGTACCAACATGTGCAATCTTCTCACACTCAATGATTAACTGATCCCCTGGTATTACTTTTCTCTTGAATTTTGCCTTATCCACGCCGATGACATATCCGCGTTCGTTATCTAGGTCAAAGATAAATCCGCCAACCTGTGACATGGCCTCAATGATCATGACTGCTGGCATCAAAGGCTCGTCAGGAAAATGTCCCTGAAAATAAGGCTCATTTACTGTAACGTTCTTAAGTCCTATCACTGACTTCTCCTTCTCCACGCTGACAATCCTATCAACCATTAGGAATGGGAAGCGATGTGGTAATGATTTATATATTTCATCAATCAGTAACATGTTCTTCCTCCCTCAAGATATCTCTCCAACTGTTGGATACCCTGATTCTCTAATTTCATTATTTGCTCTCCCGTCTCATAATTACGGCTAAAGATCTTATGGTCTAGAAGTTTCTCCTCCACACTTGCTTCGTGAAGATCATAGGCAACCGTCTTCCAAAGCTTTCCAAGCTCTGTATAAGTCTTGGAGGCTTCTAAGAGTTGCTCATTTTGCAGAAGTGTTGCGCTATTTTTCAAGAATCTTGCATACATTCTTCTGAAGTTGCCTCCTCCTGTACCAACCTTCTCAAATACAAGATGCGCCATGTTAAGTTCATAGCGAAGTGTATCTTCCTGTAATATGTCTGGCCAGCTTCTTAATTCCTTGTAGAACCTTTTGATCGCCTTCAGTCCAAGTCCAAATCCTACTGGATTCTTCATCTGATTCACATTGACGCCAATGGCACTGTGAATGGCGTATTCCATCGGATACAGCTCCTTGGGAATCTGCATCCAGAGACTGGAATTGTCTGGAGACATCGGCTTTATAGAAGAGCTGGCTGCCTTCTTAAAGTCATCTGTATTCACTACTACTACATCATTCCATAAATAATCCAACACATAAGTCTCATTCTTCTCATCATCAAATCCAATGAGGATCAGCTTATGTCCGCTAAAACCACTACCGTTTGTCTTTAATTTCTCCACCATATATGGCAGGTGTGCCATGTCTACCTCACAGATCAGGGGATGACAACCAAGGAGCATCTGTCTGTTGTACTCCCATGCGATATCCTTATCCTGAGTTCTGTTGGCGACTAATTCAAGGCCTAAAGAAGAGGCAAGATTCTGTTCCAGATTCCCGCCTCTTCCTCCATACATAAAACCGCCTTTTTGTCTTACGTAGGTAAAACCAAGTCCACTGCCAAGTCCCAATGACATTTCCTCTGGCATACCGATTCCCTGCTGGCGAAACAATGTAACCAGGCAGGTTGTCAGGCAATGGGATCCCATTCTATGATATTGTTCCAGATCAAGTAATACTCTCATTACACTGACTCCTTCTGCTCTTTGATTAACTGCCTTTCCATGTCAAGAATACTTCTAAGCAATGGTATATTGACAATATGTTGCTCCATCTGCGAAGTCAGAAGCTGTTCCCAATACTGTCCCAGTATCTGGTACTGTTCCCCCATGCTCTCATAGCCTGCCATCCTAAGAGCCTCTCCATACTCTATACGATTTAAGCTTTTACTCACATCTCCACCGAGGAATCTGGTACCTAGTAACTGCAGCTCTTCCTGTAAAGCTTCCAGATTCTCTTCCTTCGCATTTCGATCCAGTTTTTCTAACACCTGTGTCATTTTTAAATGTTGACTCAGGGTCAATCCTGCTTTTTGCAGGATTCCAACGCCGGCACCTTCCACAGTTCTGTAATACTGGCTCTTCACCAGAAAATTGTATGGTACATCAATCGTAGCAAATCCATACCTATTGTGATCTCGTTTCATCTGTGTCTCACTCATAAGAACCTGTTCTCCTGTAGCAGTGAGCAATTCATAAAATGCATTTTCCTTGTTGTACCCGACCAACACGTAAAACGCGGGGGAAATCTTATCCGAATCCACCAGACCTACAATAATCGGCATCGGTTGCTGCATATCTGCCCATTCATGCCATTTTTCATTTAGTTTCTCTATAAATCCGTCTGCATCCAAGGTCAGAAAATCGCTGTCCCATGCTCCTGAAAAATAGCAGACATCATTCACATAGGCAAACCCTTGTCGAAACAGGCTGACGTGATCATCTAAGAATGCGAGGGTAAGCATTCTAGCATTTCCCATCAGGTAATAGGTTTCCGAAGGAGCCTCGTATTGAAAGAACTTCATGACTGACTGCATGATGGTAACCATCTGACAGTCAGCCTTTTTAAATGGAATTAACATACATACCGTCCTATCACAATTGATGAAGAATTACCTGCAAATCCAAAAGAGTTGGATACAGCATACTGAATCTGTTCCTTTCTAAAAGTTCCCAGCACGATGTCAAGGTTCTCACATTCTTCCATTAACTCTTTTGTCTTGGTAGTAGCAGGAACAAATCCTTCCTTGATTGCAAGCGCACAAACGATTGCTTCTATACTACCAGTTGCACCTAACATATGTCCGTGCATACTCTTTGTAGAACTGATCATAATGTCAGAAGCATGATGTCCAAACAGTTCTGCAATGGCACCAGTCTCCATCTTATCGTTGATCTTGGTGCCTGTGCCGTGTGCATTGATGTAGTTCACATCCTGCAGGTTAATGCCTGCTTCCTTCATGGCCATGCTCATGGCAAGTCTTGCACCACCGCCATTTGGATCTGGACTTGTTGCATGATATGCATCATTGCTCAGTCCATAGCCTAGTACTTCTGCGTAAATATTAGCGCCTCTCTTGAGGGCACTGTCCAATTCTTCCAGAATCACAACTGCCGCGCCTTCTCCGATATCGATACCAGAGCGGTTCAGATCAAATGGTGTCAGTTCATTCTGCGTGATCGTCTTTAAGGAAAGGAATCCACTAAAAGACATCTGTTCAAATGGATCTGAACCACCAGCAATGACCATGTCACAAGTGTCATTCTTGATCATGTCATATCCACATCCAATAGAATTGGTACCTGCTGCACAGGCTGTAGATACGGAAATATTTGGGCCATAACACTCAAATTCCTTGGAGATCACACCACTAGGAGTAGAGCAGCACTCAAAGGCTGCGCTAAAGTCCACATCCTGGTATGACTTTCCGTCAAGAATCTGTTGATGAATATTGGCTTTTCCTCCGATGGAACCCAGCGAGGTTGCAACTGCTACTCCTTTTCTGTCATTGGCATAGGAAGCACTGATAAGTCCTGCATCTTCCATTGCCTGTTTGCTGGCATATAAGCCATAGACATTTGCAGCTTCTTTTTCTGTATTGCCATTCTTCATGCAATATTGAGTTTCATGAAAACCTTCTACGATATTTGCTCTCTTTAAGGTGTATTTTTCTGTATTAAAATATGGAATATCCTTTTTTCCATCCTTACCAGATAATATACCCTCCATGAAATCTTCTTTGCCGGTTCCAATTGAGGAAATCACTCCTATTCCAGTAATAACAACCCTTCTCATAACTAATTAACCTCTTTTTTCTTCTACGAACTGTGCAATTGTATTTACAGACTGGAAGATCATCATATCGTTATCTGTAATCTCGATATCATACTGGTTATTTAAAGCAACTACGATCTCTAATGCGTCAACAGAATCCAATGCTAAAGATCCTTCTACTGCTTCTCCGTCCTCACCACTGAAGATTGGAGCATCGTCGTCGATGTCTTCTGGATTTACATCTAAGTTAAGTCTGTCAATAATACACTCTTTGATTTCCTGCTGTAATACTTTTTCGCTCATTTTTGTTTTCTCCTTTAGGTTGTAATTTATTATTTGAATAGAACATCCATGGATGATTCTATTATTAACTGGTTAATCCGCCATCCACTACAATGTGCTGGCCTGTAATGTATCTTGCGCCGTCGCTTGCCAGAAACAGTGCTGTCTTTGCAATCTCTTCTGGTGCTCCGAAGCGCTTCATTGGGATGCTGTCCATCCATGCTGCCTTAATCTTCTCGTTGGTAAGTGATGTCATCTCTGTCTCGATGAAACCAGGGGCAATGGCATTGACAGTAATCCCACTCTTAGCCACTTCCTTTGCCAAAGCTTTTGTGAAAGCAATGATGGCTGCCTTGGTAGCTGCATAGTTGGTCTGTCCTGCATTTGGATGCAGTGCACTGGTACTTGACATATTGATGATGGTACCGCGCTTATTCTTCGCCAGAAGATTTAAAGCTGCTTTAGAGCAGTAATATACGGAGTTTAAATTAGTCTGAATGACATCGTTCCAGTTGGTATCATTCATTAACACCAGAAACTTGTCTCTGGTGATTCCAGCATTGTTTACCAGGATATCTAACTGTCCAATCTCCTCTTTGATGTGGGCAAACAGTTCTTTTACCCGATCTGGGTCACTGACATTGGCCTTCACCGTGTAAATCTTACCTGCCTTATTCTTTGCTAAGAGTTCCTCTTTCAATGCAAGAGCCTTCTCTTCACTGCTGTTATAATTAATAATGACAGTGGCGTCATTTTCTACAAATTCTGTAACGATAGCCCGTCCAATGCCTCTTGAGCCACCAGTAACTAACACGACTTTATCTTTAAATGACATCTTATGCCTCCTGTACTTTCTTCAACAACACAGAGTTGATATTGCCACCTGTGAATAGTGAGTTAACGATACAGCAGTCTGCCTTGTCAGCACTGTGCTTCTCCTCCAAGTAAGAAAGACCTGGCACCTTGCCGTGTTCCATACACAGAAGAGCACTGATCACTGCTAATACTTCGCTGGCTCCTAAAGTCTCACCAAAGATTGCTTTGCTGGCTACATAACCCATACGACTGGTATCTTTGAAGATTCTTTCGATAGCTGCCTGTTCTGTTGCATCTGTGGCCTTGTAAGAATTACCTGCAATACTGATAAAGTCTACCTGTTCTGGAGCTACCTGATTCTTAGAAAGTACTGTGTTCATAGCTCTGTAGAAGCCTGTGGAATTATCCTTGAACTCATCATAAGTCTTGCAGTAGTTCTCATCTGTCACAGCAATCTCATCTACCAGTTCTGCATAGATATGAGCATTTCTTCTCGTGGCACTTTCGTAAGTCTCAAGAATCAAAACACCTGCTCCTTCTCCCAGTACCAGACCGTTGGCCTCCTTCGCATAAGGGATGGAACGCTCTCCAGCTCCCTTGTCAGTAGCTAACATATTCTTGGAAGCATATGCGGCAAAGATATATGGATGTAACTCCTCATGTCCTGCTACCAGGATAGCATCTGCAGTTCCCTTTCTTAAAAGGTTCGCTGCATATTCCAAAGACGAAGCTCCAATGATCGTTGAACTGACACCCTTTAACTGATTCTCGATGGCTACCTGTCCACAAGCTACATTGTTTACTGTCTGTTGGAACAGGATTGGTCTTGCTGTCGCAGGTCCTGTGGTCAGAAGATCATCCAGATAATCGAAAGTAACATTCATAGGTCCATGTACTGTATTTACGATAGAACCAATCTTCTCTGGCTGATATCCTTCCATATCCTTTGAAATTCCTGCATCTGTCAAAGCATTCTTAGATGCTACGCATAGAATCTTGGAGAAATCAGCAAGTCTCTTCAGCTTTCTGTTCTCAATATAATCATTAGGATCAAAATGGCCTGCCATTTCATAAGCCTTAAAAGAACCTAATTCCTTATCTTCTACTTTTTCGTAATTCTGTGGTTCCACGTTGGAAGCCTCAATCTCTTCCCAAAGAGTGTCCTTTTCAAATCCCTGATAAGAGAAGAAACCTAATCCCGTGATCACCAATCTCTTCTTGTCCATACTTATCCTCTCTTTCTAACCATGTCAGCAGCTTTCTCTCCTGACAGAACCAGCTGTCTTAGTCCGGAACCGAACTCGCCCCACTGCCCTGCAATGAATAGGTTGCTACATTCTGTATTCTGGGTATATTTTGAAACCATCATATTGTAGGTGGTATGAGCCCAACCGGTACCTGAACCATGGGTATGTCCAAACATCTTAGCAAACTCTACAGGAGTAATGATTCGGATGTAGCTGATGTGCTTTGATATCTCCGGAAGAATGGTTTCTTCCACATACTGCATGATCTCAGAAGCCCTCTTCAGATATTTTTCTTCTGTATCCTTGCTCTCGTCATAGCAAATATCCGTTTCGATTCTGATGATCTGACGATTGTCTTTGGTCAGTGTATTGTCATAGTGGCAAGGGAAATGCAACTTGATGACAGGATTCTTTGGAATCTGTCCTGACTCCACTTCTCGATAGGTGTCAAAGACTTTCTCGCTCTTAGTCAGATAGACTCTTCCACCCTGGAACTTACTTAAGTCGTAATTCTTTACTGTCAGGTAAATGTCTATGGAAGAATGTCCTACCACTCTCTGGGAAAGTTTTTTCAGTGTAGTTTCTTTTCTCTCTCCCTCTAAGAACTTCATATTCAGGTTGATGACATCGCCGTTGAAGATGTAATTTTGCGCTTCATAAGTTTTTCCTGACACTGATGTCACAGAAACAACCTTCTGCTCTTCACAGTGGAAGGAGCAGATTTCTTCTCCGGTAATCACTTCTCCGCCTTTTTCCTTGTAGAAGTCTACCAACTGTTCTACGAAGTGATAAGAACCTCCTTCAGGATAATACATACCTTTGAAGTAACACTCCACCACAAATCCTGCCATAATCATCAGGGATGCTGGATCTGCCTGAATGCGAAGTGCCAGAAGTCCCTTCAGAGTTTCATCGGTGATTTTTGTGTTCAAAAAGTCTTCATAATCCTTTTTGAAATACTGCATAAAGAACTGCATCGCCTTGCTTCCCTGAACTGCGATTCCTTCCTGGTAATCGATCAGCCAGTTCATAAGATCATCAATCTGCTCTTTGCTCTCAGGGAATTCTCTGTATAAAGTCTCCTTGAAGTTCTCTCTTCCTTCGCCGAAAGTAATATGTCTTCCAGCCATATAAATGTCATCTGTATTCTGAAGCTTGTGGAACTTTATCTTCTGATCCAATCCTATTTTTTTCAGGAACTCGTTGACCACATCTCCTTCTCCACAGGATAAAACATAGGAGATGGCATAGTCTAATCTGTCCCCGGCTTCATTTTCGAAGCCTGAAAAATAGCCGCCCACTCTTGCTTCTTTCTCAATCAGCAGTGTCTTCTTGCCTTGTGCCTGTAAGCTTGTTGCAGCTACCAGTCCTGACATGCCACCACCGATGATGATGCAATCGTAACTCATTTTTTCATCCTCTCTTTTCTCTGTTTTTCTGTCAAAAGACATTCTGGATGTTCTCTTTCAATCTGTTCCAAATCCTCTTTGAAGAAGGACGGAAGCTTAAACAGCATCTTGTATTCGCTGTTCAGAAAAACATGTTCCGTGCAGGCTCTTGCAGCCAGCTTCTTGGAACCTTTCTTGCGGATTTCCGACACAAAGATCAGTTTTGGCACATCTGTTCTCACAAGATAAGTAGTCACCACAATGGTGTCGCCAAACTTTACAAAGTCCAGATAATTGCATTCTGCTTTGGTCACTGGAAGATAATAATTGCCAAAAGCCATTTCTCTCTTGCTGTTCTCGCAATATTTTTCCAACAAGTCATATCTTCCCATCTCCAGCCAGCAGTAGAAGTTACCATGATATACAACACCCATGGCATCTGTCTCAGCAAATCTAACCTTAATCTCTATTTCATTCTTCACAGTTCTTCTCCTTACTGCTCATTCATGGCTTCCAGAATCGGAATCCTTGTAACTTTTCTCACTGCAATGACTGAAATCAGACAGCTCAAAGAGAAAATGAATACAGCTGGAATCAGGCAATTCACTAATGTCATCTTGACGCTGAGCACGTTACCTCCGAATGTGAACTTCAATGCATCACTTGCCACTTCAATCTCAGCAGCATTGATTCCGATCGTGGCCAATTGGCAAATGATGACGCCCGATACCATGGATACTGTGATCAGAATCACCATCTCAAAAAGATTCATAAGTACGATCTGTCCTCGTTTCATTCCTAAGGTCTGCATCACTCCGAACTCCTTGGTCTTGCCAAGCAGTGCTGAGAACAAAACACTGGTGATACCGATTGCTATCAGTACGAAGAGTACCCCTGCAAATGCAAGAAGAATTCCTGAATAGATGGTTGGAGTTCTCATCATGTCTGCGGCGCTGGTTTCTTTCCAGCTTTCCACAGTATATTTCTTATCATCCAGTTTCTTTTCTATCAGATTCCTATATTCTTCCAGGTCGTTTCCATCCTCTAAGAATACTTTCACCGTAGAGACCTGATCTTTCTCCAGCTCCAACATAGAGCGCATGGTAGATATGGGAAGAATCGCCCAGGCTTCAATGGCTGCATTGCTGGATTTGCCTTCATAGAGGCAGGAGATGGTCACCTCTTTTTTCTCGGACTGGCCTTTACTTGTTAAGAATACCAGCTGTGCCTTGTCTCCCACCTTAAGGTCCAGGGCCTTCGCCTTCTGTTTTGTGATGGCGATTTTATCTTTTCCTAACACGAACTCTTCTTCTTTTCTGGAAAAATTGTCTACAAGAGCTTCATCCTGATCCACATCAATCCCTATGGCTGTCACTGTCTCGTATGTCTCATCGTCGTCAGCGTTAAACAGATAGCAGCTGGCATATAATCTAGGTGCTACACTTCTTATTTGCTCGTTGGTTGTCAGATTCTCCATATCCTTTGTAAATGCAAAGGTGTCATCTTCTGCGGAGATGCTTAAGTCTCCTGCCATAGTGCTTAAAATCAGCTGTTCATAATTCGTCTTTATTCCCTCGATAAAGCTAAGTGCGATGACTACGAAAATGAGTCCCACCGCCATGATGATTCCGATCACCATGTTAGTTCTTTTATTTCTCCCTAAGTTACGCACTGCCATTTTAAAAATCACTCTTTTTCCTCCCCTTTAGAAGAATCTTCCAAATCTGTTATAGAATGCCTGCCAGGTTCCTGTGATATGATCGATCATATCCTTGGAGATCTCTTTGTAAGTATCTATCAGAGAAGCTTCTTTCTTCTCCCCGAAAGCTACGATTGCTTCCGCTGCGTGACATCCACTTTCCATGGCTACTGCAATTCCAGCGCTCATGGAATCCATCATTTCCCCTGCCTCACCGACAAACAGAATTGGTGCATCTTCACATCCAAACACAAAATCAAGCTTACCATTCTTCATCTTCTTCACAGTGAAGTTGGTGCTTTCACAGCACACCTCAGAGAACTGTAACTCTCCGATGGAAAGGCCATGAGTATTAACAAAATAGTCCAGAATCTTAGCTCTCTTCTCTTCTAAGACATTGGCTGGATAAGCCACATAACCAATGACAATACTGTCATCTTTTCTGAAAGTCCATACTGGCTCCTCTACAGCCGTGTTGTATCGGAAGTAGTAATAGTGTTCTGGATCCAGATCACAATCGCCCAGGTAATAATCCTGTCTGCAAAAACATTTGGTAATCTCTTCTCTTTCTGGAAAAAGAGTTTTTCTAAGTAAACTATCCATACCATCTGCTGCGATCAGGTAATCTGTCTTCACAGTGACAAATCTCTTCTCACCATTGTATCTAGTTTGCAGAAGTCTGACTGTCACTGAATCTTTCGTCTTCTCCTGAATACTGATGAATGCACAGTTATCAACGACTGTAGCGCCCTTCTTGCTGGCTTCCAAAGTCAGCCAGTGGTCATATTCACTTCGTCTTACACTGTAGCAGATCTCATCTTCGGGAATTCCCATGTTGATGACTGGAGCACCCTTCGCCATCTTGTACTTAAAGCCTTTATAGTTAAATGGCCATACGCAAAGGCTCTTTGGAAATTCTCCAATCTCTTTTTCAATAATCTGTATACTGTCAATGGCAATCATACCAGTACATACTTTGTTACGAGGCATCTTGGCACGTTCTACCAGAAGTACCTCTTTTCCAGCTTTCGCCAGTTTGAATGCACACATGGCTCCTGCAGGACCAGCTCCAACGACAATCGCGTCATACTTTTCCTTAATCGTCATGATTACCTCCTACTTACTGAAGCTTTGAGAACAATGTCTCAAAAACTTGTGTTCCATCGATATATTCGAAGCACTCTCTTAAGCAAAGCTCTGCACAACAATAGCAGGAGATACATTTCTTTCTGTTGATCACTGGATATGGATCCATGGTGATAGCTCCTACTGGACAGGATTTTGCACATTCACCGCACTTGACACAGTTCTCAGGTTTACAGAAGTTTGGAACGGTGGTGCTAAGCTTATACAGATCAAGAACACCAGCCATCTTAGGAGCCGTAGCTTTTACCTCAGCACTGTAAGAGATAGGAAGTTCAAATCCTTCGATCTTGGAAGCATCACCTACAAGTTCGATGTCTTCCTCCTTGTATACTCCAAGATTTCTCTCATTAGCTACCAAAATGTGACGGATCAGTTCAATATCAAATCCCATCATTCTGGCCATGGTAGCATCCAGTGCAACACCATCGGTACTAGCCAGCACTTTATCAATCTTCTTCAGGTTACCTGTAGTTGGTCCCATTCCTTCCATGGCGTAAATACCATCCATAATTACCAGATCTGGAACTCTTACCTGATACAGGTCTACTAAAAGCTCGTGGAAATCGTCTGGCTTAGGAGTTGCAAAATGTAACTTCGCTTTTCCTGGTCCCACAACGATACCAAACATGTTTTTAATGGATCCAGAGATTCCTGCATATGCATGTGTCTTGAATCTTGGAAGATCGATTAAAATATCACAGTCAAGAACTGCATCAGACACGTTAATCTCCTTCACGAATCTGGAATTCATTGGGAACAACTGACAAGCTGTACCTATATTTTCAAAATGTCCTTTGCTGGCCTGGTAGATACCGCTCTTCTTTGCAGCAGCGATTACTCCACCGCCCTGTCCACCAGGGTTATCTCCAACAATGATATTGGCGCCACAATCTATCAAGTAATCCACCAAAGCTTCGATTAAAACCGGATTGGTGGTAACACCTCTCTCCACTTCGAACGGTCCTAACATGTTAGGCTTGATTAATACTTTCTTGCCTTTCACATCCTGTGGAAAGTTTACGAACACATCCTCAATAATGGATTTCATGTCCTGTTTATTTGTATCGTATACGATTACTTTTGATTTGCTCATGCTATACCCCTTTCGCAAGATCATTGAAGTCATTGGTATTGCTTGTCAGGTATACTTTCTGGCTACGGTCAATACCACGAATCATGCTGGACATCATTTTGCCAACACCTACCTCAGCAATGGTCAGATTCTCTAATGTCAGCATCTGTCTCATGCAGTCTTCCCATTTCACTACATTGACACACTGTCTGATGACATCCTCCTTAATCTCGCTGGCACTTGTTCCATATCCGCCTTTGGAGTTTAAAAGAATCTTTGTCTTTGGCTCTTGGAAATCCAGTGTATTGATAAATTCTTTGAAAGGTTCCACCATAGGCTCCATCATGTAAGTGTGGAACGCATTGCTGACTCTGATCTCCACAATCTTAAGAGCTCCAGCTTCTTTCATTTTCGCTACTGCCACGTCCACATCTGCTTCTCTTCCACCGATCACGTACTGCTTGTAGGAATTCTCCAAAGCAATACGTACCTGGTCAGTTGTTTGACATGTTTCCTCGCAAACCGCTTCCACAACATTTTTCTCTAAGCCAAGAATCGTCGCAAGCTTTCCCGACTCCTTCAAACCGCTCATAAGCTCTGCTCTCTTGTTCACCAGGCGGAACAGATCGTAAGTGGACAGAACCCCTGCTTCATGTAATGCAGATAACTGTCCCAAGCTATGACCTGCAACCACATCCGGCGTGACACCTCTGTGCTTTAACAAGGTTGCAAAAGCAAGGTTCATGGCTGTAACACTAAGCTGGGTATTGTAAGTCTGCTTTAACTCCTCATCTGTAGCATCTTTACAAAGACTAAGAACGTCTCTTCCTGTCGCCTCTTTTGCAATATCAAATAATTCATCTGTCTCGTTTGCCTTGTCGCCAAGCAGTTCATACATGCCTGCTCTCTGACTTCCCTGGCCTGGGAATAAAAATGCGATCATGATACTCCTACCAGCCTCTCCTCATCAACTAAATAACTTCTACCATCTCATACTGATGCTTATATCCTGCATCCTCATAACACACACTGATCACATAGTCATCATGAAATTCCCATGATGCTATCTGATACTTCTTACCATCGAAACTGATCTGATCATCAACAACACATATGTCAGGTTTATGTTTCCAACCAGTTCCAATGCATTTGACAAATGCTTCCTTCCGGGTCCAGATTCTTGTGAATTCTTTTGGGTCATTCAAGATGGTATCCCACTCATTGCCATAAAAAAAACTCCCTACGGCAGTCCCTGGTAATTCACGCTTCTTCTCAATATCAATTCCAATGGAATCTTTTTGCGTCAGTCCAAGAACGATGAAATCTTTCTGTCCGCTTACGTTAAAGCAACAGAATTGATCTCTACAATATGGTTTCCCGAACTCTCCCCTAAAAAGCTCCTCTGGATAATTTTTATGTAATACTTCCTCAAATACATATCTCTTCAGATACTCGGATGCGATCATCTCTAACTGTTTTTTTTCCCGAAGTACCTTCTGATCTTTTCCCTTTTCACGCAACATGGATTCATGCCTTAGCATTTGTCTATGCTTCTCAATATCAAAATAATAAACGGTTATCATTTTAATATTTCCTAAATTTCCGATAACGTTCTTTTGCTACTCCTGCAGGAGTCTTCTTTAGATACTTCATCAGAAACGTAATCATCTCATTTTCCAGTTCCCTGCATACCATCTCCATGTTATCCCTGGTCACTGGCTCTTCTTCGTAAATAATCTTGTCAATAATTCCAAGCTCGTACAAATCGCTTGCTTCCAGCTTCATCTGCATGGCCGCCTGTTGGGCTTTTGAACTATCTTTCCACAAAATACTTGCATAACTTTCTGGTGTCAGAACGGAGTAAACCGCATTCTCTAACATCCACACTTCATTACCTACCCCTAATGCAAGAGCTCCACCGCTTCCGCCTTCTCCGATGACGATGGAAAGAATAGGTACTTTCAGGGTGCTCATTTCCTGAAGTACATTGGCGATGACCACGCCCTGGCCCCTTTCCTCTGCTTCCTGACCACAGGCTGCGCCAATGGTATCAATGAAGAAGATGATCGGTCGGTGGAACTTCTCTGCCTGTTTTGCAAGTCTCATAACTTTTCTATAACCTTGTGGTAAAGGCATTCCCCAGTTTCGATACAGTGCTGCTTCGACGGAACCTTTTCCCTTCTGATGTCCGATGACTGTCACTGGACAACCACGGAAATAGGCAACGCCTCCTACGATAGCGCGATCATCACTGCTGATTCTGTCTCCACTTAGTTCTGTGAACTTTTGGAATAGCTGATCGATATAATCCTTACTGGTGGGGCGGTTCATGGATCTTGCGATCATAACTCTTTCCCAAGCAGTCTTCTGTGCTAACCTTTTGTTCACATACACTTCAGGTACTTTTTTCTCACCTGAATGCAGACTTGCTTTTTTCTGATGAAGTTTTAGGAAGTAGGACAAGGTATCTCGAAGATCCGCTCTTTCTATGATCATATCCACAAATCCATGTTCCTTTTGGAACTCTGCTGTCTGGAAGCCATTTGGTAATTTCTTTCCTGTGTTCTGCTCAATGACTCTGGCTCCCGCAAATCCAATCATTGCACCTTTCTCTGCCAACACAATATCTGCCAATGTGGCAAAGCTTGCAGTGACACCTCCCATAGTAGGGTTGGTCAGGACGGAAATATATAGTCCACCTGCATCGCTATGGAGCTTTACTGCTGCTGCAGTCTTCTCCATCTGCATTAACGAGATTATACCCTCCTGCATTCTTGCTCCACCTGAACAGCAGAACAAAATCACAGGCAATTTTTTCTTCGTAGCTCTCTCAAACAAACTGGTTACACGCTCTCCCACAATATGACCCATACTGGCCATCATAAATCTACTATCCATCACACCAATAGCAAGATGTTCTCCATTAATATTAATTTCTCCTGTAATAATGGCATCATCTAGCTTATGTTTATCAGCTGTAGTGACCAATTTTCGAGCATACATATCATCATTAAGCGGATTGCTCCATTTTGTATTAACATCCCATTCACGAAAGGAATTTTTATCAGCCAAAGACACAATACGTTTCTTTGCATGAAATCTCATATAATATCCACAGAACGGACAAACCGACAAATTAGCGTCTAAAATATCTCTTTGTATTTCCCGTTTACAGGCTTTACAAATTCGTCCTTTTGTCAATCTTCTCCTACCTTTCTATACAAGTAAATATTGTACGACATTATATCGACTCATATTTCAGTTTTTATCAAAAAGCACATCATCAGTTTGTCTATATTTAACAAAAAATATATATTATATGTCGATTTACCTTAACAAAGTAAATATAATGTCGTATTATGACGTCCATTTTACAAATTACTTATTAAACTTAAACTTATTAGCCGCTTCTGGAAATTCAGGTTGGTGAGCCACCCATATACATGCCGAGTTCGCAGTCTGCATAACCAACAATAACGCTAAGACATTTAAACATTTCATTACACCTTTTCCCAAAAAATTTTTAACTTCCATGAGTTTATCCTCCTTTTTTTTAGCATCATACACCGATTTCCAAAATATTTAAATCCAATGTCCATATTTCGACATTTTATGTCCAAACTCTACAAACATGTTTCATCCTATAAAGTAAGTACGTAATCATCTGTACCTTGCCTTTTTAAAAAACATGCCGCCCATCAGGGCGGCACATTTTATTTCTTCTTTTTGGTTCGAAATCCTTCCGGTAATTCATTTGACCATGGCAAAAGCCGATTTAGATCATCCGGCTTTGGAAAAGGTC
>ENA-OPSY01000525-OPSY01000525.1-human-gut-metagenome-genome-assembly--contig:-NODE-525-length-27402-cov-5.782024_pt1 | contig 27402 bp, 29 predicted proteins | sample MGYA00241464_ERZ501920 | MGnify/ENA primary metagenome ERZ501920 (study PRJEB25962, sample SAMEA2042396) | human gut metagenome | biome: human gut; feature: human-associated habitat; material: faeces...
TCCTCACGGCGGTGCTGCTTTTGTGCGGCTGTGGGCAGAAGAGCGAAACGGCGGCTGCGACCCCGGCTCAGGCGGTCACAGCGTCTGCTGCCCAGAGCAGTACGGCTCGTCCGGTGAGTACCGGCGTTACGCCGGAACAGTTCGGGGCGAAGGGCGACGGTATCGCGGACGACCTGCGGGCTCTGCAGGCCGCGATGCAGCAGGCCAGCGCGTCCGGTCGGCCTCTCGAGCTGACGGCGGGGGCGGTCTACCGCTTCTCCTCCTGCCTCGGGCTGCCCAGCGGACTGACCATTCAGGGAAACGGCGCTGTCCTGCTCAGTGATATTCAGTACCCTGACCTGAGAGAGGACCGTGTGGCGGTGGAGCTTATGAAAGACTCTGATGATGACCGCGCCCACGACGTCCGGCTGGAAAATGTGACCTTCCGGGCAGCGGACAGCTGTCAGGCCAACTATATGCTCCGGGTGATGCTCGCCCGCAATGTGGAATTTGTGGGCTGCACCTTCGACTGTGAGCCCAACGAGTGGGGGCGCTGCGCCGCCGACCTGTATGGCGGCAACGAGAATATCCGTTTTGAGGGCTGTGTATTCCGCCAGATGACCTCCGGCGCGTCCGGCGGCATCTGGGTGCGCAACTGGACGGACAGGGTGGAGAGCCGGAATATCCGCTTCCAGAACTGTGAATTTTACAAGTCCGGTGCCGACGAGCTGCTGGCGGTCTGGGGATGGGGCGGCGCGGTGCGGGATGTCGTCCTCTCAGGCTGCAGCTTCTATGAGACACAGACGCAGGAGGCGCTGGATGCCGATCATCGCCCGGTGTGGTTCATCACGCTGGGGCAGAGCGGCACCACAGACGTCCGGATGGAGGATTGCACTGTCCGTGCGGAGTATTGCGAGACCATTTTCCGTATGGTAGGCGATAAGACCCGCGCCGTCGTGGACAACTGCGACATCACCATGAAACAGCCGGACAGCATGGCAAAGCACGATATGAAAAAGGGCGCGAACCCCATGCTGGCCCGGGGCAATGACCGTGCCGACGGCAGCACGGTCATCCAGAACAGCCGCATCACCCTGAGCGGCGACAACGGGCGGCGCATCTGCTATCAGCTCAGCGCCTTGAAAGGAAATACGCTGGACGTCTCCCTCGGCTACGGCATCGCCAGCACGAAGGAAGTCAGCGGCAACACCATCCGGGGCTGGATACGGCATAAAGTCTTTCAGGACTGCTCCGGCGTGGAGAATAACAATGTAGAAGTGCGGAGATTCTCGATTCTGGGATGAACCGCTCATAAAAAGGAGGTTTTATCATGCGAAGAAAATTTATTGCGGCGGTCACATCGGGCGTTCTGGCCCTGACGGTCATGGCAGCTCTGCCCACCCATGCGGAGGCGGTGAGCATCTGGCTTGACCTTACCCCGGGGACGGAAAGCGTCGAGACATTCCAGTACAAGGACTATGCAGACCGCTATTCGGACGCCTACGAGCTCTATGGTTACGATGCTGAGGCGCTGTTCAACCACTATGAGACGGTCGGCAAGGCCGAGAACCGGGTAGGACGCTTCAAGAAGACGCCGGAAGAAGATGACCGGCATCCCTATGTGTGGGACGCCGATGAGCCGCTGGACCCGCTGCCGCCTTTGGACTTTCACGCGCAGCCGGACTGGTTCGATGCCCGTACCCTCCCGGAGAACCTGTCCAACGTCCGTATCATAAAAGAATATGAGCAGCTGGAAGCCTTTATAGAGAAAGACGAGTGGATCGGAGACCCCGTTCTGGTGCGGAAGGAAGAGCTCCTGAATGAGATGAGCAGCCGCGTCCGGAACTATAGAGGCCAGCGCGGCGGAGCTGACTATCTCCGCGCCATCAGCCAGGACATTGACGTGCTGCTTGATTTCATGGGATAAGGATGCTATAAGATGAAAAGGGAAGAGCCTCACCGCAAAGCGGTGAGGCTCTTCCCTTTGGTGGAGCACAGAGGGTTCGTCTGGCTCACGTGTGGTGGACGGACTGCAACGCCGGACGAACGCGTGCTTGAAAATATCGCTGCATAGCGTCACTATTGTGCTTTCTATTTTACCGAAACGCATCCATCACTAAATCATTTTGCAGATGCAGGAACAAATTCAATTTTAACCTTCATTCCCATCCCGGCAGCAAGCCGCTGCAAGGTACGAAGAGACGGGTTTGCATTGCCGCGTTCCAGTTTGCTGATGTCGGTCTGTGCAATACCCGTGCGCTCCGAAAGTTGCTTCTGGGTCAAACCGCTTTCTTTGCGGGCCTTGAGCATGGCTTCAATTACGGAAAATTCCGGGTCAAGTGCGTCCCATTCGGCCTTGAATTCAGGGTCTTTCATCTGCTCATTCAAAAAATCGTTGAAGTTTGTCATTTGGAATTCTCCTTTCGGGCAAGATAATCTGCGCGATATTGTTTTGCCAGTGTGATCTCTGAAGCAGGTGTTTTCTGGGTCTTCTTGATAAATCCATTTGTGAGGATCACCTTTTTACCAACCACGAAGAAATACAGCACGCGGGTAATATCCGACCCAAACTTGGTACGAATCTCAAAAATTCCATCATCCAGTGCTTTGGAATACGGTTCCCTTAAAAATGGCCCCTCCTCGCGGAGCAACGCAACGGTACGCAAAACTTTGGCTTGCATTTTCTTATCCAGACTTAGGATAAACTCTTTGGCTGGCTCGGAGCCATCGGCTTTATCGTAGAATTCAATTTCATATTCCTGCACGGCTGCACTCCCTTTGAATAGTGGATTTATCTCATATACAGTATAGCGGATATATCCTCTATTGTCAAGACCATCTCTTTACATCTTATCTCCTTTATGGGATAATAATGGCATTTTAGACTATAAAGGAGAATATTATGACCTACTCTGCCGATTTTCGGAATAAGGTTGTCCAGCTATACAACAGTGGCACAAGTACCGCTGATCTCTGTGCCCAGTTCCATATTTCTCGCAGTATCTTATACCAATGGAGCGAAGAAGCAAAAGTTTCAAACATTTCTAAACGCGATCTTGCAACGCTTCAACGCCATGTTGCAACCTTGGAAAATGAAAATTCCATCTATCAAAAATCTCTTGCTGCTCTTGATTTGTCCATAGACAACAAGGTGCAAATTATTGATGCCTTAAAGTCATAATACAGCTTCTACACACTTTGCCGTTTGCTGAATCTTTCAAAATCCACTTACATAAATAGACAGAAAAGTGCACTGATTGAAAAGCAACTAGATGTAGAAGATACGCTTTTGAAAGAAAAAATCACTATCATCTTCCAGAAAAGCGATTACCGTTTCGGTGCAAAAAAGATTCGCGCAAAATTGATGGAGCAAGGCTATACTGTTAGCACAAAACGTATTGTGCGGCTCATGAAAGAGCACGGATTAAAACGTAAACAAGCACTTCCAGAGAATGCTACTTTTCAGCGGCACTATACTTATCGTCCCAATCTCGTAAAGCAAAATTTTACCGTTGAAAAGCCAAACAGCATTTGGGTCAGTGACATCACCTATGTTAAGGTAAACACTTCTATCGCATATATCTGTGTTATCATCGACCTATTTTCTCGAAAAGTCATTTCACACGCCGTTGCCGAATTCGCCGATGCAGAACTCACGATTCACACATTCAAATTGGCCTATCAAAATCGGAACCATCCGCAAGGGTTAACATTTCATAGTGACCAAGGCGCACAGTATACCGCATTCAGCTTTCGTCAACTACTTCTTGACTTTAATATACACCAATCCTTTTCCAATATAGGCAATCCACTTGATAATGCTGTGGCGGAATCTTTCTTTGCTTCGCTTAAAAAAGAACAGTTCAAATTTCATTTTTATGAAACTGTCTCCGAATTAGAGGAAAGTCTATCAGAATATATTGATTTTTATAACGATTACCGACCGCATGAATGTCTTAAACAGCAAACCCCAAATCAATTTGAAGAATCATATCAGCAACAAAAATAAAGGCGAGAGTATCCGATACTGTCCGAAAATAACAGTACCAAATACCCTCGCCCTTTCAGTTGGTGGAGCGAAGCAACCCAAATCCGAACCATTGCCCTCTGGGGCATCTTTGGCGGCGATTTCATCGAAAGTGATGGTTTTTGTGCCGTCTTTGTAGTTGAATGCAATCAAAACTTTTTCATCATAGAGATAAACAGCATTCACGAACGTGTTGATAAGCGTTTCCCGGTGGCTTTTTACGTTCGGGTCGAGTTTGCGGAAGTTGGTGAGCCAAAATTTCACAAATTCTGCGCTGACTTTCGGCTTTGCCAGCTTTTCTTCCGCGATGCGGATTTCCAGCTCTTTCTGCTGGGCTTCCAACTTTTCCAAGCGTCCTTTGGTCGAGCTGGTCAGCACACCTGCCTGAATTGCATTTAACAGATTCTCGATACCGTTCTCTATATCCTTCATCTGCTTTTCCAGCAGGGGCAGCACCGTGTTCTCCTGTTCCTGAAGAATCATCACCGCATCCACGATGGACTGGATACTGTCATCGTCACGAATCATCTTCATGGTCTCGTTGACTACCAAATCCTCCAGCCACTCTTTGCGGACGGTCTTTTTCTTGCAGGTCTTGGAGCGTTTGGCATTGGCACACTTATAATAATGGTGGACATTCTTATTCCGGCTCGTTCCGCACTCGCCGAACATCATCGCACCGCACATTCCACAGAACAGCTTGGTCGTCAGCAAATAATCGTCCTCCGCTTTGTGCCGAGCCGGAGCGCGGCGGTTCTTGGCGATTTTGTCCTGCACACTGTCGAACAGTTCTTTCTCAATGATAACCGGGATGCTGTCCGGCATCACAATGTCCTTAAAACGGTTCTCGCCGATATAACGGCGGTTTGTCAGCAAGGTCTGAATACTGTTATAGGTGAACTTCTGATTGCGGTTGGTGGTCACGCCACTGTCGTTCAGCCAGTTCATCAGCTCTTTCATAGTTGCACCATCGTTGTAACGCTGAAAGGCTTCTACCACAAAGGGAGCTTTCAAAGGGTCAATCTGGAAGAATTTTTCTTCGTCCACCGTATAGCCAATGGGAATCGTGCCACCGTTGTACTTTCCCTTCAGAACATTCTCGGTCATGCCGCGCACGACCTTTTCAGAAAGTTCTGCGGAATAGTATTCAGCCATGCCGGTGAGCATACTCTTGACCATGATACCCGCAGGGCTGTCAGAGATAGGCTCCGTGGCAGATACCAGCTTGACATGATTTCGTTCCAACTGATACTCATAGTGGGCCGAATCATAGCGGTTTCGGGCAAAGCGGTCAAGTTTCCAGACCAGCACAATGTCGAACAGCCGCTTTTCGCTGTCCTTGATCATCTGCTGAAACTCCGGGCGGTTATCGGTTTTGGCAGAGAGTGCACGGTCAATGTAGTGCTTGATGACCGTGATGCCGTTTTTCTCGGCATAAGCCGTACATTCACGAATCTGGCCTTCGATGGATTCTTCACGCTGATTGTCGCTGGAATAGCGGGCGTAGATCACGGCGGTCATGGCAGGCACCTCCTATTTACACATCATCGAACGTTGGAACGTTCATCTTAAGCAATGTTTCGTATAATGGGTATACCATATTTCAAAGCAAAATGCAAGATTGGATTTGCACAAAATAGGCTTCACTATAACAATATAAGCCCACCAGACGCAATGTCTAACGCAAAGCGTCTGGCGGGCTTATGTTAAAAGAATCCTTTACAGAAAATCGCACTCTCAGTAGGGGGTGGAACCAATTCCTTTCAGCTCCGGTACTCCGCCGGCAGCTGCTCCATGGTCTGCCACTTGGCCATGGCTTCTTCCAGCTTCATGCCCTTGGCCACTGCATCGCGGCGGCAGGCGTTGACGGCCTGGATCTCCTTCATCTTGGCACCGGTCAGGGTGTAGCCCTTCATGGCGATGAGGGTAGCCGCCCAAGCCACCATGGGGATGATGCAGAACAGCACGATGACCACCCAGTTCATGCCCGGGGTGTAGGGGTCATACTGGGTGGGCAGGCTCTGCAGGCCCACAAAGCTGACCGCAATGCCCACAACAGTAGCGGACAGGCTGGACACCAGCTTATCCACCAGGCTGAACAGCGTACCCATGATGCCGGGGATGTAGTTGCCGCTGCGGTAAGTCTCGTAGTCGGAGCAGTCGGCGACCATGGGGATGGGCATATCGGCAGTGGCGTAGTACGCGCCGTAGCCAATGCCGAAGAAGGCGATGAACAGGATGGTGTACAGGTTCAGAGACAGGCCGTTTTCGCCCAGAATGGACAGGGTGAAGGCATCGCCGCGGCCCCAGAGCAGCAGCAGCACCAGCACGCCGATGTAGCAGATAAATGCCACACTGACGTACTTCATCAGGCTGGCCTTCTGGCCCTCCTTCTGGCTGGTGCGGACGGTGAGCAGGAAGAAGGGCACGCTGAAGACGTAGCCCAGCACCATCATGGGCAGGTACAGGCCGTCATAGTTGCCCATCATGCAGCCGTACAGCATACACAGCACGGTGGTGTTGGTGGCGATGGAGAGAGCCAGCTTGCAGCCGGCACCAGCCACCATCAGACGCTGCATGGGGTTATTGTTTTTGATGATCTGGACGTACTCGTGCAGCTTGACCTTCTCGCTGACCTCGCCGCCGATGCCGAAGTACTTGGGCTGATCCTTCTCCCAGATGCCGATGATGGCCAGAATGGTGAGGAGGATGGAGATGACGATGCCCACAGGAGCCAGGGTGCGGAAGAAACCGGCAGAGGCGTAGCCGCCCTCATAGTTTTTGGCGAGGATGGGGGCGAAGAACTGCATCGCACCCATGCCCAGCAGAGAGCCGACGGTGTTGAAAATGGTGAACAGGGGGCGCTGCTTGGGGTCGTTGGTCAGAACGGTCTGGCCGGAACGGGTGCAGCTGGTCTGGAAGGTGTAGCCGATGACCCAGACTGCGTACAGAGCCACGAAAGCCGCATAGCGCAGGAACATCGAGCTGGCGGGGATGAGCGGGGTCAGGCAGTACAGCACGAGGATGCTGGCTGCCATGATGAGGTTGCCGATGACCATGAAGGGCCGGAACTTGCCGAACTTGCCGTTGGTGCGGTCCATGAGGGCACCGATGATGGGGTCGGTGATGGCGTCAAACAGACGCATACCGGTGACCATCACCGAAGCAAACAGCATGCTCAGCGCCAGCACCTTGCTGCCGAAGGTGGCGATGTAGGAAAGCACCAGCACATAGTACACGTTCGTTGCGCCGTTGTTCAGCGGAAACAGCACCAGCTGGTAGGTTTTGGCGCGGTTGACACTGACAGAAGCGGAATCGTTCATATAGAACCTCCTCCTTTATACCCAGTTGGCACTGGTTGAATTGGATTTTTTCAGATGATAATCGGGGTTTGGGGTATCCACATAACGGAAACAGGCGGTGTCGATGCAGTCGCCTGCAACGGCTTTCAGCTCCACCTTCCCGTGCAGCGGCACGCGGAACTTGAAGATATGCTCCCCGGTCTGCTCTGCCAGCTTTTTGCCGTCTGCATACAGGGCGACGGTGTTCTGGTTGGAGTAGACCTTGACCTCGATTTCCTTCTCGGTGCGGTCGGTGAACCGCTTGGAGCAGATGTGAACGAAGTTTTCCTCGCTCCACCATGCTTTATAGAGGTAGAAGCTGTCCTTTTTGGTCTTTCTGTCAAAGGTGACCAGACCCTTGTGGTTCATGCCCGGCTCGCCGCCCTGATCCCGGGCGTCGGCTGCAAAATCGAACATATTCCAGACATGGGTCGCCCACAGCCACGGGTGGCGGTCAAAGCACTTCAGCATGTACTCGTGGTACTTGGCCTGATATTCCTCGGTGTGGTCGCCCCGGCGGGGGTGGGCACTGTGGAGGTTGGGCATACCCTCGGCACCGTACTCGGAAAAGCCCAGCGGACGGTTGGGGTACACCAGATGGAAAAAGTCCATCCACAGGTCGTTCAAAAACAGCCCCGGCACATACCAGCCCAGATACAGGTTCCAGCTGACAAGATCGGTGATGTGCGCCACCGGGTTGAAGGGGCCGCACATAGCGTAGCAGGCCAGCGTTGTCAGGCGGGTGGGGTCCATCTTGTGGCACAGCTCGTTGAGCACACGGTGGTTATCCAGCATATCCGCCTTGTCCTTGGTGGAGATGGTGATCTCGTTGGACACGCCCCAGCAGACGATGGAGGGGTGGTTATAGTTCTGGTGGATCAGCTCTTTCATCTGGCTGATGGTGTTTTCCCGGCCGTTAGGCAGATGCTCGGAGATATAGGGGATCTCCGCCCAGACCACCATGCCGTACTTGTCGCACAGGTCGTAGAAATACTGGTCGTGCTGGTAGTGCGCCAGCCGGACGGTGTTTGCACCAAGTTCCCGGATCAGTGCCATGTCCTCATCGTGCATCTCCCGGGTGATGGCATTGCCCAGACCCTTGCGGTCCTGATGGCGAGAAACGCCGTGAAGCGGGTAGGGCTTTCCGTTGAGGAAAAAGCCCTTTTTCGCATCCACCGAAAAGCTGCGGATGCCCACCTTGGTGGTCACTTCATCCACCGGCTTGCCGTCCTGCAGCAAACGGACGATACAGGTGTACAGGTAGGGGTCCTTCACGCCGTTCCACAGGTGGGGAGCATCCAGATGGAGGGAAGTCTTTGCGCCCTCGCCCTTTGCAACAGTGCTGCCCTCGGCGTCCAGCAGCTCCACCGCAACGGTGCCCTCGCCTTCCACCAGCGTTTCCACCTGAATGTCGGCACCGTCCTCTTTCAGGGTGGGGGTGATCTTTACCCCGGTATCGCCAAAGTGCCCCAGGGCAATGTGGTTCTTGTTCACCACCAGCAGGCTCACATCCCGGTAGATGCCGCCATAGAAGGTAAAGTCTGCTTTCTGGGGATAAACGCGGTCGTTGACGCTGTTGTCCACCCGCACCGTGAGCTGGTTTTCTACCTGCAGCAGCTCCGTGATCTCTGCCCGGAAGGTGGAGTAGCCGCCGTCATGGGTGCAGAGCTGCTGACCGTTCAGCAGCACGGTGGCGCTGGCGTTGACGCCCTCAAATTGCAGCCAGACTTCCTGCGAGGCTGCGTCGAACTCCGGCGCGGCAAAAGTGGCACTGTATGTGCAGGTACCGCGCCAGTAGTCGTTTCCACCGTCCTGACCGTCCTTAGAGTTCCATGTATAAGGGAGAGATACAGAAACCGTGTTTCCATCCGGCCCTGTAAATTCCCATCGAGAAGCAAGCAAAGAAATTTGTGTTCTTGTCATTGAATGATACCTCATATTCGAAGTTGCAGAAAAGGCGGCAGACTTAAATACCTGCCGCCTTTCTCGCATTCGTATTAAGGAGAAGAAGAAAAAAGGAAATATCTTAGAAAGAAGCAATCAGGATTCTTTTTTACGGCGAATGTCACGCACCAGCATGACAGCAGAACCAACTGCCAGAACACCGAAAACGACATCCAGAATGATGATGGCAATCTTCCACCAAGGCGTGACAGAAACGACACGCACATCAGCGCTGATACCATTCATTGCGTTGGAATTGGCCACAGTATACAGAATACGCTTAACTGCATTATGAAGAGCTGTAGCGATTGCGGGGTCATTGCTGTGCTCACGCAGAGCATCCGTCCATTTGGTTGCATCGTTGCAATCCCAGCCATCGCCGCCAGCCAGTAACCCCTGGAAAACATCCATAAATGCATTAGAGTTGGCGTAATCGGTCAGTGCAAAGCCGTTCATGCCCCACTCACCACGCATGATGTTGGTCAGCAGGTTGTAGTCGCCGCCAGCCCAGACCGTGCCCAGACGGTTGAACGAAGTCATGACGCACATTGCATTGGCTTCGGTGATAGGATACTCGAATGCCTGCAGATAGATTTCTCGAGCGGCCTGTTCATTGGTCCAGACACAGATACCATCGCGACCAGTCTCCTGATCGTTCATTGCAAAGTGCTTGAGGTAAACATAGACACCCTTGGACTGGATACCGCTGGTTTCAGCGGCGCAGATTTTACCGGAGAGGAACGGATCCTCGGAATAATACTCAAAATTGCGGCCGCTATAGGGAGTACGGTGAATATTTGCACCGGGGCCATAAATGCCAGAGTATGCTTTTCCGCTGGCAAGCAGACAGTCATTGCCCATGCTCTTGCCAACAGCCTCGGCCAGTTCGCGGTCGTAGGTCGCTGCCAGCAGATCTTCGGAGGTATAACTGGTAGAAGAACTACCGCCAGTCAGGGTTGCAGTGATGCCCTGCGGGCCATTTTCATCTTTGGTCGCAGGTTTACCCACCTGAGAAAGAGGAACTGTGCTGTGATATGCCTGTCCGACCAACTTCGCAGCCTGACCAAAAGGAACCTGATTTACAAGGTCGTCCCAAGTATAGGTCTGGCCATCCACCTCGATGGAACCATCAATAGGAACACCGATGAACTGTGCCAGATTCAGATTGCCTTCTTTTCCGAAAGTGGGCATCTCTGTGCTGCCTTCATAGCTGATGGGACCAGCCAGACCCTCAGCAATCGCATCATTTGCGGTGATTTGGACAGCGGCGGCATAGACACCGTTATCAATGGTAGCAGCAGGCATCGTTCCGGTCCAGTCATTCCGGCTAACATAAACGATGTCGTTGGAAGTGTCGTCATCGACCTTGTTCAGGTCAGCATGATCTAGCTGATTTTCGATGGAGCTGCCCGTAGCAGCAGAAACTGCATAAGTCGTGGTATCGAGACTTTCCTGCGTGTACAGTGCAGTCAATTCCGCATTGCCCTCACCGACCATTGCGGAAGGATTTGCACCCTTTGCGGCCAGGATATTGTTCAGAGCTTCATGCGCACCATTGCCGACAGAGAAGTAATAATCACCGGCATCGACGATGTAGGTTCCTGCACCGTTAGCATCATAAGCACGCATCTCCGACTTATCCACATCGATGCTGTAGGTGACGGTTTTGCCTGCGGCCACCGTCTGCTTATCGAAACCAACCAGCTCCACAGCAGATTTTTCAATACCGTTCTCACGGTCATAATCAGTGTACGGAGACTGCATATAGATTTCAACGATTTCGCGGCCGTCAACATCGCCGGTATTCGTTACATCCACAGTGAAGGTGAATTTATCACCATTATCCGTCATATTGAGGTTTGAATATTCAAAGGTTGTGTAGGACAGACCATAGCCGAACGGGAACGCGACGGTGGAAGCGTAGTCGTAGTTTCCGACATTCTTTGCACCTAGAACCGCATCTTCATAGCGGGTCTCGTAGTAGCGATAACCGACATAGATGCCTTCCTGATAGGCGACATAATACTCGTTGCAGGTGGACTTGAATGCCAGACCCTTTTCCGCAGCATTGGTGTAAGAAGCGTAGAAGGCGTTCTGCACTGCCGGAGAAGTCAGGTTGTCGTAGCAGTAGGTGTCCACCAATTTACCAGACGGGTTGTAAGTACCATTGAGCAGACCGCCGATTGCTTCGATACCGGTCTGACCGACTTCACCTACCCACATACAAGCGTCGATGTTGTAATCAATTCCACAGATCTTCGGGTCGAGAAAATCCATCTCAAGCGCATTGGAAGTGTTCATCAGAACGATGATTTTCTTGACTGCGCCAGAAGCCTTGAGTTCTGCTGCCTTTGCCAGCAGGTCACGTTCCTGCGTTGTCAGCGACAGCAGATTGCCGTTGTCCTCGCCTGCACCCGTTGCGGGCAGGTCAGAGCCTTCACCGCCCAGACGGCCCAGCACGATGATGGCGGCATCGCCATATTCTGCAACCGAGTTCCATTCAGTATCAGAGAAAGCACTCAGCGGAGCCTCATTGATTAGGAACTCTGCGTTGTTCACAATATAGTTGTTGAGTGAACCGGAAGCGTTCTGGCGGCGGTACTGCTGACCTTTGCCGGTGGTGTAGAAATCCCACATAGTCGGGTTGACAGAGAAACCGTCATTTTCCAGAGCCTGTTTCAGATTCTTCATCTTGGAAGCATCCATACTGCCGGAACCTGCGCCGGAATAAACGAAATCTGGACTGGTATTGCCAAGCAGCGTTACTTTTGCACCCTGAGCCAAAGGAAGGGCGTTGTCCCGGTTGAGCAGCAGAACGGCACCATTAGCTTCTACCTGCTTGCACAGTTCCTGCGCCGCAGCGGCCTGTTCTTCGCTGGTGGTATAATCTGCGATAAAATAGTCCTTTGCATCCTCGCCACCAATCGTTTTAGACGATTCCGTGTGGAGAACCATGTTGATGATGGCTTCATAGCTATTTGCAATGGGGCCGCCAATCATAGTAATGGCAAAAAGAATAGTGAACAGCACGGTGCAAACTGACCACAGAACTTTGCCTTTCGCTTTTTGTTTTTTCACGCTTTTACCTCCATTTGTAAAAAATGTGGTTGTCGCTGTCAGCGACAGCCACATTTCCTTGCAACTGTGTAACTGTTGAAATAAAATGCGCTTTATCAGCCCTGACCAAAGTCAATGCCCAAATCGGGAAGGGTGACGATACGATTGCTCAGAGTGGTATCCTCTTTGTCCAGAGAAGAATCCTCAACGGTCAGGGTCAAAGCCTTACCAAACTCCGTGAGAAAATCAGCGGCTTTCTTTGCATTGCCAGCAGGGTCGTACACGGCAGTCATATCATCAGTCCATGCAGAGGTATTCAGGAAGAACACGCCGGGCAAGGTGGCAACACGAGAAAAGCCCTTACCGTGCTGCTCCCAAGTAATCTGGGTAGGAGCTTCCAGGCTGATGTCCAGATGCGAAGGTTCACCATCCGAGGAAGCAGCAGAAGTGCATTTTCCGGAGTAGGTGATGGTGCGGACACCACGCATATCCAGATCTTCGCCGCCAAAACGGTTGGTGTGATAGATCAGCTGATAGGTATCGTTGTTGTTCACTTGAAGAGAGAACAGTTCAACCGTATACCATCCCATTGCCTCGATCAGAGATGCGCGCATGGTGTTGAAGGTGTTCTTGATTTCTGCGCTGGAAGAACCGGAGCCGCCACAGGCGGTCAGAGCAGCTGCACCTGCCACAGCGGCACAAGCGGTAATGAACGAACGGCGATTGATTTTCTTCATTGTGATTTCCTCCTAAAAGTTCCTCGATGTGTTCGGGGGTTTCTGTGCAACTAATATATTAGAAAAACAGAAATTTCACAATCAAGATAGCGTAAACTGTCATTTTCACATCGAAATCTGCACAAAAAAGCAGCTATCCGGCTAAAGACAGCTGCCAAAGGAAAGATTTTGATTTTATTCAAAAAGAATGATATCCAGATAAAAAATATCGCCGGACTGCTTGGCGATGAGAGAACCGCCGTATTTCTCGGCGACACGCTCCATGCTGCGCATCCCAAAGCCATGATAATCCGGGTCACGCTGGCTCTGGGGCAGACCATCCAGGAATTCGACTGTTCCGATGCAGGGGTTTTCGGCATGGATCGTCACGATATTGTTTTCCCGGCGGGCGGTCAGAGTAATGAATCGTTCCTGCTCCGGCGGAAGCTGGCTGACAGCTTCCACTGCGTTGTTCAGGATGTTGCTGAACAGGCTGTACAGGTCGAGCTCTTCCACAAAGTTCAGGTCTGTACCGCCGACATAGCAGGTCAGCTGGATATTCTGCGCGGTACATCTGGCACGGTATTCGCTCAGCAATACATCCAAAGCGGTATTCCCGGTATGAACGTAGAAGTCGTAATTGTTTACTTCCTGTTCCAGATGCTTCATCTGCTCCGCCGGGATTTGTCCGCGAAATCCTCGGAGCATGGCTTTTAAATCGTGATATTTTTCATTCACCAATTCCATACTGTCTTTTTTGGCTTCATACTGAGCTTGCTGTTTTTGCAGAATGAGACGCAGTTCATCGACATTTCCAGACAACCTTGCCCGTTCCATGACACCGAATTGCAGCATCAGCAGAAGAGCATCACACAGCACTGCGTACAGACATTCTGCAAATTGAGCCATCAGATTTCGGTCAGGGTTGTCCTGTGTCAGCCGTGACATACCAATGCAGAGCAACAGTACTCCGACAGAAAATGCCGTTTTGATTTTGTTGTCGAAATTCTCACTGCGCCGCCGAGTGAACGAGCGGAACAGGGCGAACAAGAGAAGATAAACTCCACCATAGCAGATTAGGTCTGCCAAAAGAACACCCAACGGATCTGCTGCCAGCTCCGCACCTCTGGGAAGCAGCTTGAACAGTCGTTTGACACTGCCTGCCATATCCTGAGCAGCATAACCAGACGAGGCAGCGAAGAGAGAGGTCCACGGTGTTTCCTGAAATATGCAACAAGCTTCCAGAATCAGCAGCAAATAAACCAGTACGGGTGCATACTGTCGAAAACTGTTCAGATGCAGCCATGTTCCAGCCATACATGCAATGAATGCGCCAAGTGTGAAAGACAGAATGGCACGCATTGCAAAACGACTGCGTTTCTGGAGTGGATAAGCAAACAGAAACATTCCCACCGTTCCTTGCAGCAAAAGCAATGCTCCTCGCTGATGCAGATACCAGTCCGGCATTACAGGCTCCCTCCTTTATATTGTGCAAGAGCGTTCAGAAACTCCTTGCGACGAGGGCGGCTGATGGACAGAGAGTTGCCGCCGACAATGACCTGATCTCCAAGAATCTTCTGTACATATTTCAGATTTACCAGATAACTCGAACTGCATCGGACGAAATGGGCATCATGAAGAGCATCCTCAAATTTAGAAAGCGTTCCCCATTGACGAAGCGCCTCTTTTCCGACATGAACGAGGATGTCGTGGTTTGAAACTTCGATATAAGTAATGGAATCAGCAGATACACGTCTGCCGCCATCCCGGGTCTTGAGGTCAAGTGTCACATTGCTGGAACGGTAGGAGAGCATCCGTAGCGCGCGTTCCAGTTTGGCGGAAAAGGATGTATAGGCCAGTGGCTTTAAGATATAGTCAAACGCATTGACTGAGTAGCCCTCAATAGCATACTGCGTCAGGTTGGTCACAAAGATAATCATAACATTCTGGTCAGCTTCACGAATGCGGCGGGCAACTTCCATCCCGCTCATATCCGGCACACGAATGTCGAGAAAAAGAAGGTCAACATCCCGTTTGTAGTGCTCCAACAGGTCAAATGCATTATTGTACGCATCCAGAATGTACTCAAAATCAGCGTGTTCGCTCTGGAATTTTTGCAGGTATGCTTTCATCCGCTCCATCTGTGCGGCTTCATCTTCCAGAACACAGATTTTCAGCATTTGCGATTCCTCCCTTCCGAAATAGGGTCAAGTGAATTATAACATAGAATGGACGTGTTTTTCAATTTATATGGAGCACTTGTGACAACATAGACTTGATTATAAGTCTTACTATCACCGATTTACCGTAATAAATTTTGCAAAACCATCTTGACGCGCCCACGCTTCCATGATACCCTTTATTCCAAATCCTGCCGAAAAGTGGTGGTTCTCACCGTGATAACTACCACTTTCAGCGGATAACTGCCCAGAAAGATTATACCGCCCCGCAACACACCCGATTCATTTTGCCGCCGATTCACCCGACAAAATCATCGCTGCGCTGCGTGGGCGGTATTTTTCTTTTTCACAAATAAAATCTTATGTAGTTGTTCAATCTTCCAAAATTTGTTTTTAGTTGTTGACTGCACAACTTCAAAGTGTTATTCTTGTGCTTGAAAGAAGCAGGTTGTAGTATCCGCACTGCGTCCGGCTTTCTTCATACTGTACCTTGAATCTTACATAAGCCGTCTGAACGAGATACTGCGCCATGACCTCACACTTTCTGTGGGCGAGCCGGACAACGCCGCTGCAAAACAGGGGTAGGAACTGCGTTCGGTGTGAACGGTGACCATGAGCAGGGGCTTTGCCTTTTCACACGTTTTGCTCTGCAAAATTTTCAACGTGCATTGCGGTTCGACTTCTGAAATTTTCAGTGTTGCACGGAAAGGGCGAAAGCAAGTATCGACCTGTGGCCACAAATTTTCAATGCTTGAAAATGTTCTGTCACATGGTCTGTCACTTGTTGGGGAGTGCCTTCCCCAAACCCTGCTCCAGCGTTGCGCTGGTTTCAGCGCAAAAGCGGCGTGTCGCATTACATAGCCCTCTCCATCCCGGAGCGGGCATTTATCATTTTCACAGGAGGTCGAATATGGCTGAAATGAAAAGTCCGAACGTACACGCAAAGAAGAACCGCAATGACACGCCGCGAAAACGAAAGACACACATCATCAAAGTCAGGGTGACCGCAGAAGAAAAACTGCGGATCGCATACGCCTGCAAAGAACTCCACCTCACCCAATCCGAACTCGTCCGCCGCGTCCTGTACGGCGTGAACGTCAAGCACACCGTTGTGGTGGCGCAGGGCGGCGAGGATGCACTGGCGGCGCTTGCCGCCTTGTCTGCCCAGTGCAGCAAGGTGGGCAGCAACCTCAACCAGCTTGCACGGCACTTTAACTCCGGCGGCAAAGACACCGAGCAGCTCCGGGCGCAGATTCTGGAGGAACTGTCCGCACTCACGAACTTTCGGCTGAAAGCCGAAGAAACGGTTGGTGAACTGTATGGCAACCATCAAGCATTTAAGCTCGAAGAACTCTAACTATGCCGCCGCCGAAAGCTATCTCACCTTTCAGCACAACGAATACACCGGTCTGCCCATTCTGGATGAGAAGGGCAGACCCAAGCTGCGGGATTCGTACCTGCTCGACACCCTTGAGTGTGGCGATTTCTCGTTTGCAACGGCCTGTCTGCTGGCAAACCGCAAGTATGGTAAGAATACCCAGCATGGTGATATCAAAAGTCACCAGTATATCATCAGCTTTGACCCACGAGATGCAGCCGACAACGGCTTGACCATGGAAAAGGCACAGGCACTTGGCCTGAAATTCTGCGAAGAAAACTTCCCCGGTCATCCTGCCATCGTCTGCACCCACCCGGATGGGCACAACCATTCGGGAAACATCCATGTCCACATCGTGATCGGCAGCGTCCGAACACGAGAAGTGGAGCGCAAGCCCTATATGCAGAAGCCCCGCGATTGGCGCGAGGGCATGAAGCACTCCAGCACCGCCCAGACCATGCGGCACCTCCGTGTCGAGGTCATGGAGCTGTGCGAGGGTGCCGGATTGTACCAGATCGACCTGCTCAACGGCTCGAAGGAGCGTGTCAGCGAGGCCGAATATTGGGCAAGGCGGCGTGGACAACAGAAACTTGACCGCGAGAACGCAGCCCTCACCGCAGCTGGACAACCGTCCCGGCAGAAGAAGTTTGAAACCGTAAAAGATACCCTGCGGAAACAGATTTCTTCAGTGCTGTACCGTGCCACGAGCTTTGAAGATTTTTCCGACAGGCTCTTGCAGCAGTACGGCATCACGGTCAAGAAAAGCCGTGGGCGGCTCAGCTACCTGCCAGCCGGAAGAAAGAAGTTTATCCGGGCGAAACATCTCGGTGACAACTACGACAAGGAAGCAGTGCTTGCCACCCTGACCGCAAACGCAGAGCACAAAACCAAGGTGCAGTCCAAGCAGGATACCATCGGGAAACTGATCGACATCCAGTCGAGGATGACCGAGGACAAGGGCATCGGCTATAAGCGTTGGATCACGAAACACAACCTCAAAGCCATGGCACAGACCTTGATTTTCCTAGAAGAAAAGGGCTTGACCGATGAGGTCGCACTCGACCAGAGAATCACAGAGCTTGACACCAAGTTCCATGAATCGCTGGCCGTAGTGAAAGACCTCGAAACCCGCATGGCAAACAACCAAACACTGCGCCGTTATGCTGCTTCCTACAAGCAGTACCGACCGCTCGCGCAGAAACGGAACGCTGCCAAATCCCCCGCAACCTTTGAAGAACAGCATCGTGCAGAGCTGACAGCATACCGGACAGCAGCAGCCTATCTCAAGGCAAACAACATCACTAAACTGCCAAGTCCGAACAAGCTGGAAGCGGAATACTGCGCTCTTGCTTCCGAAAAGGCCCAGTTCTATGAGCAGTACAAGGAAGCCAAGATCGAACTGCTCAAGCTGAAAGATGCAAAACAGAATGTTGCCCTGTTCTTCCGGGAGGACGAACGGACGCAACATCACGAGAGATAAGGAGTTGTGCGTATGATCAATCTGAAAATCGACCCGGAGTTCCAGAATCAGATCCCGCCGCTGACGGACGATGAGTACAAGCAGCTTGAAGAAAACATCCTCAAGGAAGGCAAGCTGCTCTCTCCTTTGATCGTCTGGAACAACACCCTCGTTGACGGCCACAATCGTTATGCAATTCTCCAGAAGCACCCGGAGATTTGCTTTTCCACCATGCCGCTCCGATTTGAAAGCAGAGAAGAAGTCCTCGCATGGATCTGCAAGAATCAGTTGGGGCGGCGCAACCTCACCCCGGAGCAGAAGCTGTTCCTCATCGGGAAGCAATATGAAGCGGAAAAATCCTCTCATGGCGAAGCCCGCAAAGAATCGCATGATGAAAATGGCCGATTTCACCGGAGTTCTCAAACTGATAACTCCGGTGAAGCCATGAAAACCTGCGAACGAATCGCAGAGGAAAATGGTGTAAGCAAGGCAACTGTACTTCGCGCATCGAAGTACATGAAAGGTGTTGAAATTGCTGAATCCCTGATTCCCGGTATGCGGGAGAAGATTCTGAACAAACAGGTAAAAGTCAGCAAGGCTGATATGCACCGCCTTGCACGAGCCAACTATGATGCCCGCGCACAGACCTTGCAGGAAATCCTGCACCCGGAACTGAAAGTTGAACCGAAACCGGATGCCGATGGCATCATCCGGGAACCGGGAAAGGCACCTGTATTGCCGTTTCAGAAAATCGAATCGGTTTACGACAGCGATGCTTACCCGGAAGAAGTGCGGCATGATTATGTCGCACTGGAACACGTTACAACACGTTTCCGCACAGAGTTTGACTATCTTCTGAGAACTATGCCAGACACAGCACAGCGAGAAGTCATTCTCGAAATCATCCACAAGCACAAGGAGTACCTTGCTTCGCTGGAATCTGCGCTCGCAGAGGATGAGCAGACAGCATAACAACAGGCACATTGTATGCTGTCAACAGAAATCCAAAGGAGTGTGCGTTTGAACAAAAAGAAAAAGTCCACAAATATTTCCCCTTACCCCGATGAAGCCATCGAACGACTGGCACGGGCATTCTATCCGGCGATCCTTGCCTGCTGGAACAGCGAGGAAGGTCAACGGGAATTTGCTGCATGGCAGGCGGAACAGGCTCATATCGCAACCAAAGAAAAACAGGAAGTTCCCGTCGGGGAACTCCCTGCCTTACTTATCGTGTGTGGATTTTTGCAGGGTGCGTCCGGCAGGGCGCACCCTGTTTTTGCGTTCAGTCCTCTAATCCGTGACTTCCAGCCGCATTTCTCAGATACTCCTCTGGCTCACCGTTCAAAATTAGCTCTGCATACGCCAGCGGGTCATTGTAGATGAGGTAGTCCAGTTCAGACCTCTGCGCCATGGTAACATCCAGTGCATCCTCGACACCGGTGCAGTTGATGGAAATTTTGCGCCCATCCCGGAGCAGCAGCTCCACACAGCCGGTGCCCATGTTAAACTGACAGGCTCTTGCATCGTACTTCATAATCTTGCGTCCCTTCTGCCTTACGGCACTCTTACTGTTGTGACCTTCGTGATACGGTCTTTCTTCTGATAAGGTTTTGGACACACAGCCGTAAGGGAAGAGCCATTGTTCTCGTTTCCGAAGAAAACAAAAAATCCGAGCCCTTCTCCTATCGAGAAAAGGTTCGGATTTTCATGGTTTGGTGCATCGAAGGAGACTTGAACATGGCTCTGTGCAGCCAGATTGTAGATCTCATCGGGCTTGATCTCGCCTACCAGACGGATGAGGCCGGAGGAATCAGACAGGTCGCCGTCATGCAGATGGATAGCATTTTTCTCGATCAGGTGGTCGATGCGGGCGGTGTTGGAGATGGAAGCGCGGCGGACAATGCCGTGGACTTCATACCCCTTCTCCAGCAGGAACTCTGCCAGATAGGAGCCGTCCTGACCCGTGATGCCGGTGATCAGTGCTTTTTTCATGTGTTTTATTCCTCTCTCAAAAAACGATTTATCTTTTGATGTATTGAGTATATTTTTATCGTATAATTATATTTTATAGATTTTGGTGGCTTACCTGAAGTGCTAAAGCAGTGTTCTATTAGCACAATATTGGTTTTTGTCAATCAGCTGGTCGGATTGCTTCTTAGCTCGTCCTGTTTCACTGGCACCTCACTTTGAAAGGCCAACTGCCTTTCAACAACCTTTTCCTTGATTTCAGCGTAGCCTATTGCTATTTTATCACTTTCTAGTTTATTCGCTTCCTGCTCTCGAATCGCCTTCTCGTTTGCAACAATGATTGTGTTGAAATGCTGATTCTCAACATAGTCATTTATACAGCCCAGACCATCATGCCGCCACTGAAAGTTTGAGGTAGACATTCCACCACCTCTAATTCGCCGGAAAAATAGCAACAGGGTGGAGTATAATTTTCATTTTTAGTCTTATGTAGGTACATTTTCGATTTTTCCGTTCATTTTTAGGCAAAAAGAAAAGAGCCACCGGCCATCAGATCAGTAGCTCCAAGAGATTCATTTTTCTATTTAATTTTCAAAAAGCTCACTTTTTCGCTTATAAGTGATTTTATTCACTTTTCTGGGTTAATAAGTGATTATGTTCACTTATTTCGTTTTATGTAATTATCATGGGGTGACAGAAAAACTCACTTATTTACCATTTCTATACAAGTGATTATAATCACTTTTTTATTGAGATAAGTGAGAAAAATCACTTATTCTCCTGCCCCGGCGTTTCCCTTCCTGCTGGCTGCGTTTCCGTAGCCGACTGGATTCTAACCAAGCTGGCAGCTTAATCCCCTGCTCTTTGCCTGCCTTGCCCACACGCCCCTCAGACAGCCCCTCTGTTGGCTTTTACTGCCGAACTGGGATTGTTTTGCGATGGGCTGGCTTCTGCCTGACGTGGGGCAACTGTGGGGCTTACAGCCGCCTCCAGTATTTTTCCGTTTTCTATCGGAATCGCATCCAAAATGGGAAAACTCACAAGGTTCTGTTCCGGGAATAATTTTCCGTCCAGTCTGTATGATCTTTTCATATTCCAATGGGCATCCTGATAGATCATTCTGGAAAAGGCCACACACTTGATCTCACAGCTGTTGGTTTCATTCAGTCTTGTCACTCGATGCGCCCCTGCATTCTCTGCCTTACATGCCTGGACTGCAATCTGCCCCATCTTCCGGTTGTACAAAAATCGGTAATACGTTGGCCATCCAAGTGCCTCCAGCATGCTGCGAAAGATAGTGATTCTTCCTTCATTCGCATTGAATGTCACTCCCAGCATCCCGGAATACCATTTTTGTTCTCTTTCCTGCAATCTTCTCACCTCCAAAAAAGGGCGTACTTCCCCCCTTGATATTATAAAATTATTTTTTAGTCAAGCCCGGTATCGGGGACTGTCCTTCCTGTCAAAACTCCCATTGATACATAACCATCCATCTATCGGACTTCTGATTCTCTTAGGTGTTCTTCTACAGGCACGCCAAAAGTACCCGCAATATCATCCGGGTAAAATCCCTTCCGAGTATCCACAGGCTTAGTCTCCTGGTCTGCTGGCTGTTCTGCTACAGTTTCTTCCTTTCGCTTTTGCCTCTCATGGAAGATTTCTGGTACGAGCAGATCAAAGACGTACAGAGTTTCTCCTTCGAAGGTAATTCTGTACCCCAACACCTTATATCTGCATTCACTATCCCAGTCCATTTCTTTATAGACCAGTTCCGCAAAGGGCTTGCAACTCATCTTCCTGCTCTTACGCTTATCCGGCTTTGCAATGCACCAGCGCAGAGCATCCTTATCATTTTCATCGCAGCCACGCACAACAATGCGCTTCAAATCATTATTGAACATAACATGCACATAAACTACATCCTCCAGACCTGTGATACAAGCCGTGTTGAATGTGATACTGTCCTTACGGATTACAATCGCAGGATCACGAAGATGTGCAAACAGTTCCTTTCGCACGACCTGGTATCCGTCATATGAAAAAGTGTTCTGCAGTTTTTCTGTTCGTGCATCCCTCTCATTTTCTACTGTCTGCTCCGTCAGTGTGGTCGTACTTGTGTATTCCTCATTCATTCGTGTCAGTCCATCCTTCCATTATTTCTTCCGCCTCATGGAGCAGTTTATTCAAACCATCTGCGGTAAATGTATTCATTTCTTTAATTTCTGCTGCCGGCCGGAGTACATCCCAATTTCCTGCATAATGCTCCTGCTGCAAAATGCCAACCTGTGCAATACTTGTGATTGGCTGTCCAAAAGTTCCCTCCCATTCTGGTGGAAAAATGTAAATCATCTGTTTGACCGTTTTGCCCTCGGCTTCCTCTTCTTTCGATGGCAGAACGATTTCCTCTATTTTGATCATCTCCGGCTCATCCAGTTCAAAAAGCATCAGCTTATTGTCCCCTTGTTCCACAAACTGCCCCCGGAAACGATACTTCAAACCCTCTTCCCATTCCATAATGTCGAAAAGTGTCTTAGCCAGGCCACGACAGCCAAGTGTACTTGCACACCAGCGTCCCTCTTTCAGCCTTCCCCAGTGAATAGCATTCGGATTGCCCTTTTCGCATGGCCGAATCGCAACACAGCGGTCAACCGAGTTCAGAAGCAGTTCCACATACTCCACATCCTCAAACTTTTTCAGACAGGAAGTATTGAACCGCAGCTTACCATTGGAGATTGTCATTGCCGGGTTCTGTAGTGTAGAAAAATACTGAGCCCGTACTACCTCATATTCCGATAGATTCAGTCGGTTCATGACCTCTGCGTTATTCTCTTGCTCTTCCTGCATTACACTTTCAGGAAGCCTCCCGGTATTCCTCTGCCGAGAAACCAGTCCAGTCCTTATCAAAAGACACATATCCTCGAAGAATACCATCATCCACCACACTCAGAACCGACAACGGCCTATTTTTTTGTATAGTTGCGGGATGCCCTCAGATGATTGGCTGCATTATAAACCTCTCTGGATACAATCGCCTCATGGTGATCCCTCTGTCGATACTGCGTCCGGTCATTGTTATTTTTCTTTGACTTATGTGTAAGAAAGTTTGGCGTGAAAGTCTTTCTTACCAGCACATCCCCACAGTGGCGTTCATTTGCAATAACGCCAACTATGGTACCCGGATTCCATTCTGTATTACCCAGCTTGGTTTTACGGCCGTACTCGGTCAAAAGTTCTGCAATCTCAGTATATGAAAAGCCATTCAGGTACAGATAATAAATGACCCTAACCGTCTGTGCCTCACTTTCATTTACCACAAGATTGCCATCCTCGTCCTGATCGTATCCCAGCAATGCCGGTGTCAAAAACAGACCTCGGCTGAACCGCCGGTCAATAGACCAGTTCATAATAATTGATTTGGAATGAGGTTCTTCCTCCGCCACAGATGCCAGAATGGTCAGGATCATGCGGCCATTGCTGTCCAGCGTATAGATATTGTCTGCCTCGAATTTTACACCCACAGGCGGATCAAGATTTTTCAGCGTCTCAATAACTGAAAGGCAGTCAACAATGTTTCGGGCAAAACGAGCGATGGATTTTGTAAGAACCAGGTCTATCTTTCCCGCCTTACAGTCCTCGATCAACTGCTGCATTCCTTTGCGATGCTCCAGTGAAGTGCCACTGATGCCCTCATCGTCATAGATGCCGACAAATTCCCATCCGGGCTGTGCCTTTATATACTCTGTATAGTAATTTTTCTGAAGTTCATAGGAAGAAGTCTGCTCATCATTGTCAGTGGAAACACGGACATAAGCCGCAACACGCCGAACAGAGGTGCTTTCTCCAAACCCCTCCACCGCCTTTGCCGGGATAGCTTCCAATTCAGAAGCATCCACCCCCTTATATCTGTCTCTGATTTTCTGCTTGCGGTCTACCGCCTCTACTCCACTGCTTCCCATGTACTTCCTCTCATTCTTCCGGCCTTATGCTCCAATACCACTGGCGCATCTTCCGATAACTTCGGATACCGAACTCTTTTTTTGTATTTTCTGCTGTCCTGCGACTGATACCTTCATCGCTCATCCGCATATAGATTTCTCTGAATCTCATATCTCCATCGGAAAGCAGTTTCTTGATCAGATACGCTGCCTTCTCAGATTTTGATTCAAACTTCGGAGGCTCCGACTCTGCTTCCGGGTCAGTTGGAATCTTACACTCTAGCCATCGAAAGCCCTCCTCGGCCGTTATTGAGAAACGAATCTCTCCATCAGATGGAGCCAGATTGTTCTTAATCTGTCGCACAATGCGAATGTCTTTGTTTTCCGGAGCATGCTCCATTTGCAGAACACTTCTGGTTGCTGCCACAACATCCACACTACCAATGCTCCGGTACAAATCTTTTGTCCCCTCTTTCTTGTTGAGGTGACCAATCAATACAACTGCACAGTCATACGCAGATGCCCACATTCCAAGACGCTGCATCAGCTTTCTCGCCCTGCCTGCAATCTGAAGGTCAGAATCACTCCCCAGATATGCCTGTATCGGGTCAATGACCACCAACTTTGGACGAAATTGTATAATCGCCTTTCTGATACGTTCATCATCAAGCGTCAAGCCACTATTCATTTCTTCATTTATAAAAGCCACATTCCTACAATCTGTGCCACATGTTTCCAGCCTTGGCTTGATGGTATCCGAAGCATCATCTTCCGAACACTGGTAAATGACCTTCTGCGGTATCCCGACTTGCTTACCGTCCGGCATTGTTCCACCTTTTGACAACTCCGCAATCAGATTCATCATCATGGTAGACTTTCCGTCACCGGGGTCGCCTTGCAGCAATGTGATCTTCCCGACTGCAATGAACGGATACCACAACCAACGAACAGCTGTTGCTTCTACATCACTATATAATGTGAAAATTCCTGTTTCCTCTTTACCTGTCATTCCCTTTTCCTTTCATTTGCAGTCTTTTTCTACATTTATATTATAAGAGCTGTATGATGTTTTGACCGCTACCTATTATGTAGCAAAACAGCCTTAGACCACATAACAGATAGGGGGATAACACTTTGCGATCTTAAAACTCTCTATATATTCAGTTCCCCCCTGAAAAACTGACACGGTAGACCGCCTGAAAACAAAAAAGCCGAGGTAGACTTTGGACAACCTTATATAAGGTCATCTAAAAGTCTACCTCGGCTTACTACGTATTCGAGCAGCACCTACAGGCAGTATCGAAAAAGTCATGCTGGCTCACACATCCTGCGGTGAGTCAAGCTCGTACATTGTTGTCAGATGCGTTTTCCCTCTGACGAATCTGTAAAATTCATTCGCGGCCCAGAATAGAATTGGGATGCAAAATCATCCATATAGGCATAGGATTGCAAACGTCCATTCTTCACATAGGCTATCGCATCTCTCCCATTCACCGTGGCTCGGTTTCCCAGCAGCACCTTTTTACCTTGGGTCGTATAAATTCCGTAATCCATAGCCGTCCTCCAATCCACAACTTTTCATTGTTTATTCTACATCTTGCTCTTGACAAGTTGCGCTCCATGCGTTAATATAAATATGCAAGTTGCGTTTGCGAACACATTATACGATTCAACTTGCGTCATGTCAAGCGCAACATGAAAAGAATTTGCAATCATCATGGAGGTCATCATTATGAAATTCGGGGAAAAGGTTCGAGCTGCGCGCCTAGCAGCCCACTATTCTCAGCGTCAGCTTGCCGATATGACCGGCATCGCTTTACGCACCATCCAGAACTACGAAAGCGGCGAACGCCTTCCGAAGCAGAAGGAAAGCTATGAGCTGCTGGCCGCTGCACTTAACGTGGAACTGGAATCCCTGAAAGATGACAACGCAGACTTTGTGATCAAGGCTACCGAGAAATACGGTTCCCGCGGACATGAGCAGGCTGAACGACTTATTAAAGAAGTATCTGGCCTTTACGCTGGCGGTGAACTCGCCGAAGAGGACATGGATGCCATGATGAGAGCGATTCAGGAGGCTTACTGGATTGCAAAAGAAAAGAACCGGAAGTTCGTGCCCAAAAAGTACAGAAGCACTTCCGACAGCAATTCCGATTCATAAGGGCATCTCACATATATAATGGGGAGTGAACCGCAACAATGATCAGTAAGCAGGCATCTACCCTGCCACGTCGATTGCTTCGACGTTATGGCGCCAGTGACCCATTTGAACTCGCAGATTGTCTCGGCATCACCATTCTGGAATGCCATGACTTCAAACTTCAGAAAGGCGCATTCAAAGTCATTCTAAACAACTGCTTCATTTTCATCAATGCCAACTTGTCCACTGAGATGAAGAAGCTCGTATGTGCGCACGAGCTGGGACACGCTCTTCTCCACCGCCCTCTTGGCAAGACCGATACCGGACTTATGGAGTTTGAGCTGTTCGACATCACGAATACCACAGAGTATGAGGCGAATCTGTTCGCAGCCAACCTTCTGTTGGACGAAGAAGAGATTGATTCACTCGCTCGTGAAGGGTTCGACATTGTTCAAATAGCTCACAACCTCGGAACCAATGTCAATCTCCCGCTTCTTAAGCTCCAACAGATAAACAGTGATAATCACTTGCATCTTCCTGATATGCCTAGCCGCAATTTTCTAGGTACGATCTCGGATGATGCCGGACATTTATAATAGGAAGGATGACCTATGCAATGGCAATTCAGCATCGAGCAAAGACTGAGCGCGTCTATGTGAAGGTCGATTCGTCCTTCGACCCAACCGGTTTTATGCAGCCGACATCGATCACATGGTCGGATGGCCGTACCTTCCCCATCGAAATAGTGCGCGACTTCCGCCCCGCCGGGACTGCCGATAACGGTTACTCTGGTGATTGCTTCACCGTACTCATCCAGGGGCAGGAGAAGCACCTGTTCTTTGAACACCTCGATCCACGCTTCAATGGCCGGTTAGGCCGGTGGTTCGTTGAACGGACGGCTCAATAAATAGGAGGAGCATCATGACTTTGATAGAAAAACTTAGCAATCTCGGTGGTATCGTTGACCGGGATGAAATGGCGAAAGCATGTTCAGAAATTCCAGATGAAGATCTTCGTCTGGCTCTGATGACACTCGCACTAACCTATAATCAGAACATCAAGATAAACGAAGAAATCTTCCAAAAGCAACACCGCGAGATTGAACGACTTCAGAAAGAGATAGATAAACTGAAAAAAGCAAAATAACGCACCGCAAAGGAGGGGATCACGCGATGCAACGCATATATCTTGCAATAGATCTTAAAAGCTATTACGCGAGTGCAGAATGCGCCGCTCGACACCTCGACCCGCTTACCACAAATCTGGTCGTGGCGGATT
>ENA-OPSY01000534-OPSY01000534.1-human-gut-metagenome-genome-assembly--contig:-NODE-534-length-27174-cov-12.250636_pt1 | contig 27174 bp, 25 predicted proteins | sample MGYA00241464_ERZ501920 | MGnify/ENA primary metagenome ERZ501920 (study PRJEB25962, sample SAMEA2042396) | human gut metagenome | biome: human gut; feature: human-associated habitat; material: faeces...
ATATCAGTTCATTATAAAAATCTCAGATTTTTGTCTTGACAACTGAGCCACTATACTGCTTACCATAATCATTCACATATAAAATACTTTTTGTCGTTATAATTTCCAGTTCCTTGTCCATATTTTTGCTTTGATATTGTTTTAATATGGTTTTTAGTACATCTGAATTTTCTAACATCTCATATCCTTCATCTCCCGCTGTACGATCATACATAAGTTCAATAACACCTAATTTAGATAATCTGACCAACGATGCAGATGTTTGAAAAATATTATCATCTTCCCATACAATATACCATTCTGGCATAGTATCAATAAATATTTTATTTGTGCCCTTAACGCCAATATTAGGATTTATCGTTCTTATGTATCCTCTACATGACGCAAGATACTTAAATAGTTTTGCATCATACGAATTCATTCGCTTAATTATTTCCACATATGATGGATGCACAATAGAATTCTTTCTTGAATCTATAGATGATGCTAAAAGCTTTACATACATTTCTCTTAATGCTTGTTCATCAAATGTATACTTTAAAGACTCTAATGTTGGACCTGCAATAGTTATGTCAGGCTCTCGAATATATTGCTCTGGTATCTTATCTATTTGATTGTATAAATCATCTTTAAAACATTCAAGTTTATATTGATACGTAATGTTAGCTTTTTTTATCGGAAATAGAACAACATTATTAAACCAACCTATCAATGTCGATATAGCACCGTCTGTTTCTTCCGTCGTTTGAGGCAAAACAGCTTTTGCCATTTTCGCAATATCTATTGCTGTATTTATTGGATCTTTTGTTTCCATGATTTATCCCTCCATAAATTGTTTTTTTACCTCTTCCGGCAAATACTTCACCAGTTCCTCCACCAACTCATACACCTTCGTTCCTGGTGCTATCTCCGCCGGTGTCTTTCCTTCTCCATTTTTAATAATCCGTCTCGCATATCGAATTGCCAACTTCGGATTTCCACCATTCATCAGCGTCTCAAATATGTCATCCATATTCTTCTCATACTTCCCAATTCCCAGTTCCTGAAATTTCTCATTCAAAAATTTCTTATACTCGGACCTATGATTATTTGCCGTATAATATGCAAAATGTAACATGAACCAGAATTCGATACACTCATTACTCCACGCCGCATGATACTGAATATCCGGATTCTTTTGATTTAATACTTCTGCCCGCTGGACTACTCCATTGACATCACTGGATGGAAAGCTGTCTTTATCATAGACACACCATATCTGCCCTTTCGTAATCTTATTCTCACGCACATACTCTTCAGCTTTTCCGATTACCCGCATCGTCTCAGCCTGGCAGCCTTCAATTTCAATCAACACCATATCCCGATAAATGGGATTATCTTCAATATACCGTTTGAATCCTTGAAAATATTTAGGTTCCGCTGCTTGTCCTTCGCAGAAAATATAGTAGCGGAATTCTTTCTTTTCCAGATATTCCTGCCGACGTTTCTTCTTCCAGTTATCTTTCTCTTTTCTGCCTCTTTTAGCCATTCACCGTCCCCCAATCTATAATTTTTCTGAGGTATGGATCCGCACCATATTTTCCTTCCAGATACTGTTTATCGAACTTGGCATCCTTGCGTACAGATTCACCTTTCTTATTTTTAAATTCTACAAGAGAATATAATTTTGAATTCTGACGGTCTCCTTTAGCCACAAACCAGATTTCATCTCTTCTGAATACTTCACTGTTCATAGTAGACAAATCATGTGATGTAAAAATCAACTGTGCACCCTTTTTATTTTTTTCCATATTACTGAAAGTCATAATAAGGTATTTAAGTAATACCGGATGTATCTTTGCATCCAATTCATCAATCACAAGTGTCGTTCCTCTCAATAAACTTTTTGCAATAAATGGGAGCAATCCAAATAATTTCTTTGTTCCACTGGATTCATCAAATAAATTCAATTCTGCTTCATATTCATCTACTACGTGTTTTGTAAATACTTCGATCCGGTCATTCTCCTTTTCTTCTACACGGAAATCTACAATATCCAAATCCATCTCCTGAATCATCTGAAGCATCAGTCTTTTTACATCCTCTGACTTAGAAATAGCCATTCGTAATTCCTGCATAGGATTTCCATAATTCAAGAAATCAATCTCTTCATCAAACCAGTCAAGCACATCCTGCACCACTTCGTTTTTGCTGTAAGTAATTCCAAGATACGATAACAGTGGCAATGTATCAGATAATTCATCACTGGTTTTCAATCTTGCAAATGCACCTTTCAAAGTAATTTCATCTTCATCTCGTTCAAAAAGTGCTGACCTCCGCCCTGTCTCTAATTTTATGCGATCCAATCTTTCGTATTCGATTACTTCTTTTTTAACAGTTAATTCATAGCGGTACTCTGCCATTTCTGTTCTAAAAAACAGTTCAAACTCTGTTGGCTCATTTCTTGTTCCTTCATCAAAAGCAAATGGCTCTATCACAAGTTTTTTCATTTTCATTGCGATCTCTTCGTTATTACTTGTAGCATATAATGGTCTCAGTACTTTCGTAACCAGACTATGCAATGCTTCAAGGACATTAGATTTTCCTCCACCATTTGGTCCGTATACAGCAGATACCGGTAAATATAATTCCTCATCTACATCTTTTATAATTCTGTCCTCATGCTCAGAAATGGCGGCAGCCTGCATGTCAAATGTTACCTCATCTCGTATACTCTTAAAATTTTTCACTGTAAATTGGCATAACATCTTATTTACCTCCATTAGTCCAAACTTCTTGCCTATATCTTTATTATATTCAGTTTTTTGTTTTGGCAATAGTTTTATGAGATAAAATCTCATATTTTATATTATAATTTACATTTCAGCAATTTTCGACAAAATTATACACCTTAGACTTCATGTTAATGACTTTCTATCCATTCCTCATCTATCCGCTTTATTCCAGTTCACGTTCATTTGTTTCCATCTGCACCATATTCTCCCGCAATATCTTCTCCACTTTCTCAGTATTCACTTCTATCATCACTTTCAACATCAATATAATTCTATTTTTCGATAATCTATGACAGTGTTGCAGTTAAATGATATACTAATTCTAGTTTATAAATTCGGAGGTATATTATGTCGAACATTCAGATAACAGAAAATGGGTCAGGAAAATATTCTCCTGAATGGTTTTATAGCGAATCTCAGACTCCAGAATGGATTTCATTTGCTCACAAGGCTGATGAGCTACGAGAAAATTTTATAAATCTTTTTGGAATAGAACGCTTAAAATCACTTTCGGGAAAAGATTTGTTAACTTCTTTATTTTATAATGACGAAGGTACTAAAACCAATCTCTGCTATAGACTTGAAATGGACAAAGATATTCGCGAAGTATTTGGAAGTATTTCCGGCGGAGCAGCATATAAATTTGGATTATTCTATCATAAGAAAAATCAAAGTTGGACCTGTGGATCTTCATTAAAACCTATACGCCTTACTAAGGATGAAGCAATACAAAAAGCAGAAGAAATGCGAAATGATCTGGTTGAAGGTGCTGAAATAATATCTTCTTTTGGTCCTTTAGATTCTGAAGAAGATTACGAGCAACTCTATAAACAGCTGGAACATATCCCGGGAATCAATATGGTATGGCGCATGAAATATTATCAAATGCTCTTTCCAACATTATTCGCTCCATTTTATGGACAGGATATTCAGCTGAGAGTATTGCATTTTCTAAATCAAAAACCAAGTGATATTCCTTTCATTCGCATGGGACAAATTTCATTATATGCAAGAAAATGCAATGTTCCCGGAGTTGTCTTTGCTCATATTTATGGAAAAAATGTAGGATATACTAATGATTCTGACACAAATACGCTTTCCGATAAAAAACATAAAACGCACTACTGGATGTATACCGTCTTTGATGATAAAAGTTGGAATGAATGCCAACAAAAGGGAATCATGGTTTTAGGTATGGACGATATTGGTGATTATTCCCAATTTGCTTCCAAGGAAGCTCTCCGTCAAGAACTGATAGATGTGTACGACAGTAGTACTTCACGGAAAAATCAGGCTTTGATGGCATGGAATTTTGCGAATACCGTATTAGTTAACGATGTGATTTTTGCGAAACGTAACAACACTCTTCTTGGTAAAGGTATTGTCACTGGAGGTTATGTCTTTGATGATCTTCGGCAAGAATATAAAAATGTCCGCACTGTAAAGTGGCTTCAAGTTGGTGAATGGGAACATCCTGGTAATGCAGTAGCAAAACGCTTAACTGATATCACTCCATACACAGATTATATTGAAAAGCTTACTTCCATCTTTGCTCCTGATGAACTAGATGATGTAGATACACAACCAGAAATAGACTATCCTGCTTACTCTTCTGCAGATTTTCTCTCAGATGTGTATATGACTGAACAAGATTACGAAACACTAGTAAATATCTTAAAAATGAAAAAAAACATTATTTTGCAGGGTGCACCTGGAGTTGGGAAAACATTTACTGCCAAGAGACTTGCTTATTCCATTATCGGTGCAAAAAATCCTGACCGTGTCCAAATGATCCAGTTCCACCAGAGCTACTCGTACGAAGATTTTATTGAAGGATACCGTCCAACCGAAAATGGATTCACAATTAAAAAGGGTTCTTTTTACAAATTCTGCAAAATGGCCGAGGATGATGATGAAAATGATTATTTCTTTATTATTGATGAAATCAATCGTGGTAATTTAAGTAAAATATTCGGTGAATTGTTTATGCTGATTGAAAAAGATAAGCGGGGGATTGAACTGCAGTTGTTATATTCTGACGAGAATTTCTCTGTACCTGCAAATGTATATATTATTGGTATGATGAATACTGCTGATCGTAGTCTTGCTATGTTAGATTATGCTTTAAGACGACGTTTTTCATTCTTTACTATGAAACCGGGATTTAATACGCCTGGTTTTCAAGCTTACCAGGATTCTCTAGGGAGTGATGCCTTTAACAAATTAATTGCTTGTGTGAAACAGCTCAATTCTAAGATAGCAGAAGATATATCATTGGGTGAAGGATTCTGTATTGGTCACAGCTATTTTTGTGGTTTAGCACCAGAGACAGCCAACACACAAACTTTGTCATCCATTGTAGAATACGAATTGATTCCACTTTTAAAAGAATATTGGTTTGATGAGCCCGCAAAAATCGTAGATTGGTCTGATCGACTAAGGAGTGCTGTTAAATGATTCCTATACAAAATATTTATTATATGCTGTCCTACGCTTTTCAAGCATTGCAAGCACAAAACTACAAAAATCTGGCTACAGAAAATTTTTATAATACCGCTGAATTATGTGCAGCCATTCTTGATAAGGGCATTAGCATGCAGCTAAAACGAGGCTTAGGAAGAGATTATCTGCCAAAATCAGAATCTCTTTCTACACTACAGGGAAAACTTAATATTTCTGAATCCATTAAAACTCAGACTCTTCTGAAGAAGCAAATGATTTGTACATACGATGAATTTTCAACTAATACACAATTTAACCAGATTATTAAATCTACAATGTTATTGCTTCTTAAGGCCCATATCACAAATACACGAAAAAAGAGTCTACGGAATCTATTATTATTTTTTTCTGATGTTAACGAAATTGATTTACGTTTCGTAAATTGGAACCAACATTATAATCGTTCCAATCAAAGTTATCAAATGCTAATTGGAATCTGTTATCTGATTTATAATGGACTTCTACAGACACAGACCGATGGTACCACGAAAATAATGGATTTTTTTGACGAACAACGTATGTGCCGTTTATATGAAAAATTTTTGCTTGAATACTATCGTAAAGAACATCCAGAACTATCTGCCAATGCATCACAGATTGCATGGCAACTTGATGATTCTGAGAACCAATTGCTTCCTAAAATGCAAACTGATATTATGTTGTCTCAGGGAAACAATATACTTATTATCGATGCAAAATATTATTCACATATGACTCAGCAGCAATATGGAACAAACACCTTGCATTCCAATAACCTCTATCAGATTTTTACATATGTGAAAAACAAGGAATTTGAATTAAGAGAGTTGAAACATACCGTTTCTGGAATGATTCTCTATGCCCAGACTGATGAATATATCATTCCCAATAATACATACCAGATGAGCGGAAATCAGATTTCTGTGCGTGCATTGAATTTAAATCAGGATTTTTCCGGAATTGCTCACACATTAGATGATATTATCCAAAATTCTTTCAACAACTAAAAATGGGCTGTTGTAAAATCATCGATTGGTTCAATATTACTATATTGCTGAAGCAAGAAACAAAAAAGAAAATCATTAATCTCTTAAATGATAATTGCAAAATAAAAATGGATATGACCATAGAACTTGTATCTGCAAGTTATGTATTCAAAACTTGCTCTTAATAATTATCATGAAGATTTTGGGAATAAAGTATACACGAATGCTTACGAAAATACAAAGAGGTAACTTCCAGTTTTTCAATTACGAACTGATAATCAACTTATTATATCAAACTACAAAGAATTAAAAATAGGAGGATATACAAATGTTTGATTCAAATAAAACATGGTTTTGTAAACAACTTAGAACTGAAGATGCAAAACAAATAAGCGAACAATTAAATATCGCTATAAGCGAAGCTGATCACTCAGAAGCCACAAAACTTTTTCAAAAAGTCAAAAAATATATGAAAATGCGTATTAATGAAAATTATTTTTTACCACTTAAAAATATTCATACATGCTTGGCAAAACTCGACATCCCAGAAAATACTGCTTTTATCACTATGGGAATTAATTGCATTCTTATTGAATTATTCTATGAAATGAAAAATGGATATGATGAGTCCCACGAAGGCGGTACAGTAGGAAACGCATATAAAGAAATTTTACCATTGTTAGATCCAACTATATCAGAAGATCTTGCAATACTATTTTATAAAGGAATTAGATGTGGTATATTACATCAAGGTCAAACCAAGAACAATACTGCATTAACATATCAACTAGATACAATCATTCAACCAAACGGTCCTTACTATTTATGCAATCCGCAAACATTATTTGAAAAACTAAAAAACTTGTATAGATTATATTGGAAAGACATTTCAGAAAAGAATTATTCTGATGAACTGGCAATAAACTTAATTCAAAAATATAATTACATACTTACTCATATATCATAATTTAATAATTACTCCCGCTGGATTTAAATTTTAACAAAAAGGAGCGGATTAATTTCCGCGTTCTCCGCTCCTTTCATCATTCTATTGCTCTCTTTGTATTATTTATATTTATTTTATTCTCCATATATATCGTTCTATTTTGTTACATCTATATGTTACGTCCTATATGTCCTTACGTTGCACCCTATAATCTACAATACGATTATAAATTCATATCCTCCGGTGGCTGTACATCTGTTCTGCCGGATGGTGGCTCTTTGAGCGTTGGAGTCCCTTTATTTGTACTTTCATCTGCTGTATTGCCGAATTTGTCTGTGTTTGCGTTTTCTGTATCGGTGCTTGTGCTTTCTGTGCCGGTGTTTGTGTTTTCTGTGCCGGTGTTTGTGCTTTCTGTACCGGTGTTTGTGTTTTCAGCATTTATACTGTCGGTTTTATTGCCTTCCACTCCCATGTTTTCTGTTCTAAAAGATCCGGGAATATTCCTCCGTTTCCGACAATCAGCTTAAGACGTGCATCCAACGCCTCGTTTGTACTTATATAGTTTGCGATGTTTATCGTGCCTACAATTGCAATAAGAATAATTGAAACTCATAACATTGCTATGGCTATAAATTTTCTTTGTAATTTTTTGAGCATTTTATCACCTGCACATTTTTTCTATTTCATGCTCTACGTCAATGGGGTCCAATGGACTTTCCGCTGTTTCATATGTCAATATAAGATTTTTCCCCTGATAATATCCATTTTCGTTATATTTCAATATCTTTCGATAAACTTTATTTCGATAATCAGGATTGTCTATCAAGCCAAGATGCTCCCATAGAATTATGTCGCCATTTTTCTTCTCAACCGTAAAATCGGGATAATAAATAACATCTGAGATTTTAATCGGCTTTTCATACTCAAACTTGATATTATTATCATACAAGGCTGTCGCAATAATTACTTCTGATTTTGACCGCACTATAATTCCCATTTTAGTATAAAACTTGAGAGCTTCATGGTTGGGAACCTGTGTCTTTTCATTTGTCTCTTCATTTTTCTTCTCATCAACTGCTAAAAGTATACTTCTATAATGTTTTTGCTTCAACATTTTCTGGGCATAATCGGTTTTATATTTTTTCCGAGCCTTCCTGTTTGTCTCGAGTAGTCTGAGCTCATTTATTGTGTCCTTCAGATAAAGCTCCAGATATTTTTTATTGACAAGATTTCTGATTTCTTTATCATTTTTCTTTGATAAATACTCTCTTCTGCCATTTTTCCAAACATACCATTTAACATTTCCGTCTTTTTGTGTAGGATAAATTGTTCCTTCCTCAGTAATTGTCTCCAGTCTTTCCTGAATCTCTAATATCTCACTTTCTAACCAATGGATTCTATTATCTATTGAACTTATTTTATTTTCCTCCTAACTCTTTGCATCATGTGATGCCATGTATGTGATTCTAACAGTAATTCAATTGTTTTTGTGGGGAATATGATAAATGAAAGCTGTCATTTATCTTCAAAAGTGGAGATTATGGTCTCCATTTGTTTGATAGCACAATATAAATATAGAAACCGACTATAATTTGGAGCTGTTTTATGATTTTAATGGATTTCAGCTACTTTTTTCTGCTCTTTTCCGGATTTTGGGCTGGGTTTGGGGGTGCTGTTTTAGGGATTTCTGCGGTTTCAGCTCCACAAGACCCGCTTGCTATGCTATCAACCTATGGCTATTGTACATTATGATAATTTAAAAATCCAGCATTTTCTAAATAAAAAGACATAAAAAGTGAATTTTCAGAAAAATATAAAAAAAGTTACTCTTCACACTGAACAGTAACAAAAAAACACGCTATACGCGTGCTCAAAAATAATACAGTCGATAACTATTCAGATACATCCATAAATAAATCGGCGTGACAAGATTCGAACTTGCGACCTCTACGTCCCGAACGTAGCGCTCTACCAAACTGAGCCACACGCCGTCTGCAATTCGTTTTGCAACTATTAAATAATATCACAATGTATAAATTTTGTCTACCCCATAATATATATTTATGGTATGATTTATGCTGTACAAGATAAAAATTTACACTGTTGTGCCCAGCCTCACAGCTAGGTATCATACCCATGGCAGAACTGTAATTTAATCACGTAATTATTTTTTATACTATGAAGCCGCCCCGGCAGCGCAGCGACCGGCTTAGCACCACGGTATATAAATTATAAGGAGAATATCATGACAAATCAGACAAATCACACCAGTCACACCAATCACATAAATCACATAAACAAAACAGCTATAATAACCGGAGCTTCACGCGGTATCGGTGCCGCCATTGCCAAAAAGCTGGCTTCCTGTGGCTATAACCTCTCGCTTTGCTGCCGCAATTCATCTGACAGGCTAAAGGCTCTGGCTGATGAGCTTCACTGTGCATACGGAATTGAGGTGCTATGCTACACCGGAAATGTAGGAGACTTTTTCTTTGCCAAGGATATGGTTACGAATACCATTTCCCATTTTGGCCATATAGATGTGCTCATTAACAATGCCGGCATATCGCATATCGGGCTGCTGAGCGACATGACACCGGAGGAATGGAACAATATCGTGGCGATAAATCTGACCGGTGTTTTCAACTTCACAAAGCTCGTCATCCCTTATATGGTTGCAGATAAATGTGGCCGGATACTACAGATTTCCTCTGTCTGGGGCAATGTCGGAGCATCCTGCGAGGTGGCATACTCAGCCTGCAAGGGCGGTATAAATGCATTTACCAAGGCACTCGGCAAGGAGCTTGCGCCATCGCATATTCCGGTAAATGCTATAGCCTGCGGTGTCATAGATACCGATATGAACCGCTGCTTTGATGAGACAGAACGTGCTGAGCTTGCCGATGAAATCCCTGCCGGACGCTTTGCCACAGCCTGTGAGGTCGCAGATATGGCTTACTCCGTTATCACTGCACCTGATTACCTGACCGGACAGATAATCACTTTTGATGGTGGCTGGATTTAAAATTGTAATTTTAAGTTTTCTATTTTTTTCGTATTTTTTCAGATATTTGTTGCTTTTTATGATTATTGTGTTACAATTTGTTTATGAATAAAATTAATGTCTTTTTACAAGAAAAGCAACTATCAACCATTAGTACAACTGTGCCTAACAGGCTTGATTATCTGATGAGGCTCAACAACTTGACCAACATTGCTCTTTCTGAAATCATGTGCTGTGCAGAATCAACTATTTCAGGCTACAGGACAGGCCGTAGAGTGCCTGACATTTTTGTCATTTGCCATCTAAGTACAATTTTTGGTGTCACACCCAATTATTTTCTTGGATTCACAGACGAAATTTGTCCAACTCACAACTGATTATGTGATATATACATACAAGGCATTCCGGTATCACTTCACAACCATCACCGGCTGCTGACGCAAATGTCACATAAAATATATTGAGAAATGAAAGGGGGAAATGTTACAGTCTAAGCCAAAACTGTAACGAAAAACAGCCCGGTGCACATATCACAATGTGTACCGGGCTGCAGATTTTATTGTTACTCTGCCACAAGTATTATCGTGGTTCTCGCAGGAACTCTTATGGTGTTGACACCCAAAAGCTCTGTCTTTTCCGTGAAGTCCTCTCCGTCAAAATACTCTGCATTGGTGTTGGTGTCCACATGCCAGTGTTTTCCGTTCGGAAGCACCGGAAGCTGCATCACAAGCGGCTCCCAATATGCGTTCATGCAATAGAATACAATATCATCCTCCGTGTCCTCCTCATTTCTTCCGGCATACATGATGCCGATAAGCTTTGTCTTGTAATCCGTTGAGGCATTGAACGGTGTACCGTTGTGCACACTGATTTCCGGAAACTGGCAGGATGAAGGCTTTGTCATCTTTCTGAGTATAGGATGCTCTTTCCTGAACTGAATCATATGACGCACGAAATCATGGATTTCCTTGAATTCCTCAAGCCTGCTCCAGTCGAGCCATGAAATGATATTGTCCTGACAATACGCATTGTTGTTTCCAAACTGGGTGTTGCAGAACTCATCTCCCGCAAAAAACATCGCCGGGCCACGGCTACACAAAAGCGCTGCAAATGCATTCTTTATAAGGCGCCTTCTAAGTCCGTTTACATTTGGATCGTCTGTCTCGCCCTCTGCGCCACAGTTCCAGCTATGTCCGTTGTTGTCTCCGTCTGTGTTATTCCAGCCGTTTTTCTCATTGTGCTTTTCATTGTATGAGTAAAGATCATACAGTGTAAAGCCATCATGACAGGTCAGGAAATTGACTGATGCCTTGTGTCCTCTGCTCTCCGGGCTGTAAAGGTCGCGTGAGCCGGTGATACGTGTGATGGCATTTCCCGCCATACCGTCATCGCCCTTTAAAAAGCTTCTCATGTCATCCCTGTATCTGCCGTTCCACTCAGCCCATCTGTTCCATGACGGGAAGCTTCCCACCTGATACAGTCCGCCTGCATCCCAGGCCTCTGCGATGAGCTTCATCTTGCCAAGTACCGGGTCGAATGCCAGCGACTCAAGAATCGGCGGATTGGCCATAGGTGCACCGTTTTGGTCTCTTCCGAGAATGGAAGCCAGGTCAAATCTGAAGCCATCCACTCTGTACTCAATGGCCCAGTGTCTCAGACAGTCTATGATAAAGTTGCGCACAACAGGATGATTACAGTTCATAACGTTTCCACAGCCACTGAAATTGTAGTAGTGTGCATCCGGTGTAAGCATATAGTACACGTTATTGTCTATTCCCTTGAAGGAGAAGCACGGTCCCATCTCATTTCCCTCAGCGGTATGGTTGAACACCACATCAAGAATGACCTCTATGCCATTTTCCTTTAAAGCCTTTATCAGTGATTTCAGCTCGTCTCCCTCGTGGTTGTGCTCCTCGTTGAAGGCATAGCTGGTATTCGGTGCAAAAAATGATACTGTGTTGTAGCCCCAGTAATTGTAAAGCTGCACACCATCGACCACTCTCGCGCTCTCCATCTCATCGAACTCAAAAATCGGCATGAGCTCCACTGCATTTATTCCCAGGTCCTTAAGATACGGAATCTTATCCTCCAATCCGGCAAATGTGCCCGGTGCGCTGACACCTGAGGACTTATCCTTTGTATATCCCCTCACATGTGTCTCATAAATCACAAGGTCCTCAAACGGCTGCTCAAGCTGCTTTATGTTGCCCCAGTCAAAGCTGCTTTTTACAACTCTGGCTCTGTACTCAAAATCCTTGCCACCCTCCGGCTTTTCTCCCCATTTTCGCTGTCCAGTGACCGCTCTGGAATATGGGTCTAAAAGGACATTTTCCTCGTTAAACAGAAGTCCCTTTGCCGGCTCATAAGGCCCGTCAAAAGAAAATGCATACTCAAATTCATCCGGCTTTATATCATAAACAAGCATGGAGTAGGTATCTCCTATCCTATATGAATCAGGAAACGGAATCCTCGCATACGGCTTTGGTGCCTGTGGCTTGAACAATAAAAGAGTACACCTCGTTGCCCCATGGGAATTGATGGTAAAGCTCACTCCGTTCGATGCCACGCACGCTCCGTACATTCTGAAAAAGCCCGGACGTATCTTAAATCCCTCTACCACATCAAGTGGCAGCAGGCCTGTATTTACTACATCCTCATGCTTTTCTTCTTTACTGCGCTCTCTCCACATATACATATTGCTCTTTGCTCCCTTACTATATTTGTATGATGGTACATGCCATTTGTTGCATGACTGCTTTTTATCTTAATTAGTTAAAAAAATGATATTGTAACTATTCAGCCCTTCTTTTTCTCAGTGGTTCTGAATAGTTACCTACTGTTAATTTACATGCAGCTTTCCAAGCTCATCAATCTCTATATTACTACAATTTTGTGAATATGTGTTCATTAAATTGCATATCTCCTGAGCTTTTTCGCCCGAAGCCACTGTCGGCCTGAAATCATTGTATGAGCTTACGCTGCTTAAGGTGCATGGAATAATCTGCGCATCTATGCCCGGCTGCAATTCACCATTTATCAGAGTAAATGCCTGCTGATAAATCGCCGTGTTCTTGTCTGCCGGATTTTTATTGCCTCCGAAGCAGAAATTTCCAAGGCTGTAGCATATCATTTTGCCGTTATAGACCTCCATCCCCTGCAGCACATGAGGGTGGTTTCCGACTACCAGGTCTGCTCCCCAGTCGATGATACGATGTGCTGCCGCCTGCTGATAGTCATTAGGGTAATGGTCACCCTCTATGCCCCAGTGACAGCATGCAATAACTATCGCCGCTCCCTGTTCACGAAGCTGCGCTATACCGTTTTGGATATATGCCTCGCGGTCGCCGTTTTGTGACAAAAGGCTGACCGACACTATTCCAATCCTAGTCCCATCAGCAGTCTCATAAATACCGGTATGATCATTGAAGCCATACACTATCCCGGCATTGTCGAGCACATTTCTCGTATCATCAAGTCCCTGCTGGCCATAGTCGTATGTGTGATTGTTTCCAAGACTGCAGGCCTCGATGGAGCTGCCCGTCATAATTCCAATGTACTCAGGCTTTCCCTTAAGGTTCCAGCGCTTTTCTACGCGCTCCGTCGCATCCGATAGCACACACTCCAGATTGATGAGTGTCATATCGTCAGCCTCAAAAATATCTCTCACGCCGCCGAAAAAGTAGTCCTGTCCCTTTGAGTCATAATAAGAATTAAAGCTGCCGTCATAGCTTTGCTCCTGATTGTTACCGAGTGTACAGTCTCCTGTAGCCGTAATCACTATGGTTGACATCTGTGGCTGCTGTGTATCCGCTTCTGTTGCCTCAGCTTTGGCTGCATCAGACTGTGTATTCGCTGTGCCTTCTGCCGTACTGTCAACGGCATTCTCATCTTCTTTTCCGGTATCAGATGTGTCTCTAACTACATCAACGCCATTCCGGTTAGAGGCTTCCTTTATATTATCTCCAATATATTCTTTTCCTATGAGTGCTCCTGCCATAATGATGCATAAAACCAAAAGCACAGATAATAGAATTTTTAATCCTTTGTTTTTCATAATTCCTCCTCATATTCCTCACACCCTTAGAATATCAACCGTGTGCGCACTTGCTCCCATCAGGTCTGCTCTCTCACATGTTGAAAGATGATACTGTACAAACATATCAAACTCCTCCTCGTCAAGAGCATTCAAAAATGGCCTGATATAATTTGCTGCGCCATCGGCTGCTATTATCTTTTCGCGTGTAAGGGCTGCCTGTGCATTTAATGCCTCTATATCTTCTAATCGGACAAAACTGTACAAATCATTAGCTTTTTCTGTACAATGGAAGCTCTCATCGAGCATTCCGCCCTCTATGCCCTCTTTTATATGCTTCTCCTTTATAGCATAGGTTATCACGCTGTACTCATTCATAATGTATGCTACAAGTATGTAACCACCCGGTTTTGTCACTCTTTTTGCCTCATTCAATGCGGCAAGCTTTTCCTCCGCCGACTTCAGATGATACATAGGTCCGAATACGAGTGTGAGGTCAAATTCATCGTTTCCAAACTTTTTAAGCTTTGTGGCATTGCCCTGGTATGCCTTTACTTTATCGCTCTTTTGCTTCAGTCTGCCGAGGTTATGCTTAACTAACTCGAGTGCTGTCACATCATAGCCTTCCTCGGCAAGAGGCACTGAATATCTGCCTGTTCCCGCACCGACATCCAGGATTTTAATCTGTGAGCGAAGATCAAGCTGCTTCTCATTCATCAAGCTGCCAAGACAATCGTGTATATACTTCATGGAGGTGATAAACTCTACCCTGCCGTGACGGCTGTTCAGGCGCTTTTCCTCGTTGAATTTGTTATAGTATTCTTCTAATTCTGTCACGTATATTCCTCCCTGTATTATTCCTCGATATGCTCACGTCCCTGCGCAATGATTGTGCGCACATGTCCGTCGGCAAGTGAATAAAACACTGATTTGCCCTCACGTCTGCTGTTTACGAGCTTGTTTGCCTTTAATATCCTAAGCTGGTGTGATATGGCGGACTGTGTCATGTTGAGCACCTTTGCAAGGTCGCAGACGCATACCTCCGCTTCAAACAACACAAAGAGGATTCTGATCCGTGTGGAGTCGCCAAACACCTTAAAAAGCTCTGCAAGGTCGTAGAGCTCGGTTTCCTCAGGCATCGTATCATTTACTATTTTCAGAAGGTCTTCGTGGATTTCGTTGCAGTCGCAGCATTCTATCTGTTCATTTATTTTTTCGCTCATGGTGTGGTGTCCTTCCTGCGTTATTCTTGCGCTATATTGCGTTATTTTTACTTTATTGGCTATGGGGCTGGTGCTCCGCATAAATTGCATGTGCCTTCGCAGTTACACAATAACTTTTTTATACGCGAAAGACAGAGTGCACCTCTTGGATGCATTCTGTCTGGTATTTTTTATATAGTAGTTTTATGGCATTTTGATATCTGCTCTTTGATATCTGTTCTTTGAGCTCTACCTTTTTAGAGCTTGTGTACAAATAATGCGCGGATTGCATTTAGCACTGCTATCACCATTACTCCTACGTCTGCAAATATTGCGAGCCACATATTGGCTATTCCGACTGCTCCGAGCACGAGGCAGATCAGCTTGATGCCTATTGCAAAGTATGTGTTTTCATATACTATTCGCAGGCATTTGCGCGATATTTTTATTGCTTTGGCTATCTTTAGCGGGTCATCATCCATGAGGACGATATCTGCGGCTTCGATTGCTGCATCTGAACCCATGGCGCCCATTGCAATTCCGATATCTGCTCTTGAGAGCACCGGTGCATCGTTGATTCCGTCTCCGACGAAGGCAAGCTTTTCTTTGCTGCCCTTTCTTGCGAGCAGTTCTTCTACCTTTGCCACCTTATCGCCCGGTAAAAGCTCACTGTATACTTCATCAATTTCAAGCTCTGCCGCTACTGAGTCGGCTACTGTTCTTGAATCACCTGTAAGCATTATTGTACCTTTTATTCCGGCTTTTTTCAATGCCTTTATTGCTGCCGCTGAGGTTGGTTTTATCTTATCTGAAATAAGGATATAGCCCTCATAGCTGCCGTCTATTGCGATATGGACTATGGTGCCGACCTTGTCAGTTTCACTGTAGCTTAAGCCCAGCTTTTTCATAAGCTTGTAGTTTCCTGCCGCTACAGATACGCCATCTACCTTTGCGGTGATTCCGTGGCCGCTGATTTCCTCAACGTCTGTCACGCGGGTTCTGTCGATTTCCTTTCCATATGCCTTCTGTAAGCTCCTGCTGATTGGGTGCGATGAACTGCTCTCTGCAAGTGCTGCGTACTCGAGCACATTTTCTCTATCGAGCGTATTGTCGTAGACTCCTGCCACCTCGAAAACGCCCTCTGTCATGGTGCCGGTCTTGTCAAATACAACGTATCTGGTCTGTGATAAGGTCTCAAGATAGTTTGAGCCCTTTACAAGAACACCCTCGCGGCTGGCGCCTCCGATTCCTGCAAAAAAGCTGAGCGGAATACTAATGACCAGCGCGCACGGACAGCTTATTACAAGGAAGGTAAGTGCCCTGTATATCCATATGCCCCACTGTGGTGCGGCTGACATGAAAAGTATTCTGACAAGCGGTGGCAGTATCGCAAGTGCAAGTGCACTGTAGCAGACTGCCGGAGTGTAATACTTGGCAAATTTTGATATGAAGTTTTCTGATTTTGATTTCTTTGAGCTTGAATTTTCAACGAGGTCAAGTATCTTTGAAACCGTTGATTCGCCAAACTCTTTGGTCGTTTTAATCTTTAAAACACCGGACATATTGATGCATCCGCTGATTATCTCATCACCGCATTTTGCATCCCTCGGCACGCTCTCACCTGTAAGCGCGCTGGTGTTTAATGTAGATGATCCCTCAACTATCACACCGTCGATAGGAACCTTTTCTCCGGGCTGTACCACGATTACTGAGCCGATAGCAACCTCATCAGGGTCAACCTGGGTGAGCTTTCCGTCCACCTCAATATTGGCATAGTCGGGTCTGATATCCATGAGCTCGCTGATATTCTTACGGCTCTTTCCGACTGCATAGCTCTGAAACAGTTCTCCTATCTGGTAGAAGAGCATAACGGCTATAGCCTCTGTATAGTCACCATTCTCATAAAGTGCAACCGCTATCGCACCTACGGTGGCAACCGCCATCAGGAAGTTTTCATCAAATACCTGCTTGTTTTTGATTCCCTTAAATGCTTTTTTCAGGATATCGTATCCTATAACCAGATAAGGCACCATGTAAAGCAGGAACCTGATAATTCCCTTAACCGGTATGAAATGTAATATAATCATGAGTACCGCTGCGATTATGATACGCACAAGTACTTTTTTCTGCTTTTTATTCATACGCCATAGCTCCATTCATTATAATCTCTTGATAATCACCCTTACTATAACGCAGGCATTGAAATAATATCGTTTGTCATTCCTGCACCCGACAATTTATAAGAAAATCTCGCAATCATCCTCTACCTTTTTACAGTTCTTAAGAACCTCCTGCATAACCGCCTTTGCATCCTGTCCCTCTTCAAACTCAACGCTCATCTTGAGTGTCATGAAATTGACTGTAGCATCCTTTACACCTGCTGTATTCTTTGCGGCATCCTCCATCTTGTTGGCGCAGTTAGCGCAGTCTACATCGATTTTGTAAGTCTTCTTCATAGTGGTGTTCTCCTTATTTAATGAATTATTTGTTTTACTGTACGTTTTTCATTGAACATATGAATGATTGTTCATATGTTGATTTTATTATAGCACCTTTTGCACTGTTGTCAATACACAATGTGCATCTAAACATAAAATTTATTCACATACTCTAATCACATAATTAATCTCATAGTTTATGATTCAGGCTTCATCTGTGATATTTTCTTTCCAGCTGCTTCCCTCTTCTATCCCGTTTGCCGTAAGCCATTCATCCTCAACCTCTACATGACGCTGTCTGCCGTTTTCGTCCTCGAGATAAACCACGCATTTTGCTTTTGCGCCGTCTGCTCTTTCCTCACAGCCAAAATCAGCCTCATATATGTGTGTTACCGTATACATCTGCACTCTACCTTCTTTCATATGATTTTGCATGCCATAAATATATAGAAACTTCCCACATGTACAGGTGGATGTGTCCACTCTAAAATATCATGTGGGAAGCTGTTTATCAACTATATTTATTATTATAATGCTGCTTTAATCGCTGCAAGCAGCTCATCATATGTCTCATATGCAGGAAGCTCAGGGTAGTCCTTCTTTATAGCATCTGTGCTTCTGAAAAGGAAACCTGCCTTGCTGGCCTGTATCATGCCTAAATCGTTGTGGCTGTCACCGCTTGCGATGGTATCATATCCGATAGACTGCAGTGCCTTTACAGTTGTAAGCTTTGACTGCTCACATCTCATTCTAAAGCCTGTAATCTCGCCATCTTCAGCAACCTCAAGCTCGTTACAAAAGATTGTTGGCCAGCCGAGCTTCTTCATGAGCGGGCCAGCAAACTGTGAAAATGTATCACTGATGATGATTACCTGTGTGATTGAACGAAGCTCATCCAAAAACTCCTTTGCGCCAGGCATTGGATCTATCTTTGCGATTGTCTCCTGAATTTCTTTTAATCCGAGTCCGTGCTCCTTTAAAATATTTATTCTATAGTTCATGAGCTTATCATAATCAGGCTCATCTCTTGTCGTCTTCTCAAGCTCAGGAATTCCTGTCTCCTTTGCAAATGCAATCCAGATTTCAGGTACCAATACTCCCTCAAGGTCTAAGCATACAATATTCATTTTGATTCCTCCGTGTGTTTTATTCTGTGGATTCCGATGAAACTCAATATAATTGTCAGGTAACTATTTAAGCAGCCTTGAATAGTTACCTGATATTTAGTTCACCGATTTAATCCAGTAAAGTATATCATACAAGACGACTGTCTACAATAGAATTATACGTGATTTTTCAAAGGATTTTTCAGTAAATCATTATTACCGTCCATTACGCTCGTTGGCTTTTGCACACGCACCGGCTTCCGCAGAGAAGACGCCCTCATCATCTATGATATTTCCGCTATCAACATGCTTTTTCAGGATATTGTTAAACGCATAATCCCAGATTTTCTCTGAGCCAAGTGCTGTGCGCTTATTTCTGCCGAGTATCTGCGACAGCTTTACACTGTGCTCACGCCATGAAAGCCCATCCGATGCATCGTTTAGGAGCATTGGCTGGATATTGTCCATGGTGCGGGCAAATCTGGCTTCCGGTGTCTGCTGCGCCTCAAATTCCTCCCACAGCTTTAAAAGCGGCTCGCCCTGTTCCTTTGGCAAGAGTCCGTATATACGCTCCGCCGCCTTCTGCTCTCGCTCATGCTGTGTGGCCTTGCCTGCCTCATCATAGGCATATGTGTCTCCTGCGTCAATCTCTACTATGTCGTGTATCAAAAGCATTCCTACTGTCTTTAGCACGTCTATCTTCTCATTGGCATACTCGCTCAAGAGCATGGTCATGATAGCCATATGCCAGGCATGCTCCGCATCATTTTCCTTGCGGCTTGCATCAGCTAAATAAGTCTGGCGGAATATCTCCTTTTCCTTGTCGATTTCTCTGATGAAATCAAGCTGTTTTTCTAATCTTTTGTCTTTCTCATTTTCCTGCATTATTGTATCTCCACGTTAATTCTCATCATATTTGCAAATCTGCATCTTTTTACTATTATGATCAAAGGGTCAAAATACCTTTTGACCCTCATATCACTATTATGAATTAACCAATAATTTTGTCAAGCGGTCAATACAAATTACAGCGCATCCTTCATTGCTTTAACATACTCACCGACATACTTTGGTGAAGCCTCACCATACTCATCGATTATCTTGATGATGGCAGAGCCCACAATGGCACCATCCGAGATATCTGCCATCTTCTTTGCCTGCTTGGGTGTTGAAATGCCAAAACCGATAGCACATGGCACATCTGTGTTTTCTCTGATTACCTTGACTATTGAAGCCAGATCTGTCTTAATCTCGCTTCTTGTACCGGTGACTCCGAGGCTTGAAATCACATAGATGAAGCCGGTTGCCTCCTTTGCTATCATCGCAATGCGATCCTTTGATGTAGGCGCGATAAATGAAATAAGATCCACATCATATTTCTCGCAGAGTGGTAAAAACTCTTCCTTTTCCTCATATGGGATATCCGGCAGAATGAGTCCGTCAATGCCTATTTCCTTACATGTACTGATAAACTTTTCTGCACCGTAGGAGTAAACCACGTTTGCATATGTCATGAAAACCATAGGGATTGTGACATCTTTTCTCAAATCTCTCACAAGGTCAAAAACCTTGTCTGTTGTAACTCCGGCTGCAAGTGCCTTTATGTTGGCGCCCTGGATTACAGGTCCCTCTGCTGTAGGATCAGAGAATGGAATTCCAAGTTCTATAAGGTCTGCTCCGTTTGCAACAGCTTCTCTTACGATTTTTGCAGTTGTCTCTAAATTTGGATCACCACAGGTGATAAATGGTATAAACGCCTTGCCGTTTTCAAACGCACTTCTTATCTTACTCATAAATATTCTCCCCTCTGTATCTTGCTATTGCCGCGCAGTCCTTGTCGCCTCTGCCTGAAACAGTAACAACGATTATCTTGTCCTTGTCCATTGTAGGCGCCAGCTTCATGGCATATGCCACTGCATGTGAGGACTCGATTGCAGGGATAATTCCCTCTGTCTTTGCGAGGTATTCAAAAGCATTTACCGCTTCATCATCTGTTACCGGTACATATTTTGCTCTTCCGATATCGTGCAGATATGCATGCTCCGGTCCGACTCCTGGATAGTCAAGTCCTGCAGAAATTGAATAAACCGGAGCAATCTGTCCGTATTTGTCCTGACAGAAATATGACTTCATGCCATGAAAAATACCAAGACGGCCTGTATTTACTGTGGCTGCAGTCTCAAATGTATCTATTCCTCTTCCTGCTGCCTCGCAGCCGATGAGCTCAACTCCCTCATCCTCTATGAAGTTGTAAAAGCTTCCGATGGCATTTGAGCCGCCGCCCACACATGCGATAACCGCATCAGGCAGTCTGTGCTCCTTTTCAAGCATCTGCTCCTTGATTTCCTTTGAGATGACAGCCTGGAAATCTCTTACGATGGTAGGGAACGGATGTGGTCCCATAACCGAGCCCAGGCAGTAATGTGTGTCCGAAATTCTCTTGGTCCACTCTCTCATTGCCTCCGATACGGCATCCTTTAATGTGGCTGTACCTGATGTAACCGGGATAACCTCTGCTCCGAGCAGACGCATGCGGTATACATTGAGCGCCTGACGCTTTGTGTCCTCCTCGCCCATGAATACAACACATTCCATACCCATAAGGGCTGCGGCCGTTGCTGTTGCCACGCCGTGCTGACCGGCTCCGGTCTCAGCTATCAGTCGGGTTTTGCCCATTTTCTTTGCAAGAAGTGCCTGACCTAATACGTTGTTGATCTTGTGCGCTCCTGTATGGTTTAAATCCTCTCTCTTAAGGTATATTTTTGCTCCTCCGAGATCCTTTGTCATCTTTTCTGCGTAGTACAGTCTCGATGGTCTTCCTGCATAATCGTTGAGAAGCTCTGTGAGCTCTCTGTTAAATTCAGGATCGTTTTTGTAATAATTGTATGCTTCTTCTAATTCTTTAACGGCATTCATGAGGGTTTCAGGAATGTACTGTCCTCCGTGAATACCAAATCTTCCGTTTGGATTTGTCATGATGTTTTCCCTTCTGATGTATATTTGTAAATATTTTGTTTTCTGTACTGAATAGTTACAGATATTCTTAAAACCATGAAGATACTTATATATCTCTATTAGCTTAATCGCAATTCATCAAGCTTAGCCTTTTTGTCATCCGCTCTCATCAGCGTCTCTCCGATAAGCACTGCGTCAGCTCCGATTTCACGTATTGCCCTTATATCATCAGTGCTCTTTACACCGCTTTCCGATACAAATATGATGTCATCGGGAATCAGGTCGCGCAGCTTTTTGCTGTTAGCTGTATCAACTGTAAAATCCTTCAGATTGCGGTTGTTGACACCTATTATTCTGGCACCGGCTCTTACCGCCATCCCTGCCTCTTTTTCATTGTGTATCTCCACAAGGGCGCTTATGCCAAGGCTGTCGCAGATTTTTATATATTCACCAAGCTGCACATCTGACAGTATAGAGCAGATTAAAAGCACCGCAGCGGCACCGAGTGTCCTTGCCTGATATATCTGATATTCATCAACCGTAAAATCTTTTCGGATGCACGGAATCGAAACCGTTTTTGCAATCTCCTTAAGATACTCATCCGAGCCTAAAAACCACTTCGGCTCTGTCAGTACCGAGATGCAATCCGCACCTGCCGCCTCGTATTCCCTTGCAATTTCAAGATATCTGAAATCCGGCTCTATAAGCCCCTTTGACGGCGAAGCCTTCTTGCACTCGCATATGAAGCTCAAGCCATCCTTTTTGAGTGCTTTTTCAAATGCAAAATCACAAAGCTTTTCGTTTTTCGTCTGAATCGCGATATTTTTCATTTCCTCAAGGCTTATTTTTTTCTTGTCCTCTGCCACGCGAAGCCTTGAATATTCTGCAAGCTGGTCTAAAATATTCATCGCTTTTCCTTTCCTGTTTTGTGTGCTTAGCTGTTGCTTACCTCTATGAGCTTATCGAGTGTTTCAAGTACTTTTCCTGAATCAATGATTTCTGCTGCTAGCTCGATACCCTCTTTCATGCTGTCGGCCTTTCCTCCTATATAAAGTGATGCGCCTGCGTTCATGAGTACCGCATTTCTCTTGTGCCCCTTCTGTCCGCCTAAGATATCACGTACGATTTTTGCATTTTCCTCAGGTGTACCGCCTTTTAAGTCCTCCTTTGTACAGCGCTCAAAGCCGAAATCCTCCGGTGAGATTACTGTGGTTCTGAACCATCCGTCCTTTATCTCGCATATCTTGGTCGGTGCGCTCATGGAAATCTCATCGAGCTTATCCATGCCATATACTACCATTCCACGCTTTACTCCGAGGCTTACAAGCACCTGTGCAAGCGGCTCTACAAGGTACTCATCATACACTCCGAGAAGCTGCATGGCCGGTGAACCCGGATTTGTGAGCGGTCCTAAAATATTGAATACGGTTCTAAAACCAAGCTCTTTTCTGATAGGTCCGACATATTTCATTGATGTGTGATATTTCTGTGCAAAAAAGAAGCACATGCCGACTTTATTTAAAAGCTCTACACATTTCTCAGGGCTCTGGTCTATGTTGACACCGAGCGCCTCAAGACAGTCTGCTGTACCGCATAATGAAGAGGCTGCCCTGTTTCCGTGCTTTGCCACCTTCATGCCGCCTGCTGCCGCAACAAGTGCAGAGGTTGTTGAAATGTTGAAGCTCTGTGCATTGTCTCCGCCTGTTCCTACGATTTCGAACACATCCATACCTGTTTTCACCTGTACCGCATGCTCTCTCATGGCTGCTGCACAGCCTGCGATTTCGTCTGTTGTCTCAGCCTTTGCACTCTTTGTTGAAAGAGCTGCAAGAAAAGCTGCATTCTGGGTTGATGTTGTCCCACCGCCCATGATCTCATTCATCACTGTATATGCCTCGTCATATGTGAGGTCTTCTTTGTTTACGATTTTTACTATGGCTTCTTTGATCATGACTATGTCCTCCTGTATTCCGATGATATTTCGTTTATAATTTTGTTTATGATTTTGTTCTGCTATTTGTTTTCAATTCAACAACTAATATATAAATTCATTAAACGCTGCAATTTTCAATTAAGCTTTGATAAAATTACTAAGCATCTGCTTTCCATCCGGTGTCATGATTGACTCCGGGTGAAACTGCACACCGTATATCGGATATTCCTTGTGCTCAACAGCCATGATCTCACCATCATCTGTAGTGGCTGTAATCTTTAAGCAATCAGGCATCGTGTCCGCATCTGCAGCAAGTGAATGGTAACGTGCTACCTTTGCTTTTTTCGGGCAACCCTTGAATAAAAGGCTTTCTGTGTCAAACGACGCATCCGATTGCTTTCCGTGCATGAGCTCCTTTGCATATGTGACTGTCGCACCGTATGCTGCGCATATCGCCTGATGGCCGAGGCACACGCCAAGGATTGGGATTTCCTTTCCAAGCTCCTTTGCCACAGCTATTATCACCCCCGCATCCTCAGGCCTTCCCGGTCCCGGTGATAATATGATGCGGTCAGGCTTTAAAGTCCTAATCTCTTCAACTGTCATCTCATCATTTCTGATTACTCTGATATCAGGCTCTATCTCGCCGATCAGCTGATACAGATTGTAAGAAAAGCTGTCGTAGTTATCAATCAGTAAAATCATTCTTCCACCTCCTGTGAGACTTCCAGTGCCTTAAGAGAAGCCTTTGCCTTGTTTATGCACTCCTGAAATTCCTTCTCAGGATCTGAATCCGCAACTATTCCCGCTCCGCTTCTCACGAAAACCTTGCCGTTTTTCTTGTAGGCAATACGGATTGCAATACATGTGTCCATATTTCCGGTAAAATCTATATATCCAATCGCGCCACCGTAAATGCCTCGCTTGTTATTTTCAAGCTCTCCGATAAGCTGGCACGCTCTGATTTTTGGCGCTCCTGAAAGTGTTCCTGCCGGAAGCACGGCCTCTATTGCATCGAGTGCGTCATACTCTTCTCTTATCTCTCCACGCACTGTCGAACCTATATGCATCACATGTGAATATCTCTCTATGGAATGAAGCTTTTCAACTTTTACACTTCCGAATTTGCTTACCTTTCCGAGGTCATTTCTTCCAAGGTCCACGAGCATATTGTGCTCTGCGAGCTCTTTTTCGTCCTTAAGCAGCCCTTCCTCAAGCTTTTTGTCCTCCTCTGCTGTGGCACCTCTCGGCCTCGTGCCTGCCAGCGGGAATGTGTGAAGCACTCCATTTTCAAGCTTCACAAGTGTCTCCGGAGATGCTCCCGCAACCTCCACATCGGTTCCCGAAAAATAAAACATGTACGGCGAAGGATTTATCGTTCGAAGCACGCGGTAGGTATCAAAAAGGCTTCCCTCAAACGGTGCGCTCAATCTGTTGGATAAAACTATCTGGAAAATATCCCCCTCTTTGATATGGTGCTTTGCCTTCTCGACCATCTCACAATACTGCTCCTTTTCAAAAAGCGGTGTGACCTCACCCAGCAGCTTGCCACCCATATTCTGTTTTTTCTCTCCGTGCATCAGAAGCTCCCTAAGCTGCTTTAGCTCAACAATCGCTTTGTTGTAGCCTGTTTCCGGAGCATCAAGTGACATATTTGCGATTAGTATTATCTTTTGGCACAGATTGTCAAATGCTATTACCTTATCAAAAAGCATCAGATCGACATCCTTGAAATCCTCTGTATCCCTTGCTTTTCCTCTGATGCTTTTCTCCTTGTAGCCCAGATAATCATACGAAAAATAACCTACAAGGCCACCTGTAAACGAAGGCAGATAATCAAATTTCGGACTCTTGTACTCTGAAAGAATCTGTCTGATGTACTCTGAAGGATTTTCCGTCTCCACCGAAAGCTTTCCAAGCTTCATATGACCATCTATGCAGTTAATCTCAAGCTTTGGATCATATCCCAAAAATGTATATCTTCCCCAGGCTTCATTGGCTTGTGCTGATTCAAGCAGATAACAATGTGTTGAAACATTCTGCAGAATCCTCATAGCCTCTATAGGTGTGATAAAATCTGATAATATCTCACAGCTTACAGGGAGAATGTCATACTTCCCGGTTTTTGCTATTTCTTTAACTTCGGTCAGTGTAGGTGAAATTTTCATATGCTTGCCTCCAAATTTTGTGTGGTAGTGAATAAATGTCCAATGTTCAACCGTGAACAAATGCCCAACATACAGCTCGAATTCGCCTTTTCAAGGCTTCTGTGCAGCTTACGCTGCTACAATTCTCGCTTTATGTTGTGCAGTCCAATGTTCGTTCGCAAGCTTGCATGCAAGCATGCAGACTTGCAAACTCCATTGTACCTCTTTGTTCACTAAAAAACGCCCTTGACAGAATATTACTTCTGTCAAGGACGAATAATCTTAACTATCCGCGGTGCCACCTTGAATTCACGATAAAGCTCGTGCGCTTGGCAGGATACCAACATATCCCGGGCAAATGACGTATGCCCTCACGTCGCAGAATACTCTGGATATCTGGATGAATGATGAATCCATTTGACTGCGCCCTCAGCGGTCCATTTGACAACTTGTTTCACACCTGATTCTCAGCACCACAGGCTCTCTGTAAAGGCATCATTGCCGTTATCTCCGCTTCAACGGTTTACAACTTATTTAATTGTGCAAACTTTTTATACTGTTTGAATTTCTTTAACGATTTAATGCTTTATCTCGCTAAATTTGTTTAGAGTTTATCACTCCTTTTTGTGTTTGTCAACATACATTTTAAAATAAATTGTATGTTTAAAGGGCCAACAACTACATAACAGCAAAGCTTAATATGATAAAAAAGCATGTAATATTCTGCTCTAATGCATCTTCCAACTCTTCCTCATCATATCCTACAGAAAGTGATACAAAACCGAAATCATAAGCATCTTTTACTGTTTCCACATGATGTCTCCATAGTACAAATCCGAAGATTGCAGGAAATTCATTTTGTAAATAGAGACTTAACTGCTCTACATTTCCTTTTCCCATTTTTCTTCAAAAGCAGATATTATGGTCTCCATTTGTTTGAAAGCACGATGTAAATATAAAAAACAGGCTTTATTTTTGAGCTGTTTTGGGGTTTATACTGATTTCAGCTACTTTTTGCCTGGTCTTTTCCAGACATTTTGCTGTGTTTTGGGTGCTGTTTTTGAGATTTCTGCAGTTTCAGCTACCTTTTGCCTGGTCTTTTCCGGACATTTTGAGTCAAGTCCAAATTTGTGTGTAAATTCATCTTTCAGTTATGTGGTTTTATCTAC
>ENA-OPSY01000537-OPSY01000537.1-human-gut-metagenome-genome-assembly--contig:-NODE-537-length-27128-cov-2.979832_pt1 | contig 27128 bp, 25 predicted proteins | sample MGYA00241464_ERZ501920 | MGnify/ENA primary metagenome ERZ501920 (study PRJEB25962, sample SAMEA2042396) | human gut metagenome | biome: human gut; feature: human-associated habitat; material: faeces...
AATACACGAAAGGGGAATAATCGGTAATGACAGTTTCTATTGAGTATGAAGCAGAGAAAAAACTGGATCTTCCCTATGAGAAGATCATAAAGGAGATCGTAGAGGCATCCCTTGATTTTGAAAAATGCCCTTATGAAGCGGAAGTCAGTCTTGTACTTACAACGGATGAAGAAATACGAAAAACAAATGCTGAGTTTCGTAAAATTGACCGTGTGACAGATGTCCTTTCTTTTCCAATGCTTGACTTTGATACTCCTGGAGATTTTTCCTTTTTGGAAGAAGAGGAAGATGCATTTCATCCGGATACCGGAGAATTGATTTTAGGAGATATTATGATTGCAGTTGGAAGAATGAGAGAACAGGCAGAAACTTATGGACATGGGGAAGTAAGAGAGTATGCTTTCTTAATTGCACACAGTATGTTGCATCTAATGGGATATGACCATATGGAGCCAAATGAAGCGGCTGTTATGGAAAAGAAACAGGAAGAAATCTTAGAAGAACTTGGAATTCTCCGTAAATAAAAAGTTTTTGAATCAAAGATTGAATAAATAAAAAAATAAAGTCGATACTAGTTTCATAAAAACAATTTACGCTCGGAATCTGGTGGCATTTGATTTAACCAAATCAAGTAAGTCTTCGAGGGTAATGAACAATAGTAAGGAGTGTCTTTTATGAAAAAAATAATTTCTGGTATCGGCTTTTTTTTGTCTGCTCTTGTAATAGGAAATGGTATTGTTTCTTATTGTGAAGTATCTGGCTTAAAAGAGAGGATACAGGATTTGGAGACAGAAAGTGACTGGATTGGAAAGCAGGTATCAGCTGCTCCGTTTAATCAGAATAAAAAATATGTATTTGAATCTTATGATGAAAAGAGTGGAAGTGTAAAACAACAAGTATATCGGATTCACTCTTATGGAGAAAACCAGATTGTGCTTCAAAAAGAAGAACCGGACAATCAGGAGATTTTTTTGATAAAGGTAAAAGATGATTATCTTGCCGTATACAAAAAAGCAGACATGCAGTTGTTTGAAACGACCAATATTCCAATAGAGGTACTGCCTTCAGACGAACAGGTACAAGTGCTGGCAGGTAAGGAAGTAACAGGAACAGAAGCACTTTATAGTTTTTTGGAGAATTATTCTTCTTAAATCCTACTTTACGAAAGAAAAAAAATGTAGTAAGATAAAAAAACATGAAACAAAGCCAGAAATCCTTAGCTTTTAATATAGAAAAAGTATAAAAAAGGCGATACAGGAGAGGAGAATACATGAAAGTACGAGACCGATTAAAAGAGAAAAAAAGAATCGTAGTAAAGATAGGTTCTTCATCATTGACGCATGAAGAAACCGGTCGTTTGAATTTGATGAAAATGGAAATTCTTGTAAGAGAGCTTGCAGATTTACATAATCAGGGAAAAGAAGTGATCGTGGTTTCTTCAGGAGCGATTGCAGTAGGAAGAAGTGCGATGGGAATTGACCATAAACCGAAGAAACTTGCGAAAAGACAGGCATGTGCAGCAATCGGACAGGCACGCCTGATGATGATTTATCAAAAATTGTTTGCAGAATACAATCAGACAGCAGCACAGATTTTGATGACAAAATATACGATGATTAACCGTGCAACAAGAATTAATGCAAAAAATACTTTCGATACTCTGCTTGAGATGGGCGCAATTCCGATTGTAAACGAAAATGATACCATTTCTACAGATGAAATTGAATTTGGCGATAATGATACACTTTCTGCACTGGTTGCGGCGCTGACAGGGGCAGATATGTTAATTTTGCTATCCGATATTGATGGACTTTTTACGGATGACCCAAATCAGAATCCAAATGCAGAATTTATTGACCTGGTAGAAAAACTGGATTCTCATCTGGATGCCATGGCAAAAGATACCTCAAAAAGTTCTGTAGGAACTGGCGGAATGGCAACGAAATTAAAGGCTGCACATATAGCAACTAGTGCAGGTGCTGATATGGTCATTGCAAATGGAAATGATTTCCATGTCATACATAAAATTATGCAGGGAAGAAATCATGGAACTTTATTTTTAGCAGATAAGAAAGAAGAGTTTTATCTGGATGACATTATTGATAAATTGGGATAGAATGAAATAAATGTACTAACAGAAAAATTTGGAGAGTACAGATATAAAGAAGTGGAGGAATTTTCATGAAACAGGAACAGATTGAGCGAATTAACGAGCTGGCAAGAAAATCAAAGACAACAGGTCTGACACCAGAAGAAAAAGAAGAACAAAAAAAATTACGTGCAGAATATATTGCATCTGTCCGTATGAATTTGAGAACCCAGTTAGATAACATTAACATTCAGGAAGAAGATGGAAGTATTGTCAATTTGGGTGAGAAGTATGGAAAAAAGAAAAAGACACATTAAAAAATAAGATAAGAAAGAAATAGAAAGGGTATCCGCTGTCGGGATGCTCTTTTTGTTTCTTAATGAAAATTATAGAATGTGAAATAAAAACACTCTGTATTGAAAAATAAAAAAGATTAGGATATAATAGAAAAATTGATAACAGATAAATTAGAATGGAGAAATACATGTTAAAAAATAAAGAACTGGAAGAAATTTTAGAAAAGATTGACTTAAATGAAGCACCACCGGCAGAAGAACCAATGCGCCAGTATTATTTTATGAAAAAAGCGCAGATGCTTGTTCAGAAAAAAAGTGAAGAACTGGGACGTCCTTTAACTTATCACGTAACGACTTTCGGGTGTCAGATGAATGCACGCGACTCTGAAAAATTAGTGGGTATTTTAGATGAAGTGGGTTATACAGAAGTAGAAGATGAAAATGCGGATTTTGTTATCTATAATACTTGTACGGTCCGTGAAAATGCGAATCAGAGAGTGTACGGTCGTTTGGGGTATCTTCACAGTATCAAAAAGAAGAAGCCGCACATGATGATTGCTCTTTGTGGCTGTATGATGCAGGAAGCACAGGTAGTAGAAAAATTAAAGAAGAGTTATTCTTTTGTTAATCTGATTTTTGGTACACATAATATTTACAAGTTTTCAGAATTGATTGTAACAGCGTTAGAATCGGACCGTATGGTCATTGATATCTGGAAAGATACTGATAAAATAGTAGAGGATTTGCCAAGTGAACGTAAGTATGCCTTTAAATCTGGTGTCAACATTATGTTTGGCTGTAATAATTTCTGTAGCTATTGTATTGTACCTTATGTAAGGGGAAGAGAAAGAAGCCGAAATCTAAAAGATATTGTACGTGAAATTGAAAAGTTAGTAGAAGATGGAGTAAAAGAAGTTATGCTTCTTGGACAAAATGTCAATTCCTATGGAAAAAATTTAGAAGAGCCGGTTACCTTTGCACAGTTGTTAAAAGAAATCGAAAAAATCGAAGGCTTAGAGAGAATTCGTTTTATGACTTCTCATCCGAAGGATTTATCGGATGAATTAATTGAAGTGATGAAAGACAGCAAGAAAATCTGCCGTCACCTGCATCTGCCGCTTCAGTCAGGAAGCAGCAGAATCTTAAAGATTATGAATCGTCATTATGATAAGGAGCGTTATCTTACCTTAGTAAAGAAAATTAAAACGGCGATGCCGGATATTTCTCTGACGACAGATATTATTGTTGGATTTCCGGGTGAGACAGAAGAAGATTTTTTAGAGACAATGGATGTGGTAAAAAAAGTCCGTTTTGACAGTGCATTTACTTTTCTTTATTCTAAACGAACCGGAACACCGGCTGCTGTAATGGAAAATCAGATTTCAGAAGATGTGATGAAAGATCGTTTTGACCGCCTGTTAGAAGAAGTACAGACAATTGGAAGGGAAATGTCATCCAGAGATACAGGAAGTGTACAGGAAGTACTGGTAGAAGAGGTAAATGAGCATGACTCTTCTTTAGTAACCGGAAGAATGTCTAATAATTTACTGGTACATTTTCCTGGAGATGCTTCATTAATTGGAAGTATTGTTTCCGTTCACCTTGATGAATGTCGCGGATTTTATTATATGGGAACAAAGGTAGGCTAAAAGAAATGGGATTGAAGATAAAAGACGTAGAGGTATCATCCTTATCACCGATGATGCAGCATTATGTAAAGACAAAAAACGAAAATAAGGATTGTATTTTGTTTTATCGTCTGGGAGACTTTTATGAGATGTTTTTTGAGGATGCAGAAGCTGTTTCAAAAGAATTAGAGTTGACGTTGACGGGAAAAGACTGTGGATTAAAGGAAAGAGCCCCGATGTGCGGAGTTCCATTTCATGCAGCAGATACTTATATTAATCGTCTGGTTGAAAGAGGGTATAAAGTTGCTATCTGTGAACAGGTAGAAGATCCGAAAACGGCAAAAGGCATGGTAAAAAGAGAAGTTGTCCGTGTCGTAACACCAGGAACAAATTTAAATACACAGGCTTTGGATGAAACCAAGAACAACTATATTATGGCGATTGTCTATCTTTCCAATCGTTACGGAATTGCAATTGCAGATGTGACTACCGGTGATTTCATGGTGACGGAAGTAGAAAAATCAAGAACACTTTTGGATGAAATATATAAATTTTCACCGGCTGAAATTATCTGTAATGAGTCCTTTTATATGAGCGGAGTGGATTTGGAGGAATTGAAGAATCGTCTGCACATCTGCATGAATCCACTGGAGGGCTGGTATTTTGATGATGAATTATGCGTAAGAACTATAAAAGAACATTTTCATGTCAGTGCATTAGAAGGGCTTGGATTAAAAGATTTTGCCTGTGCAACGATTGCAGCAGGTGCGCTTTTGACCTATCTTTTAGAAACCCAGAAAACCCCGCTTGACCATCTGCGTGCGATTATGCCTTATGCAACGGAACGTTATATGATTATTGACAGTTCAACCAGAAGAAACCTGGAGCTGACAGAAGCACTCAGAGAAAAAGTAAAAAGGGGTTCTCTTTTGTGGGTGTTAGACAAAACGAAAACCGCAATGGGAGCCAGAATGTTACGTTCCTTTATTGAACAGCCTTTAATTGATGAGCATGCGATTAATGACCGTCTTGATGCGATTGAAGAGATTAATAAGCGGGAAATGGACCGCGAAGAAATAAGAGAATACTTAAACCCGATTTATGACTTGGAACGTCTGGTAGGAAAAATCAGTTATCAGTCGGCAAATCCAAGAGATTTGATTGCATTTAAGTCTTCGATTTCCATGCTTCCTTACATAAAAGGACTGATAAAAGAATTTAAAAGCGAAGAGATGCAGTCTATTTATGAAAATATGGATGACTTGCAGGATTTATTTGAACTTTTAGATGCATCGATTATAGAAGAACCACCGCTTGCCATGAAAGAGGGTGGCATCATTAAAGATGGTTATCATGAACAGGTGGACAATTTTAGACAGGCAAAGACAAAGGGAAAGACGTGGCTGGCAGAGCTGGAAGCTTCCGAGCGTGAAAAAACAGGAATCCGTACCTTAAAAATCAAATATAACAAAGTTTTTGGATATTATCTTGAAGTAACCAATTCGTTTAAAGATATGGTGCCGGATTATTATACGAGAAAACAGACCTTGACAAATGCCGAGCGTTATATCACTCCACGGTTAAAAGAACTGGAAGATATGATTTTAGGAGCAGAAGATAAGCTGTATGCGTTGGAATATGAAATTTTTTCCGGTATCAGAAATAAAATTTTCCAGGAAGTGGAACGGGTACAGAGAACCGCAAAAGCGATTGCAAGATTAGACAGTTATCTTTCTTTGGCACTTGTGGCATCGAGAAATAATTATGTTCGTCCAAAAATCAATACAAGAGGAATCATTGATATTAAAAACGGACGTCATCCGGTTGTCGAACAGATGATTCCGAATGATATGTTTATTCCAAATGATACTTACCTGGATAATGCAAAAAACCGTGTCTCAGTTATCACAGGACCAAATATGGCCGGAAAATCAACCTATATGCGTCAAACGGCATTAATTGTACTGATGGCTCAGATTGGTTCTTTTGTGCCGGCAGAAAAAGCAAATATCGGTATTGCAGACCGTATTTTTACAAGAGTAGGAGCGTCAGATGATTTGGCAAGCGGACAAAGTACCTTTATGGTGGAAATGACGGAAGTTGCCAATATTTTGCGAAATGCAACTTCAAAGAGTCTTTTGATTTTAGATGAAATCGGAAGGGGAACAAGTACTTTTGATGGGCTTTCGATTGCCTGGGCAGTTATTGAATATATCAGTAACACAAAAGTATTAGGAGCAAAAACGCTGTTTGCGACGCATTATCATGAACTGACTGAGTTAGAAGGAAAACTTTCCGGAGTAAATAATTACTGCATTGCGGTAAAAGAACGGGGAGATGATATCGTATTTTTGCGTAAAATCGTAAAAGGCGGTGCAGATAAGAGTTATGGAATCCAGGTGGCAAAGCTGGCAGGAGTGCCGGATGTGGTCATCGAACGAGCAAAAGAACTGGTAGAAGAACTTTCTGATGCAGATATCACAGCAACAGTAAAAGATATTGCTTTGGAGCGTAAAAAAGGAAAAACGAAAGCAAAATCTCAGGTGCATTTAGATGAGGTGGATTTAGAACAGATTTCTCTATTTGATACGGTAAAAGATGGTGACGTGTTAGAGGAACTAAAAAATATTGATGTCTCAAATCTGACACCAATTGATGCGTTAAATACAATCTATAAGCTTCAGAATAAACTTAAAAATCGGTGGTGAATCAATTGAGAAAAATTGCAGTATTAGACCAGAGTACAATTGATAAAATTGCAGCAGGAGAAGTCGTAGAACGTCCGGCCTCCGTGGTAAAAGAGTTAGTGGAAAATGCAATTGATGCAGGCTCTACTGCAATTACTGTAGAAATTAAAGAGGGCGGAATTTCATTTATTCGAGTAACGGACAATGGAAGCGGAATGGAAAAATCACAGGTCAAACTTGCGTTTTTAAGGCATGCGACCAGCAAAATTGAAAAAGTGGAAGATTTGCTGGAAATAGAATCGCTTGGATTTCGAGGAGAAGCTCTTTCGAGTATTTCAGCGGTGGCACAGGTTGAAATGATTACAAAAACAGCGCAGTCTTTAACAGGGATTCGTTATCTGATAGAAGGCGGAATGGAAAAGGGGTTAGAGGAAATCGGAGCTCCTTGTGGTACGACAATTCTGGTACGGAATCTGTTTTTTAATACACCTGCCCGAGCAAAATTTTTGAAAACTTCAGTTACGGAAGCCGGCTATGTCAGCACCTATATGGAACAGCTTGCCCTGTCTCATGCACATATTTCATTTAAATATATGGTAAATGGACAGACAAAGCTTCATACTTCGGGAAATGCGAATTTAAGAGATGTGATTTACAGCATTTATGGACGTGAGATTACAAGAGAATTGATTCCAATCCAGTGGGAACAAAATGGAATTAAATTAGATGGATTTGCAGGAAAACCAGTGATTGCAAGAGGAAACCGCGCCTTTGAGAATTATTATATTAACGGACGGTATGTAAAGAGCAAAATTATTATGAAGGCAATTGAAGATGCCTATAAGCCCTATATGATGCAGCACAAATATCCGTTTGTGTGTCTGAAGTTTGAAGTTCCGGGAGATGAAGTGGACATTAATGTGCATCCAACGAAAATGGAAGTACGATTTCAAAAACAAAAGGAGATTTATGAGTCGGTTTATGAAGCTCTGCTTTTTGCAATTGGAGGAAAAGAGCTGATTCCGGAAGTAAAATTTGAAGAAAAAGAATCAGAATTAAAAAAAGTGGAGTCTGATAAGAAAGTCCACAAAAAAGAAAATGGTCCAGAGCCATTTGAAGTAAAACGAAAAGAGAGCTTTTTGGAAGCACTTTCTTTTGGACAAAAAAGAGAACCACAAAATCAAATTCGGGAAGACAGACCAGAATGGAAAGCCAAAAAAGAACCACAGTCAAATAATGTGAGTGTTCAACCGGATAAAGTCAAAGATACAGAAGTTGGAGTTTCTCAGGTAATCGAAAAAAAAGAGAATCAAAGAAAAGAAACTATTTTGGAGACAGTTTCAGAAGCGGGTTTAGAAAAACAGGCAGAAGCTGTAAAACTGGAAACAAAAACACAAGAAATCAGACAACCCAAATTGGAGCAGCGGGAAGAAACAAAACAGATGGAGCTGTTTGATGACAGGTTGTTATCAAAGAGGTCAAGGAAACATCATCGTATTATCGGGCAGTTATTTGAAACTTACTGGTTAGTAGAGTATGACGAAAAATTTTATATTATCGACCAGCATGCTGCACATGAAAAGGTATTGTATGAACGATTTATGAAAGAATATGAAAGTAAAAATATTCTTTCTCAGATTATCAGTCCTCCACAGATTATCAGTTTAAGCCTTCAGGAAGCAGAACTTCTAAAGGTAAATCAGAAGCTGTTTGAAGAATTTGGTTTTGAAATTTCTTCATTTGGAGGAAAAGAGTACAGTATCAGTGCAGTGCCGTCGAATTTATATGGAGTCGATGTAGAAGAACTCTTTCTTGAAATTTTAGGCAGTCTTGATTTAGAAGGCAGTCATAAAACGCCGGATTTAATCCGACATCGGATCGCAACTTCTGCCTGTAAAGCGGCGGTAAAAGGAAATCAGACACTTTCTGTTTTAGAAGCAGATAAACTCATTGATGAATTGCTTGGGCTTGAAAATCCTTATCATTGTCCACATGGAAGACCAACGATAGTTTCAATGACGAAATATGAGTTAGAAAAGAAATTTAAAAGAATTGTGTAGGTGAAAAAATTGCAGAAACCTCTGATTATATTAACAGGTCCTACAGCAGTAGGAAAAACAAAACTTTCGATTTCTCTGGCAAAGGCGGTAAATGGAGAGATTATTTCCGCAGATTCCATGCAGGTATACCGCCACATGGATATTGGTTCGGCAAAGATTAGACCGGAAGAAATGCAGGGAGTGAAGCATTATCTGATTGACGAATTAGAACCGGAAAATTCTTTTCACGTGGTAGAATTTCAGAAAATGGCCAAAAAAGCAATGGAAGAAATTTATGCAAAAGGGAAAATTCCGATTTTAGCAGGGGGAACCGGATTTTATATTCAGGCAATTGTAAAAGATATTGATTTTTCAGAAAATACAGAAGCAGGAAGTTATCGGAAAGAATTAGAAGCGATGGCAAAAGAAAAAGGAGCACATTACCTGCATGAAATGCTTGAAAAGATAGATGAAGTTTCAGCACAGGCAATTCATGAAAATAATGTGAAACGTGTAATTCGTGCGTTGGAATACTATCATTTGACAGGAGAAAAAATTTCTGTTCATAATGAAAGAGAAACCAAAAAAGAATCGCCTTATTGCTTTGCCTACTTTGTATTGAATGATGAACGGGAAAAACTGTATCAGAGAATTGAACAGCGGATTGATGAGATGCTTGAAAATGGTTTAATCGAAGAAGTAAAAGCATTAAAGAGAAGAGGCTGTACAAAAGATATGGTTTCTATGCAGGGACTGGGATATAAAGAGATTTTGTCGTATTTAGATGGAGAGTATTCGCTGGAAGAGGCTGTTTATATTTTAAAACGTGATACCAGACATTTTGCAAAACGACAAATTACCTGGTTTAAGAGAGAACACGATGTAATCTGGCTGGAAAAGCCGGAATTTGAGTATGATGAAACAAAAATATTAAATTATATGCTTAAGATATGTAAGGAGAAAGGAATACTATAATGCAGGAACTTAGTTCAATGTACAGTGAACTTGGAATTTCAAAAGAAGTGCTGGAGTACGGAAAAAAAATAGAAGAAAAATTAAAAGAACGATTTGAAAAAATTGATGAGACAGCAGAGTATAACCAGTTAAAGGTGATTCATGCTATGCAGAAACATAAAGTAAGCGAAGCATGTTTGTATTCTTCCAGTGGTTATGGATATAATGATTTGGGAAGAGATACTTTAGAAGAGGTTTATGCAGAAGCGTTTCATGCAGAAGCAGCTCTGGTGCGCCCTCAGATTGCGTGTGGAACGCATGCGCTTGCAGTTGCCTTATCTGGAAATTTGCGCCCTGGAGATGAACTGCTTTCTCCGGTTGGAAAACCGTATGATACATTAGAAGAAGTAATTGGAATCCGTCCATCAAAAGGTTCACTGGCAGAATACGGAGTCACTTACCGTCAGGTAGAATTATTAGAAGATGGAACATTTGATTATGAAGCAATTAAAAATGCAATCAATGAAAGAACAAAACTGGTAGAGATTCAGCGTTCCAAAGGATATTTAACTCGTCCTACGTTTTCTGTAAAACAGATTGGAGAGTTGATTCATTTTATTAAAGAAATTAAGCCAGATGTAATCTGTATGGTAGACAACTGTTATGGCGAATTTGTAGAACGGATAGAGCCGAGTGATGTTGGTGCAGATATGGTAGTTGGTTCTCTGATTAAAAATCCAGGAGGCGGATTGGCGCCAATTGGTGGTTACATTGTAGGAACAAAAGAATGTGTGGAAAATGCAGCCTATCGTCTGACCTCTCCGGGACTTGGAAAAGAAGTGGGAGCCACTTTAGGCGTAAATCCAGCGTTTTATCAGGGATTTTTCCTTGCTCCGACTGTCGTGGCAGGTGCATTAAAGGGAGCTATTTTTGCGGCAAATATTTATGAGACATTAGGATTTGATGTCAGTCCGAATGGAAGCGAAAGTCGTCATGATATTATTCAGGCTGTAACCTTCCATGTGCCGGAAGGAGTCATTGAGTTTTGTAAAGGAATTCAGGCGGCAGCACCGGTTGACAGCTTTGTAGAGCCGGAACCGTGGGCGATGCCGGGATATGACAGTGAAGTCATTATGGCAGCGGGAGCTTTCGTCCAGGGTTCTTCAATTGAACTTTCAGCAGATGGACCGATTAAACCACCGTATACCGTATATTTTCAAGGGGGTCTTACTTGGGCGCACGCAAAATTTGGAATTTTAATGTCACTTCAGAAGTTAGTAGAGAAAGAGATTGCAGTGCTTCCAAAATAGGAGAACAAACAAAATGAAACAGATAAGAGTATGCGTAATTGGGGGAGGCGCTTCCGGTCTGATTGCATCTATTTTTGCTGCAAAAGAAGGCGCAGCAGTTACTCTTTTGGAAAAAAACGAAAAACCCGCAAAAAAACTTTTGATGACCGGAAATGGTCGGTGTAATTTTACAAATGAATATCAGAAATTGGAATGTTATCACAGTTATCACGAAAAAGAGTCACAATTTATTCGTGAAGTGTTTGAGCAATTTTCGATGGAAGAGACGGTAGAGTTTTTTAAAAGGATTGGAATTTATCCGAAAAGCCGAAATGGCTATCTTTATCCAGCCAGTAATCAGGCATCAAGTGTGGCAGAAGTCTTAGAATCAGAGGCACGTTTTCGAAAGGTAAAAATAAAATTGAACGAACAGGTGCTTGCAATTGAAAAAAACGAACAAAGTGATACGTGGCTGGTAAAAACAAAAGGCTGGCAGTATGAAGCAGAGCGAATTATTATTACTTGTGGTTCTCCTGCTTCTCTTTTAGAAGAGGATGGCTGGGATGGATATACGTTTGCAAAAGGCTTAGGGCATCAGATTGTACCGGTACTTCCCGCACTTGTTCCATTAATCTGTAAGGTTGGATTTTTAAAGCAATGGGCTGGTGTGAGAGTAGAAGGTCAGGTTTCTTTTATACAGAAAGAGGAATGTCTTGCCCGTGAAAGAGGAGAATTGCAGCTCACAGAATATGGGATTTCAGGAATTCCGGTTTTTCAAATCAGTGCGTGTGTAGCAAGAAATTTATCAGAGAATGGTCAGGGAAGCGTTGTGCTGGATTTTATGCCAGATTTTACGATAGAAGAAGTAGAAGCATTATTAAGGGAACGTCAGGAAAACTGTAGCTACAAAAACTTAAAAGAATTGTTGATCGGTTTATTTCCTGCAAAACTGATTCCGATACTGGTGACCAAAAAGATAACAGAAAAAGAACTGGCATTCCGAATAAAAAATTTGGAACTTCCGTTAAAGGGAACAAAATCCATTCGTCAGGCACAGGTATGTCAGGGCGGAGTCAGTGTTTCTGAGATAAATGAAAAAACAATGGAGTCAAAGCGTTGTCCTGGTATTTATTTTGCAGGTGAGGTCATTGACGTGGATGGAATCTGTGGGGGATATAATCTGCAATGGGCCTGGTCAAGTGGTGCGATAGCCGGAATGTATGCCGGAAAGGAGAATACATGATTACACTACAGCAAGTAAAACTTCCAATTTCTCATACAAAAGAAGAATTGGAAAAAAAGATTTTAAAGACATTGCGAATCAAAAAAGAAGAGCTGCTTGGGTATGAAATCAGAAAACAGTCTTTGGATGCAAGAAAGAAACCAGAATTGTTCTTTGTCTATACCATTGATGCAAGTGTAAAAAAAGAAGAAACCGTAATAAAAAAAATAAAAGAAAAAAACGTATCAATTACAAATCGGAAAAAATTTGAATATCCAGCTGTAATAGAATGGTCAAAAGCTTCACGTCCGGTTATCACAGGGAGTGGTCCGGCAGGATTGTTCTGTGCGTATTATCTTGCAAAAGCAGGACTTGCTCCGCTTGTGATTGAGCGTGGTGACCCGGTTGAGACAAGAATGGAAAAAGTAGAGACCTTCTGGAAGGAAGGGATTCTTGATACAGAATCGAATGTACAGTTTGGAGAAGGCGGTGCCGGTACATTTTCAGATGGAAAGTTAAATACGTTAGTGAAAGATGCGATGGGAAGAAATCACGAAGTTCTTCGTCTGTTTGTAGAATGTGGAGCACCCAAAGAAATTTTATATGTACAAAAACCGCATCTTGGAACAGATTTATTGGTTACGATTGTAAAAAATCTTCGCCATAAGATAGAAGAATTGGGAGGAGAAATTCGTTTCCGCACAAAGCTGACACAAATTTGGCAGGAAAATGGCAAATTAAAGTCCATTATTGTAAATGGAGATGAAGAAATTGCGACAGATTTTCTGGTGCTTGCAATTGGGCACAGCGCCAGAGATACATTTGAAATGTTAGAGCGAGAGAAATTTCTCATGCAGGCAAAATCATTTGCAGTGGGGCTTCGGATAGAACATCCACAGTCCATGATTGATGAATATCAGTATGGTACAAAGAAACATGCAGGAAAACTTGGAGCTGCCAGTTATAAACTGACCCATCGAGCAGAAGAGGGACGAGGCGTTTATAGTTTTTGTATGTGCCCGGGAGGATATGTGGTCAATGCTTCCTCAGAAGAGGGCAGGCTGGCAGTCAATGGAATGAGCTATCAGGATAGAAGGGCGAAAAATGCGAATAGCGCAATGATCGTCAGTGTAAATCCAAATGATTTTTGTTCTCAGGGTGCACTTGCCGGTGTTGCTTTTCAAAGACAGTTAGAAGAAAAAGCCTATCAGTTAGGAAAGGGAAAAGTGCCAGTTCAGCTCTTTGGTGATTTTATGAATCATAGAAAAAGCAGTGGATTTGGCATGATTGATACTTGTATGAAGGGGGCTTATGAATTTGCAGACCTAAATGAATTACTTCCAGAATTTTTAAGCCGTCCAATGAAGGAAAGCATTTCTTATTTTGGGCGGATTATCTCTGGGTTTTCAAGGGAAGATGCCGTGTTATCAGGAATTGAAAGTCGAACATCCTCTCCCGTAAGGATTGTGAGAAAAGAAGACTTTCAGAGCAATGTTGAGGGAGTCTATCCTTGCGGAGAGGGTGCAGGATATGCTGGTGGCATTACATCGGCAGCAATGGATGGCTTGAAAGTAGCAGAGGCAATTGTGAAAAATACAATAAATTTTTGAGATTCCATATACATCGTTTTTAATCTGTGATAAAATAAAGTTTGCTGAATTGATACCCTGTATTTGGCTGAAGAGAGTATATGGTATCTTATGTACAATGCAAGAAAAATGAAAGAAATTCCCGAAGAAAACCGACCTTATGAAAAATGTCTTAAGTTTGGGGTCGAAGCGCTGACGGATGAGGAACTTCTGGCAATTTTACTGCGCAGTGGTTCGAAAGAACATTCTGCATTAGAACTTGCATATCAAGTCCTGCATTTATCAAAAGAAAATCAGGGACTGCAAAGTATTTATCATTTAAGTGTACAGCAGTTGAAAAGCATTCATGGAATTGGCGCAGTAAAAGCCATTCAATTAAAGTGTATGGGAGAAATTTCCAAGAGGATTGCAGTAAATGTTGCAGCGAAGGGAATCTCATTTGACTGTCCGGCTTCTATTGCGAAATACTATATGGAACAACTGCGTCATGAAGAACAAGAACATTTGCTGTGTATGATGCTGGACTGCAAGAACCATCGTCTTGGAGAAGAGCTTATTTTTAAGGGAACAGTAAATGCATCTTATGTCAGTCCGAGAGAGATTTTCTTAAGTGCGATGTCGTACCATGCAGTCGGAATTCTGCTGGTACATAACCATCCAAGTGGAGACCCGTCTCCAAGTCAGGCAGATATCCAAGTGACGAAGAAGATACAGACAGCTGGAATCCTGCTTGATATACCTCTGATAGACCATATTATCATAGGGGATTGTCAGTATATCAGTTTCCGGGAAAGGGGACTTATCGAAACATAAAAAAGGGGAGCAGAATATGCCACTTTACAAAACATTTGGTGTAGATTTAGGAACCAGTATGATTAAAATCTATTCTGCACAGAATGATTCAATTCTAAAAGAAAAGAATATGATTGCAATTCGCAATGAAAATCAAATTCTGGCTTCCGGTAATGAAGCATACAAAATCTACGAAAAAAACCCATCGAATGTATCCGTTATTGAGCCTATGGCATTTGGAAAAATTGCAGATATCAACCGTACAGAAATTGTACTGCAGTCCCTGCTTAAAAGAGCAGGTTCTCAGCAATTTTTTGGGAATTCGGTATATCTTGCAGTTCCGACAGATTTGTCTGAGATTGAAAAAAGGGCTTATTATACAATCGGAAATTCCAAGAGAAAAAATAAAGTTTATATGGTTGAAAAACCGATTGCCGATGCAGTATCACTTGGACTTCCAATTAATCATACAAGCGGAAGTATGATTGTAAATATCGGTGCACAAAGTACTGAAATTTCAATTATTGAAAAGGGAAGAGTTGTCATCAGTAAAATGGTTGAAGTTGGAGGAAAACAGCTTAATGAAGCCATTATCAGTATGGTAAGAAGAAATTGTAACCTGAATATAGGAGAACGTTCGGCAGCCAGACTGAAACTGTCGCTTTCCTATTTGAAAGATGACCCGCAGGAGGTAAGAAAAGTAGTGGGTGTTGATTGGATTACCGGTTTGCCACAGGTGGGGGTGGTTACTTCGGATATGGTGAATGAAGCGATTGAAGAACCGTTTTTGAAAATCTGTGAAGAAATCCGATTCTTTTTAGACCGCATTCCTCCACAAATCTATTCAAACATAGCAGATGAGGGTGTATTTTTAATTGGAGGAACAACAAAAATTCCAGGAGTTGGCTGGTTTATCAGTCAGGAGGTAAGAATACGGGTTCGTCTTTCTAAGTATCATGATTTATGTACGATATACGGAATTAAAGAAATTATAGGAAACAAAACACTCTGGAAATGGGTAAAATAGGAACTGAGGTTGTACAATGAAAAAAAAACGCAATTGGAATTTGAAAAGTAAACACATTCTCGTAATTATGGTCGTTGTCTGTGTTGGATTAATGCTGCTTACATTTGCTGCGAAATTTCCAGTACAGTCAGTCCGGACAACAGCAGGTTATACAATTGTACCTTTTCAAAATGGATTGAATAAGGTAGGGAATGCTTTGGATGGATTTACGGAAGGATTCCGAAGCAAGAAAAAACTGATTGAAGAAAATAAAGCATTACAAAGTAAAGTAGATGACCTTACTGCGGAAAACAGCAGGCTGACACAAAATGTAAGTGAACTTGCCAGACTGCAGGAGTTGTATCAATTAGACCAGCAGTATAATGAATATGATAAAATCGCAGCAGAAGTCATTGCAAAAAATTCCGGAAACTGGTATTCTACGTTTACCATTAATCGTGGAAGTGAAGACGGAATTTTAGTAGACCAGAATGTAATAGCTGGAAGTGGTTTGGTAGGAATCGTAACAGAAGTCGGAGCACATTGGGCTACCGTCCGTTCGATTATTGATGATTCAAGTAATGTAAGTGCAATGACAGTAAGTACATCTGCAAACTGTGTGGTGTGTGGTGATTTAAGACTGATGGATGAGGGGAAACTGCAGTTTATTCATTTAAAGGATGATGAAGATAAGGTTCAGGAAGGAGAAAAAATCGTGACTTCAGCAGTCAGCGATAAATTCTTAAAAGGAATCTTGATTGGCTATGTTAGTGAAATTGAAGAAGATCCAAATAATTTAACAAAAACCGGAACATTAACACCGGCGGTAGACTTTGAGCATTTACAGGAAGTACTGGTGATTAAAGAGTTAAAACAGCAGAAGGAGGAAGATAAATGAGAATACGCAGAAAAATAGTACTGTTTCTTCTGCTTCTGGTTTGTTTTATTGTTCAGGGAACATTCTTGAAAGTAATTGCAATTGGCTCGATTTCTCCAAATTTGATTCTGATTTTTGTAGTTTCTTTTGGATTTATGAGAGGAAAAAAAACAGGAATCTGGACAGGATTTGTATGTGGCTTATGTTGTGATTTGCTGGGAGATGGAATCCTGGGATATTATGCACTGATTTATTTATTAATCGGGTTTGGAGCAGGATGCTGTTGTAAACTGTTCTATGATGATGAACTTCGAGTACCGGTGCTTATTGTTGCCGTGTGCGACCTGGTTTATGGAGGAATGGTATATGTGCTGGGATTTCTGCTTCATGGACGAATCCAGTTCTTTTACTATTTTTCTCGAATGATGATACCGGAAATGATTTATACAGTACTGTTAACTGCAATTTTGTATAAAGTCTTTTTAAAGATAAATAAGAAGCTGACAGAGCTGGAGATGAAGGAGCGAGATTCCATTTGGTTAAGAAAATAAAAAAAATACTTAGTAAATTATGCATAAAAAGAACAACGGTATTATTTATTGTTTTTGCAGTCATGTTTTTTATTTTACTGCAGCGTCTGTTCGTTCTTCAGATTATCAAGGGCGAAGAATATGCGACAAATTTTAATCTGACAACAACAAAGACAAGAACAATTAAGAGTACAAGAGGAAATATCCGTGACCGAAACGGTGAACTGCTTGCACATAATCAGCTGGCCTATTCCGTTATTATCGAGGATAATGGAACGTATGATTCTACTCGAGAAAAAAATCTTACACTGAATCATGTGGCTTATGAGATTTTAAAAATTTTGGAAGAAAATGGAGAATCTGTGGATGTTACCTTCCATATTACATTAGATGAAAATGGAGAGTATGCATTTGATACCACTGACTTTACCTTAGATCGTTTTAAGGCGGATGTTTATGGACAGGCTAAAATTGATGACTTGTCTAAAGAGGAAGCAAAAGCATCCGCAGCCAGGATGATAGAAGATTTGTCTCAGGCAGACCGTTATGGACTTGTAAATAAAAAGAAGCCATATACGGAAGAAGAACGAAAAGAGTATGGACTGCCGGAAAGTTTTACAAAAGAAGAAGCTTTGGATATCATCAAAATTCGTTATGCACTTGCAGCAAACAGTTTCCAGAAATACATGCCGGCGACAATTGCTACAAATGTAAGCGAAACAACAATGGCAGCAATTATGGAGGAAAAGGATCAGCTCCAGGGAGTGGATATTCAGGAAGACTCCATTCGGGTTTATGAGGATAGTGAGACATTTGCGCCGGTCATTGGTTATACCGGAAAGGCTTCATCCGAAGAACTGGATGAACTTAAAAAAGAAAATTCGAATTATTCTTCGGATGCAGTAATTGGTAAGACTGGTATGGAACAGTATATGGAATTACAGCTGCAGGGAACGGATGGAGAAGAAAAGTTAAGTGTAGATAATCTTGGAAAAGTATTGAAGATTGATGAATCTTCTAAAAAAGACCCTATATCGGGAAACGACGTTTATCTTACAATTGATAAGAATCTTCAAAAAGCAGCTTATCAGATTCTGGAACAGAAAATTGCCGGTATTCTGGCAAGCAATATTATATCTGGAAAGACATTTGATAAAACGGGGCTGGATTCAAGTGAAATCCGGATTCCGATTTATGACGTCTATAATGCGTTGATTGAAAACAGTGTGATTGATATCAGCCATTTTAAGGAAGAGGATGCTTCTGAAACGGAGAAAGCGATTTACAGTGTCTTTTCACAAAAACAGAGTGAAGTGTTTGACTCTGTAAAAGCAGAGCTTACTGTCTCAAATCCGGAGGCGTTTGATAAACTGCCACAGGAGATGCAGGATTATCAGAGTTATATTGTAAATGATTTTCTGATTAATAAAAAGGGAATCCTGTCGTTAGATGCAATCGATGCTTCTGATGCAACTTATATTGCATGGAGTAAAGACCATTCTATTAGTTTAAAGGAATTTCTCACTTATGCGGCCAGTCAGAACTGGATTGATATTTCACAATTCTATGCAGAAGAAGAATATCTGGATTCTTCTGAGGTTTACGATGCGCTGTCCGATTATCTGACAGAATCTTTGACGACAGACAGTGGATTTTCAAAAATTATTTACAAATATATGTTACAAAGTGATTTGATTTCTGGCACACAGCTTTGTCTGGTCTTGTACGATCAGGGAGTATTAGAAGCAGATGAGGCAACCTATTCGGCGCTCCAGGCAGGACAAAAAAGTTCTTATGATTTTATGTTAGATAAAATCAACAGTCTGGAGATTACACCGGCACAGCTTGCCTTAGACCCATGCTCCGGTTCTATGGTAGTGACAAACGTAAAAACCGGAGAGATACTAGCCTGCGTTACTTATCCGGGTTATGATAACAATCGTCTGGCAAACCAGATGGATACGGATTATTATTCGAAATTGTCTTCTGATTTATCAAGACCGTTTTATAATAAAGCAACGCAGCAGAAAACAGCACCTGGTTCTACCTTTAAACTTGTAACGGCTCTTGCCGGAATGGAAGAAGGTATTGCCACAAGTGATTATTATGTCAATTGTACGGGGGCTTTTACAAGAATTTCACCGGCAATCAACTGTTGGTATCATGCAGGACATGGAACCCTTGGAGTTCAGGGGGCAATTAAAAATTCCTGTAATGTATTTTTCAATCAGCTTACTTATGATATGGGAAAAGACAAAAATGGAGAATTTTCGGATTCAATTGGTCTTAGCAAGCTGCAAAAATATGCAAAAATGTTCCAGTTAGATAAGGAATCCGGAATTGAACTTCCAGAAGCAGAGCCGGAGGTAACAGATGAAGCAGCAATCGCTTCTTCCATCGGCCAGGGAACTAATAACTATACAACTTCTCAACTTGCCCGTTATGCAACCACAATCGCAAGTCGTGGAACAAGCTATTCTATCTCACTGCTTGATAAAGTGACAGATTCTCAAGGAAATTTGGTTAAAGATTATACACCGGAAATTATTAATCAGATGGATGTTTCTGATTCTGAGTGGGATATCATTCACAATGGAATGAGAGAAGTAGTAGAAAATAATGCGGCGTTTGATGACCTGGATTATGCAGTATCCGGAAAGACAGGTACTGCCGAAAATACAGGACATCCAAGTCATGGTTTATTTATTGGATTTACTCCATCGGATGACCCTGAAATTGCAATGGCAGTGCGTATTGCAAATGGATATAGTTCAACAAATGCGGCAGCAGTTGCAAAAGATGTCATCAAGTACGAATATAATCTTGCAGATGAATCACAGTTGTTAAGCGGAACCGCTACTTCTGGAGAAAGCACAGCGCAGACAGACTAAACAATTCTATTGGGAGGATGGAACATGTGTGAAATTATTGTAATTACTTCCGGAAAAGGCGGTGTGGGAAAAACAACCGTAACTGCAAATATTGGACTTGGGTTGGCGAACTTAAATAAAAAAGTGGTTGTTGTAGATACAGATATTGGGTTAAGAAATCTGGATGTTGTATTAGGTCTGGAAAACAGAATTGTTTATAACCTGATTGATGTCATTGAAGGCAGTTGTCGAATGAAGCAGGCATTAATAAGAGATAAGCATTGTGAAAACTTATACCTGCTTCCATCAGCCCAGACAAGAGATAAAACTTCTGTCAAACCGGAACAGATGGTAAAGCTGACAAAAGATTTGGCGGAAGAGTTTGACTATATTTTACTGGACTGTCCGGCAGGAATTGAGCAAGGGTTTAAAAATGCAATTGCAGGTGCAAATCGGGCGGTGGTCGTTACCACTCCCGAAGTATCTGCAATTCGTGATGCAGATCGAATTATTGGTCTGCTTCAAGCAAATCAGATGCCAAAGATAGAATTAATCATCAACCGGCTTCGTATGGATATGATTCAAAAAGGAGAAATGATGTCGGTAGAAGATGTGTCAGAAATATTGGCCGTAGATTTATTAGGTGCAGTTCCGGATGATGAGGCTGTTGTGATTGCAACGAATCAGGGAGAACCTCTTTGTGGAAAACAGTCTTTGGCAGGACAGGCCTTTTGGAATATCTGTCGGGGAATTTGCGGAGAAGCCGTTCCCCTGCTTGATTTTGAAGTGAAAAAAGGGTTATGGAAGAGATTCTCAGAACTGTTTAGAAGATAGTCAATTTTATAAAGGGGGCACCGGCATTGATTCATTTTAGGAAGAAACGCTCAGGTCATATAGCAAAAGACCGGCTTAAGCTTCTTTTGGTTTCAGAAAGGCTTAGTTGTTCTCCACAGATGATGACCATGCTTCAGAATGATGTTGTATCAGCTGTTGAACGGTATTTTACCATTTCAGAGGAACAAGTTGAAATACGGTATATAAAAGAGAATATGACATTTCTGATAAAGATACCTTTAAAAATTGATATACAAGAGTCCTATCCAGGATTCTGAAACAGTCGCCTTGTGTGAGACTGTAAGTAAAAAATGAATTGAGAAACTGATAAAAAGACAGAAAAAAGAACAAGGTGTTTTTATGATAAAACAATATAGATTACGAGATTATAATTTTAGACTGGTTATTTTCCTGATTGGACTTACTTTTACTGGAGTGCTTTTAGTTGGCAGTGCAGAGCCGGCACTTAGAAATAAGCAGTTTTTTGGAATGATGCTTGGAGCTGCCATCATGCTGATTGTTTCTCTGATGGATTTTAGCTGGATTCTTAACTTTTACTGGATATTATACGGATGTAATATTATATTGCTGTTGTCTGTCTGGATTTTTGGTACGGAATCAAATGGTGCTTCAAGATGGCTTAGAATTGGAGGATTTCAGTTTCAGCCGACGGAGCTTTCAAAAATATTGATTGTCATGTTTTTTGCACGGTTTTTTATGGAACATGAAGAGAATTTAAATACACTGCGGACTTTAGTTCAGACAGCTATTCTGGCTGCTATTCCGTTAATGTTGATTTTCAGCCAGCCGGACTTGAAAAATACAATCACAGTTGTTATACTGATTTGTATCATGTTATATCTTGCAGGCCTCAGCTATAAAATTATAGGTGGTGCAATTTTAATTATCGTACCGCTTGTGGTTGTATTTTTGTTTATTGTTGTTCAGCCAAATCAAAAATTAATTAAGGACTATCAAAGAGACCGAATTATGACATTTCTTCATTCAGAGGAAGAAGAATATTCAGATGATGTTATTCAACAGAATAATTCAGTGATGGCAATCGGTTCTGGGCAGTTGACAGGAAAAGGGTTAAATAACAATGAGGTTGCATCTGCAAATAAAGGAAACTTTGTTTCAGAAAGCCAGACAGATTTTATCTTTTCTGTTGCAGGAGAAGAGTTAGGCTTTATTGGAAGCGCAGCGATATTAATTGTTTTATTCCTGATTATCTGTGAATGTATTCGGACAGGATGGAAAGCGAAAGATTTGTCAGGAAAGTTAATTTGTTGTGGAGTCGCTTCGATTATTGCAGTTCAGGGATTCATTAATATTTGTGTGGCGACTGGAATTGCACCAAATACGGGAACTCCGCTTCCTTTTGTGAGCTATGGACTTTCTTCTATGGTATCACTTTATACAGGAATGGGACTGGTTTTAAATGTTGGTCTGCAGAAAAACAGAGATTACAGGGAGGTTGGTAAATTATGAATATTGGACTTATCGCACACAATTCCAAAAAGAAACTGATGCAGAATTTATGCATCGCGTATAGAGGGATTCTTTCAAAAAATACACTTTATGCAACAGGGACGACAGGCCGCTTAATTGAAGAGGTAACAAATTTAAATATTCATAAATTTCTTGCCGGTCATCTTGGTGGAGAACAGCAGATGGGGGCATTAATTGAACAGAATCAGATGGATTTAGTGATTTATCTTCGAGAGCCATTAGCACCGCAGAAGCATGACCCGGATGTAAAACGTATTTTTCATCTGTGTGATACACATAATATCCCGCTGGCTACAAATCTTGCTACGGCGGAAATGGTGATAAAATCCCTGGATAGAGGAGAGTTAGACTGGCGTGAAATGTACAAGTAAAAGTGAAAGACGAAGACAGAGAAACAAAAATCTGCTTATGGGGATGGGCGTTGTTATTGTTGTACTTCTGATTGTTCTGGCAGTTGTTTTAATCAAGAAGAAAGATGCCTCTATGCCGATTTCTTTTGACTTGACAACAGAAGTATTTGGGCAGACAGTAGAGGAAGAAGCTCTGACAGCAGACGGATTGGCAGCAGATTTATGTGTAGGAGCTGGAGATACGGCACTCGATGGTGTGGAAACGCAGGGAGATGAGAGAGCTGCTTTATTTGATATCCAGAATAAAACACTGCTGTTTTCTAAATCTTTATATGAAAAATCCTATCCGGCAAGTATCACAAAAATTATGACGGCACTTGTGGCAATGGAACATGCAGATATGGATGAAGTTGTGACGATTACAGCGTCGGATGTAGCTCTTAGTGCTGATTCACAGGTGTGTGGACTTGCAGAAGGCGACCAGATTCAGATGAGTGAGCTGTTTCATGCGTTGTTAGTGTATTCGGCAAATGATGCAGCAATGGCAATTGCAAGGACGGTTGGAGATGGAAGTGTAGATACTTTTGTACAGATGATGAATGAGACTGCGCAGAGCCTTGGAATGACAGGAACTCATTTTGTAAATCCACATGGACTTCACAACGATGACCATTATACAACCGTTTATGATATCTATCTGATGTTAAATGAAGCAATGAAACATCAGGAATTTACAGATATTACACAATTATCAAATTATACGATTACGTATACTTCAGCAGATGGAACACAGCGCCAGAAATGGCTTGATGCCACAGACCAATATCTGACAGGAGAGTCAAGTGCTCCAAAAGGGGTTACTATTTTAGGCGGAAAAACAGGAACAACAGATAAAGCAGGCGCATGTCTGGCATTAATGGTTCAGAATAATTATGGTGAACCTTATGTCTCAATTGTGTTAGATGCGTCAAATAAACCGGAACTTTATGAAAGAATGAATCAATTACTGGAGAAAGTAAACCACTCTTAACGAAAAATGCGAAAAAATTCACAGAAAAATGAAATTAACCATTGTATTCTTGAACGAAATGCACTATAATTGATTTCAAGATAACCACGTTTTTAGTAAAAATACATATTACGTGCGGCTAAGGAGGAAAATGCGATGGTTCAGTTAATTGTAGGTGAAAAAGGTAAAGGAAAAACAAAAGTACTTCTGGACAAGGCGAATAATGGTGTCAAAGAAGCAAAGGGCTCAGTTGTATATCTGGACAAGAGCACAAAACACATGTACGAGTTAAATAACAAAGTTCGTCTAATTAATGTGACAGAATATGAAGTGGAAAATGCCAGTGAATTTGTAGGATTTATCAGAGGAATTCTTTCTCAGGATAATGACTTAGAGCAGGTTTATCTGGACAGCTTTTTAAAAATCGCAAAATTAGAGGCTGAAGATGCCCCGCTTACAGAAGTACTTCAGGAATTAGAAAAGCTTAGTGAAAGATTTGGATTATCTTTTATCATCAGCGTTTCCAGAAATGAAGAAGACCTTCCGGAAGCAGTAAAGGGAATGATTGAAACTTCACTGTAAAAAAACAAAGTAAAAACAGTCACTGTACATCAAGAGAGAATTGAGTGTACAGTGGCTGTTTTTTTATTCCATAGTAAGTTTGCTCTATGAAATAGAAAGTGAGTAAAAATTTGTTTTTACGAGCTGGCACTTATATCTCGAATTCGACCAAACAGGCTGAAAAGATAAAGTCCGCAGATGCCTACAAGAACATAGACAATTCTTGAAAGCCAGGATAAATTACCAAAAAGAAATGCAACCAAATCAAAACGAAACAGGCCAATCAGCCCCCAGTTGACAGCTCCGATAATGGTAATGACCAATGCTGTGTAATCTAAACCATTTGACTTCATATGTTTGCCTCCTTTGTTTGGTTCTATTTTCTGCCTTTTTGATAAGTTTTATGCAAAAAAATTAAGTATTGCCCTAAAATGCTGAAAATGATAAAATGAAAAACGGTACGAAAGGAGACGAAAGATTGTTTATTATAAAAAAGCTATGGAATAAAATAAAAAAACTGCCAAGAAAGGCAGAAAGGCTGTTGGGGATTCTTGGAGAAATACTCTGGATATTATTTCAAAAAGCAGGAAGAATCTTGAAAAAAGGTCTTCAAAAGATACCTCGTAATCCGATTGTAGTTGTAATCGGTGTTATTATCATTTATCTGATAGTGACAGCAGGTCTGTATTTTTCTTCTGAACAGATTGAATCGTATCAAGTGACATCAGGAACGCTTGAAAAGAACCCAGTTTATACAGCACTGGCAATTCGAGAAGAAAAAGTAGTGAATGCAAGTCAGGATGGATATTTAAGATATCTGATAAAAGAAGGTTCAAATGTTGAGAAAAATGGAAACGTTTATGCAGTTGGGGACAGCGAGATTCAAATTGCGAAATATGCGTTAGATGAAACACAAAAAAGTAAAATAAAGAATGCGGCAGAAGCTTTCTCTGGAACGTTTGATTCCTCTGATTTTGCTGATACATACAGCTTGAAGTATGAATTAAATGGAATGATACTTCAGACAGATAAAGCAGAACAGACGGAGGATACTTCGGACGAAGAAGAGTATGATGAAAATGGATTTTTAGTGGTAAAAGGAAATACTTCGATTATGTTAGGAAATCAAACCGTGGTTACTTCACCGGATGCTGGAATTGTAATGTATACGATGGATGGATATGAAGGAAAAACGGTGGATAATCTTAAAAAAAGCGATTTTGCGCAGAAATCTTATACAGAAAAAAGTTTGATTTCAACAGAAGCAAAAGAAGATACACCCGTTTATAAATTGATTACAGATGAAACGTGGAATCTGATGATCCCAGTTTCCAAAAAAGAAGCGTCAAAACTTTCAGAAGGAACGATTCAGGTAAAATTTTTAAAAGATAAAAAAACGCAGAACGGACAGCTTTCTATTGTGGATATAGACGGACAGAAAGTGGCAAAAATCACCTTGAAAAATGGAATGGTTCGTTATGCATCGGAGCGTTTTCTGAAAGTGGAACTGGTAATTCATACAAAAACTGGCTTAAAAATTCCTCTTAGTTCCATTGTAGACAAGAAATTTTATATCATTCCGTCCGACTATCTTGCGAAAGAAGTTCAGGATGGTGTAGAAAGAGAGGGATTTTATAGAATTACGAAAGATGACAAAGGAAAAGAAAAAAAGACTTTTGTGGTTCCGGCTATTTATAAAAATACGGCAGATTCATCGGATAAAAGCACAAGTACGGTAATTAAAAAGATAGATTACTGTTATGTTGATATGCAAACCTTTCAAGAAGGTGATGTTGTACAGAAGCCAGATTCTTCCGAGACATTTACAGTGGGAGAACCGGAATATCTTTCTGGCGCATACTGCATTAATCGTGGCTATGCAATGTTCCGTTGTATTGAGCAGATATCAGGAGAACAAAATGAAGAATCTTGTCTGATTAAGAAAAATACAGCTTATGGTCTTTCAGAATATGACAGAATTGTAAAAAATGGTTCTTCTGTAAAAGAAGATGAAATACTAACAGGAAAACAAGGAGAGTAAAGAATGAGTGTTTATGAAAATTACTTAGAAGTAGAAAAAAAAGTACAGGAAGCATGTAAAAGAGCAGGAAGAAACAGAGAAGAAGTAACCTTAATTGCGGTTAGCAAGACAAAACCAGTTTCTATGATTGAAGAACTTCTTCCTCATGGAGTAGTGGACTTTGGAGAAAATAAAGTACAGGAACTGACTGCAAAATACGAAGTGCTTCCGAAAGATTTAAACTGGCATCTCATCGGTCATCTTCAGAGAAATAAGGTAAAATATATTATTGATAAAGCTTGCCTGATTCATTCTGTAGATTCTATTCGTCTGGCCGAAACAATCAGTCAGGAAGCTGTGAAAAAGAATGTGACAGCGTCCATTTTAGTAGAAGTCAATGTTGCAGAAGAAGAAAGTAAATTTGGAGTTACTTCTGAGGAGACAGAAAAATTGGTAGAGGAAATTTCAAAACTGCCAAATATCGAAGTCAAGGGGCTTATGACAATTGCACCATTTGTAGAAAATTCAGAAGAAAATCGATTAGTTTTTAGAAATTTAAGAAATTTAAGTGTTGACATAGCCGCTAAAAAATTTAATAATGTTACTATGAATGTCTTAAGCATGGGCATGACTGGCGATTATGAGGTCGCTATCGAAGAAGGTGCAACAATGGTAAGAGTTGGTACCGGAATCTTCGGAGAAAGAGATTACAGCAAATAGAGATTGGAGATTTTAACATGAGTGTTTTTAATAAGCTTTTAGATGCAGTAAAAATGAGTGATGATTTTGAACAAGATGGATTTTTAGATGATGATTTTGATGAAGATGAGGATGAAATCAAAGAAGAAAAACCGAGAAAGCGTTTTTTAAAGAAATTAGAAGAAGAGGATGAGGCAGAAGAATTAGAAGAAGAACCGGTAGTGGAAAGACGAACACAGAAAAAGAAAGCAGAAAAGAAACAGCAGGAGAAGAAA
>ENA-OPSY01000561-OPSY01000561.1-human-gut-metagenome-genome-assembly--contig:-NODE-561-length-26507-cov-3.436716_pt1 | contig 26507 bp, 2 predicted proteins | sample MGYA00241464_ERZ501920 | MGnify/ENA primary metagenome ERZ501920 (study PRJEB25962, sample SAMEA2042396) | human gut metagenome | biome: human gut; feature: human-associated habitat; material: faeces...
GCATAGGCAATACCGGATATACATATATCCTAAAAGAAGACGGAACAGTTTCAAGCTTGGGATATGGCGGATATGGTGTGCTTGGTAATGGTAAAACAACTACAACAAATGAAGTTCAGGATGTACAAAACTTGAAGAATGTTGTACAAATTGTCGGTGCACAAAATGGTCACTTCGGTGCAGCCGTGCGTACAGACGGAACCGTGTGGGCATGGGGTCTGAATACAAGTGGACAACTTGGTAACTCAAAGAATGAAAATTCGTCAATTCCGGTAAGTGTCGGATACCCTCCGACAACAAACTTTGATGTTCAATATGCAGAAGTACAGAAGAGTGAAACAGGTACTACTGTACGCAAATATGAAGATTCTTCAATGCCGAGAAGCTTGACAGGCAGTCATGCAATCGCTGAAGATGAACAGCTTGTTATAGATACATCTAAATTAATCGGTGAACAAATCTTCGGATTTAACCTTATCACTGACAAGAGTTCTTCATATTCAAATGCTAAGGATATTGAAATTTCTTCATTTGACGAGACTTTGTTTACAATCAAGAACGGCAATACAATTGTTCCAAACCAAAACGGTAAGTACGGAACAGGTGTTGTAATAATTCGTGATACAGATCCTACAAGAAACTTTGTAGGTATTATTCGTGTACAAGTTAAGCCGAAAGACGCAGTAGCAACTCCTATGGTTTCAGCTAAGCAATCGTCAACAGTAGCTCTAAAGGCAGACGGAACAGTTTGGACATGGGGTTACAATGTTGCGGGACAGCTTGGTAACAACAGTACAGCGGATTCACTTATTCCTGTACAAGTATTGGGTGGTGCTACAGGTAACCAATACCTTACAAATGTAGTACAGGTTGCAGCAGGAGGTACATTTGACGGTGGTAATCGTTACTATGCTCTTGCACTTCGTGAAAACGGAACAGTTTGGGCATGGGGTGATAACAGCTACGGTCAATTAGGTATCGGTGTAAAAGGTAACCCAACTGATTCAAGTAAAACAAGCTGTTTGACACCTATGCAGGTTGTAACAGGTGAGCAGGATAGCTCAAGCACTTATTTGGAGGATATTATCCAAATTTCAGCAGGTCCTACATTCGCAATGGCTCTTGACAGAAAAGGTAATGTTTATACTTGGGGTCAAAATAATGTAGGTCAGTTAGGTAATAACACAAATACCGATTCAAATGCTCCTGTAAGAGTAAGCGGTGGATTGGCATATACAGTATATTTGGGCGATGTAATACAAATCGCAGCAGGCGGTGACTGGGTAAACGGCACTAACGATTTCGCTGTAGTTCTAAGAAAAGACGGCAGTGTTATGACTTGGGGTCAGAATTCTAACGGTCAGCTTGGTAATAAGTCATACACATCATCTTTAACACCGGTTCGACCTGTAGGTATCAACGGTGATACAGACAAAGGCTTACAAAATGTGGTACAAATTACAGCCGGCGGTGTATCGGCAGGCGTTGTAACAACTGACAGAAAAGCATATACATGGGGTTATAATGCCCAAAGACAGCTTGGTGTAGATACGAGTGCAAGCACTGTAAATGTACCGACAGTTGTAAAGACAGACGTATCAACAGAGCTTAGTGACGTAGTTGAAATTGCCGCAGGTATGCAGCAAATGTCAGCTCGCGTTATTGAAAATGCATCTGCCGATCCATTCACAAAGGTATATGCATGGGGTAATAATTCATACGGACAATTAGGTCTTAACAAGTCAGATGCTACATATGTATATGCAACACGTGTAGTTGGAGGCGAAACAAAGAAAGATTACCTTGAGGATACAGTAAGTCTATATGCAGGCGGATACCATATGGGTTCTGTTCAATCAGACTATTCTGTATGGGATTGGGGTTATAACATAAACGGTCAACTTGGTGACGGTACGACAGATAGAAGAAAAGCACCTGTTAAGGTAGTATCTGATATGGGTCAGCCACAACTTACAATCTCAACAGCAACATGGACAAACAATGGAGTTGACAATGATGTTGTAATATATTACGACACATTAAAGATGCAGAATACAAGTAAAATTGTAACTTCAATTCAAGAGGGAGATATTCTTTCGATTGATTTAAGCGGTATCAGCGGTGTATCATCATTTAACTTGTTGAGAGCGTCTGCATATACTCCTGATGATTTGACTTTTAAATCGGTTGATACAGAAGTTGCAACAGTCGATGCAAAGACAGGCGTTGTGACAGCTAAAAAGACTGGTATAACATATATTGTTGTAACGGATAAAAACGGAGCAGAAGGTTTCTTCAAACTAAACGTTGAACCGCAAGGTACAAATTATATTGCATACCCTCAAGTTCAGCCTGGTTTCTATCATACAGTAGCTCTAAAAGCAGACGGAACAGTTTGGGCATGGGGTTACAATGCACACGGTGAATTAGGTATAGGTACTGCAGGCGGTGACCATGATCATCCTGAACAGGTACTTAGAAAGGAAAATCAGTCTGATCCTGATTCAAATAATGTACCTCTTACAAATATTGTAAAAATCGCAGTCGGTGCATATCACAATCTTGCTTTAACGGCAGACGGTCAAGTTTATGCATGGGGTTGGGGTATTTATGGCTCACTTGGTGACGGTGATACTTCAGATCATAGTTCGACAGTCGCTATGAGAGTTGTCGGTACAGGTTATAGCAACAATAATACAAACACATATCTTGGCGACGGTAATGGCAGTGACTTTATCGTAGACATCGGTGCAGGCGGATACAGTAACTATGCATCATATTCAATGGCACTTGATATAAAGGGCACTCTATATACATGGGGCAGAAACTATAAGTCAGTAATAGATCCTAAGAATACAAGCGATTCATATGTAACAGGTGTACCGGTTAATATCACAAAGAATAACTCAATGCTAAACGGTGCAGTTAGAATTAATTCTGACGCAATCGGACATACCGGCAGTGTTCTTCGCAGTGACGGACAAATTGTATCTTGGGGATATAACGGATATGGCTCAGCAGGTAACGGAACAACATCTGACAGAATTACAACTACCCAAGCTGACTTAAACGGTAAGAAAGCATTGTATGCAAAACACGGTTGGCATAATGCAGTTGCAATTACAACTGACGGTTTGGTTATGATGTGGGGTTATGCAGGCTACGGTACAACAGGTCTTGGTAATTCAACTACTAATACAAAACCGACAGTTGTCGCAGATTACAGCAAACATAATTATGAGCAGGCGATTGAAATAATGTCTGCAGACAGTATTGAAATGCAAGCCGATGACAGTGATGATACTTCATTGAAAAAGGTATCTGTAAATCTTGTGATGAAGAACGGTGAAGCGTCAACGGCACTTGGTGTACTAAGTGATGAAACTCCGGCAGATGCTGACGCGTTGTATGAAGTTGAATTGCCTCTTGGTGCTGTTTCGGCAACTCCGGTTGTATTTGCGACAAGCAAGAATGCAACAGTACAATTCTATAATGTCGAAATGACTGCCCTTGACGGTACTGTCTTTACAGAGGGCGATGACACAAGCTATGCCGGTGCAAGTTTGAATACATATAATGTCGCAACATCAGGTAATGATAAGTTTGAACAACTTGTGAAAGTTCATGTCGAATCAGCAAGCGGAATAGGCGCTGATTACTTGATTAAACTTATAAATTATCCGTCAACGACAATTACAGCATCTCCGGTATTTGCAGATGCGTCATTGAGTTCGGTTGTTTTAATGACAGACGGAAGACTTTATACATCAGGTCAAGCGGGTATATATGCAACAGGACAAGGACCGAATTCTAAGTTCGGTGTAGTAGGCAATGTACTTGCAGGTGACTCGGGTGAAGAGGGTACATATCTTGAAGATGTAATTAATGCGGCAGTAACAGCTGATGAAAGACCGGGTCAATCAATGTATGCAATCAAGTCAAACGGTAGTGTTTGGGCTTGGGGAAATAATTCATACTATAAACTTGGCAACGGTTCAAATAAAGATGAGTCGACTCCTGTAAGAGTTGGTGCATCTTACCTGACAATGAGTCAATATCTATATTCATTAAAGGTAAATGGCGGAAGCGTAACAATTCCGGCACCGTCAGTTGATTCGTTTAATGTATTCAACTCAAATAACGGCGGTAAGACAGATGCTAAGCTTCTATGGCAGACATATGACGGAAATAATAATATTATAACTGTAAATCCTGATACCGGTGAAATTACGCCGGTGGGTGTAGGTACAACATATGTCATAGTATCTATTGCAAACGACCCTCTAACAACAGGTCTTGTTAAGGTAGAAGTACGTCCGTCAGATTTGACGGTCGGAAAAACAAGTGTAGCATATCCGCAGGTAGCTGCAGGTACAGACTTTACTGTTGCTCTAAAGGCAGACGGAACAGTTTGGACATGGGGTCAAAATACATACGGTCAGCTTGGTAACGGTGTATCAAACGGAACAGTTGTATATCCGGAAAAGATAGACTCTTTAAGCGATATTATAAAGATTGCGGCAGCAGGTCAGACAGCGGTAGCTCTAAAGACAGACGGAACGGTTTGGACGTGGGGTAGAAATGACAACGGTCAGCTTGGCGACGGAACAACTGTAAGCTCAAATGTACCGGTACAGGTATTGAAGGGTGAACAGAACCAAGGCAATGCAGATAAGACATATCTTGAAAATATCGTTGCAATTGCCGCAGGCGGATTGAATGACGATAAGATATTTGTTGTTGTGCTTGATTCAAACGGTAACATATATGGTTTCGGTTCAAATGAATACAGACAATTAAAGATTGCAAATGACGCAAGCTACAATACTCCTGTTGTATCTCCGGCAGTTAATGCGGTAGATATTGCAGCCGGCAGAGGTGCAACGGTTTATACGCTTACTTCAAACGGTCTTGTATATGCATTAGGTAAGAACTATGCATATGAATACGGAACAGGCGGAACGTCAGGTTCGGTATATACATTAGTACCGCTTAATAACAGAGCAATGGCAATCGGTGCAGGTAACCAAAACGGTATAGCTGTTACATATTCTCTTGATGCTTCAAGTAAGCCTTCAACAAAGACATATGCATGGGGTAATAACGCATACTATGCAATTTCGCCGAACAATACATCAACGCTCAGAACTCCGACAGAAATGCTTGGACGTGATAATACAGCGATAATCGGCGGTGGTGACAGCATATATACGATAGATAAAGACAGCCAGCTTAAAATATCCGGTTTAGGCGACCACGGTCAACTTGCAAACGGTTCTGAAGACAACTCAACTTCAATGGTTCCGTATTCGGAATTTGCGAAGAATGACGGTACAACAGCAACTGATGCAATAGGTGCATCATCATCAAGAAACGGTGCACACTCACTATATATTGATTCAAACGGTAACGTTTGGTCAGTTGGTGATAATACTTCTTCACAGCTTGCATTGCAAAATGCAGGCGACAAAATCAATGTTGCACAAATGATAGGTGCAGAGCCTACAATTTTAGTCAAGGAAAGAGAAATACTTGCTAAGATTGACAAGCAGCAAAACATTGGTAATATAATTGATATTAAGGGTTCATTTAACCTATTCTCATCAGCTGATGCGGCAGCTACATACAGTCAGGAATTTGACGTGTGGGACAGCAATGTTGCAACGGTTGATTTAAACGGTACAGTAACAGGTAAAACTGTCGGACAGACATATGTTCAAATTAAGATTAAAGACAGTGCAGATAATGTAATTAATACTCTTTATGTCTTAGTTTCAGTAGTGCCTGATAAAGACGAATACGTAACATATCCAATGGTAGAGGCAGGTCAAACATTTACTGTAGCTCTAAAGGCAAACGGAACAGTTTGGTCATGGGGTAATAATGCTTCAGGACAACTTGGCCTTGGATACACAGGCGGTATGGAAACAGAACCTCGAAAGGTTATGTCAAATATTAAAAAGATTGCTGTAGGCGATAATTTCGTAATGGCACTTGATTTTGACGGACATCTTTGGACATGGGGTGTAAATAATTATGGACAGCTTGGTCAAGGCTTGGTAACAAGCGTTCAGCTTAATACTCCTCAAATGATTCAGTCATTTGTAAATAACGGTTTGCTTGTAACTGATATTTCAGTCGGCGGTTCAGGTGTAGATGAATTTGCACTTGCAATTACAGATACAATGGACGTATATGGCTGGGGTAAGAATTACAACGGACAAATCAAGAGCGGTAGTGCGGGTTATATCCTTTCACCGATATATACAGGTGTATCAAGAGCAATAGCAATAGCAGGCGGCAGAAACGCTACAAGCTATTCTCTTGCAGAATCAGGCAGAGTATATGCTTGGGGATATAACGGCAGTATTGAACACGGTACAAGTAAGCTTTCTACAAGTGTAGTAGCAAAATCTCAAGTTTCTATTGATGATAAAGTTGTAGCAATCGCTGCGGGTTACGGCAGTGGATTTGCAATTACCGAAAACAAGGAAACATATGTTTGGGGTAAAGGTGTAGACAGTCAGCTTGGTGTTGTTAATTCAGACGGCTTGCCTAGAAAGAATAACAATATAGATAATGTAATCCGTATCAGCGGAGCAAGATCTACATTTGCAATTAAGGAAAACGGTAAGGAACTTCTTGCAACAGGTAAGAATGATTACGGAATGCTTGGCGTAGGTTCTACAAATCTGTCAGAAAGCAAGTTTACAAACGTTAAAGATGAAAACGGTATTAATAATCTTGACAGAGTAATCTGGGCAGATGCAAGTAACAACGGCAGTCATTCTGCAACTATAAAAACAGACGGTGACGTATATGCTTGGGGTCTTGGTACTCAAGGTCAAATCGGTAACGGCGGTTTTGATAACAGCAATTATCCTACAGCTGTCGGTACTAAAAAGATTAAGCTTACCGGTATAACAAATAATGAAATTACAACATATGAAGGTGCTCCTTCAAGAAGCTTTGTACCGAGTATTGTTTCGGGCTTTAACGTATTTGAAGACCATATCACAGATATAGGTACATTTAGAATCGCATCTACAGATACAAACGTTGTTACAGTCGGACTTAATAACCAGCTTTCGTTTGTTGGCGTAGGTAAGGCAAACATTGTTGTTGCAGATAAGGATACAAGCTTATATGCATTGATAGAGGTTAATGTCCTTCCTGCAGACTATCAGTCGGCAGTTGACAACGGAACAGCTGTATTCCCTAAGATTGATGCGGGTGATTACTTCTCAATCGCCCTAAAGGCAGACGGAACAGTTTGGACATGGGGTGAAAATACATACGGCGAGCTTGGTATTAACGACAAGACAGTTACTCAATCAGGAGCTCCTGTACAGGTAGTCCTTGATAACGGTTCACCTCTTGAAGATGTAATTGATATTTCAGCTAACATTTATGCAGCATATGCATTGACAAGAGATGGAAGCGTCTATGCATGGGGACGTAACTACTATGCTGCACTCGGACAAGGTACAGGCAGCGATTACTATCAATACTATCCGATAAAGGTTAAGAGTACAGATGGTAACGGTTTCTTCGGTGCAGGTCTTTCAAACAAGGCAGTTAAGATAAGAGCCGGTGTTCATAGCGCTATAGTAATCATGGATGACGGTACTGCTTATGCTTGGGGCTATAACAATTATGGTAACTTAGGTACAAACGGTGCAAATAATACATTACCGAATAAGATTATCGGTGTTAATAATGCATTTGATGCAGAAGTTGGTACTTATTCAACAGCAATTTTGAACAGAGATTCAACAGTATTCACAGTGGGTTATAACGGATACGGTGAACGCGGTGTAGGTAATACAAGTAATTCGAGTCTTGTTCAAAAGATGCAGAAGAGTGCCGACGGCGGTGAATTCAAGGGTGTTGTAAGTCTTGGCCGCGGTGACCATCATGGTGCATATGTAACATTTGAACTAAAAGACAATATAACAGATTCTACTGATGCTTTTGATAACTATGTATATTCTACAGGTATTAATACAGAAGGCATTACAGGTACAAATACAACAAACTGGACTAATGTATATCCTGTAAGAGTAACAACAGACGGAACAAATCCTTTGACGGATATTTCGCAAATTACAGCAGGTTACAGATTCCATGTTGCACTTACCAATACTGCAGATGCAAATGTATATGCATGGGGTTATAACCATGTAGGTCAATTAGGTCACGGAGTTACGGGAGGAATTTCAACACTTCCAACTCTTGTTGATAAGAATAACAGCGGAACAGAAAAACTATCAAATATTATGATGGTTGAATCAGGCGATAATGCATCTCATGTACTTGCCGTTTCTAAGACAGGCGGAGTATACGTATGGGGTCTTAACAATCAAGGTCAGCTTGGTGACCAAACGACGGATAACAGTCCTTATCCGGTAGTTGTCGGCAGCAGTCCGGTTTCACTTGATTCAAAGGTTCTAAGACTTCATCCGACAGATGAAGCAGATGTAACTGCAACTTCATCGGCTACAGTATTCTCATTATTTAATACATCAACAACAACCACAAGCGAAGTTACATGGAGAATACTAAATCCAAATATTGCAGAAATCGTATCATCCACTCCTTCAGCCGCAACAGGCGGTTTGACATCGACTACTGTAAAGGTTAGGGGACTTAAGACAGGTTCAACTGTTCTTATTGCAACAGATTCACTTACAGGTAAGACTGTTGCAACTCATATCACGGTTTCTGAAGGATTTACAAATCCTAAGATTGCAATCGGTGACGGTTATGTAATCGCATTGAAAGCAGACGGAACAATTTGGGGTTGGGGTTCAAATACTAACGGCAGAGTAGGTATTGATACAGCAACTCCTGTAATTGCAACTCCTACAAGAATTGATCAATATATTAATCCTAATAATGACCAGAGATTTGACCTTGACGCTGAAACAATCGTTGATATTGCGGCAGGTCCGGATCATGTTCTTGCAGTAGATAAGAATGGTCAAGTCTATGCATGGGGAATGAATAACTATGGTCAGCTTGGTATAAGCGCTTATAAATATGACAGTGCATCATTGCCTGTATTGGTTAAGGCACTTTCAAATGTATTTGCGGTAAAGGTAGCTGCAGGTGCTGATTATTCGGTTGTTTTAACAGATAACGGATATGTATATAGCTTCGGTAATAATACAAGAGGTCAGCTTGGAACAGCAGATGTAAACGGTTCTCAACATCCGACTCCGGTATTAATGAGAGGTGTTGGCGGTAACGGTACACTTGGCGGAGTAGTTGATATAGCAGCCGGCACCGCACATACAATGTTACTTCTTGGTAACAAAACTATGTGGATGGTCGGTGACAATACAGAAAAACAACTTGGTGTTGACACAACAAAAGGCGGTAATACATATACTGCAACTATTGTAGAAGTAGATTTACCTGTAGATGCAAATTCTTCAACCGGTGATAAAGTTGAGGCAGCCGCACTTTCGGCAGGTCCTTATAACTCAGCATTTATGACTGCTGACGGCAGAGCTTTTGTATGGGGTAATAATCAGTATTACCAAGTATTGAATGATGCCGCAGGCGAAAAAGTTTCGTTAGTATCTCAAATTAACATACCTAATGAAACAAGCGGTATTGTTGATTTACAGTTTGGCGGTTCGCGTTCTGCTCAAACGCATGTAGCTGCACTTACAGATAGCGGTAAGGTTTATACTTGGGGTGCGGGCAGTCGTGGTCAGATTGGTGATAACAGCCAGACAGAAAAGGTATCTAAACCGACATATATCCCTGTAAATAACACTAATGTTTGGGGTGTTGCAGTAGGCGGAACAAATACTTCTGCAATATTAACAGACGGATATGTATATACATGGGGTGCAAGTGACCTTGGTCAAATCGGTAACGGTACGGCAGGTCAATCGTCAGATACAGAAACAAATGAACTTGTTCCGGCAAAGACGGGTGAAGATTATATTTCACTTGATGAATATTTTGTAACACTTCATGAGGGTGAAACATCAGTTATCAATCCGGTTTATAATAAGTTCTTCAATGTAATACAGAATACAGATTCAAGTGTAAACTTCAGCGCAAGTTCAATAAACGGAAACATTGCATCTGTAAGTGGCTTGACAATCAATCCTGTATCAACAGGTAAGACACAGATTATCGTATCAGGCGGCGGCAGACAAACAACTGTTGAAGTAACTGTTCTTATGAACGGCTATAAGACCCTTCCGCAGGTAGCCGCAGGTGAAGGATTTACTGTTGCACTTGATAAAGACGGTAAAGTATATACATGGGGTAAAAATGACTTAGGTCAACTTGGTGACCAAGGCAAAGAAAACAGAATTGTACCTACAGAGATTACTTTTGATTTCGGTAATCCTTCAAATTATATTACAAGAATTGAAACGGGTAACGGTCATACTGTAGCTGTTGACAATACAGGTAAAGTATGGACTTGGGGAAGAAATGACCTAGGTCAGCTTGGAAACGGTACACGTAACAATTCTAATAAACCTGTACAGGTTAATCTTCCTGACAGCACAAAGGCTGTTGAAATCGGTGTCGGCGAAACAACAAGCTATGCGCTTGATAAGGACGGACATATTTACGCATGGGGTAATATCAATAACAATACAGGTTATGGTAGTAAACCTATTCAGCTTGATTTGTTCGAGAGAATGATTCAAATTTCAGGCAAATACGGTCTAAAGGCTGACGGTACAATATGGCAAATTCCTAATAAGAATGCGTCATCGGTAATAATTCAAAAAGATACTAAAGATGTACGTTTTATAAAGGTTGCATCTAATGACCACGTCGGTGACGGCAGCGCAACTAATATTGATACAACCCATACTCTTCTTATAGCAAGAGACGGAGGCCTATATACATTCGGTGATAACAAGAACGGTGAACTTGGTGTCGGTGAATTGAGCGATATAAGTTCAGTTGGTACAAACGATATTCAATTTATAAGCACACTTGGCAAGGTAATTGATATTGCAGCCGGTTATCGTTACAGCGTAGCCATAACAGAAAATGGTGACGTATATGCATGGGGTATCAATGAAGAAAAGTATCAGTCAGGTCAGAAGATTAAGAAGGACTATAAGAGCCCTTCAAAGGTTGAATACATTGATTCTGCAAAGAATATTATCTTTGTTGCTGCAGGTATTAACCATACAGTAACTATTGACAGTGACGGTTATGTATGGAGTTTCGGTGCAAATGAATACAGCCAGCTTGGTAATCAGGATAATGCGAATGCATATATTCCTGTAATTGCGGGTAAAATGCAACTTAGCGTTAAACCGCAGGTTATCAGATTGGATAAGGGTTCAAGCGTTAATGTTTCTGTAGGTGACACTAATAATAATGCACTTACGGTAACGATTGCCGAATATCTAAATCTATTAGGTAAGACTACATCAACCGATAACAGTTATACAGTTGAATCACTTGATACATCAGTTGTTAGGGTAGAAAGCGACGGACTTACAATAACAGGTGTTAAAGACGGTAAAGCAATCTTGAAGGTTGTTAAGACATCTTCAAACACAATCGGTTATGTAACGGTTTACGTAGGTCAAAACGGTGGTATCTACCCGATGGTAGACGGCGGCAAAGGACACAGCATTGCCCTTAAGTATGACGGTACTGTATGGACTTGGGGTCTGAATGACTCAAATCAACTTGGATATGAAACAGAAAACGGAATGTCACTTGAACCTAAGAAGGTGACGTTAGGTGCAAACAATGAACAAGCTGTTCTGATTGCGGCAGGTGATAAGTATAATCTTGCAATAGGAATGAGCAGTAAAGTTTACTCGTGGGGTAATAATAACAATGGTCAGCTTGGTAACGGTAATGATGACAGATCGGCTACCGGTATTGACACAGTTAAATACAAAGACGGTACAGATGTAGAAGGTGCAGTTGGAATTTCAACTCACGGCAATACAGCATATATCCTACTTGCAAACGGTACAGTTGCAGTATTTGGAGAAGAATACGATAATCAAAATTACGCATCAATCGTTTCAGGTTTGAATAACATTCTTCAAGTAAGCGGCAATTATGCTCTAAGTATAAGCGGTGAAGTTTGGAAGATGTCTAAGGATAACATTCCTACAAAGGTAATGGGATACAAGGACGATAACGGAAATGAACTTTCAATCTTGAAGATTGCACACGGTACGAACCATCTTCTTGCTCTTGATACTAACGGAAATGTTTGGGCATTAGGCGCAAATGAACACGGTCAACTTGGTACAAACAGCAGAACAGCAAGTACTGTTCCGGTAAAGGTTTATAAAGGCGAACAAAATTCGGGAGATTCATATCTGTCGGGAATTGTTGATATTTCAGCAAGTAAATTCGTTTCAGCCGCGATTGATGTAAATGGTGACATTTACAGATGGGGTGCAAATGAATACGGTCAGCTTGGTATCGGCAACACAACAGAGAAGTATGTACCTGCTAAGGTTATTAAATCATCAGATGATTTGAAGTTTGACCTTGTTGCAGGCGGCTCAAATCATCAGATGGCAGTCGATGAAAACGGAAACGTTTGGATTGTAGGTAGTAATGAATACGGTCAGCTTGGTGACGGTACACAAATTGATAAGAATGTACCTCTAATGGTTGGCGGTAACGAAGTTGTTATTTATGAAAACGGTACGGCTCTTTATGGCACAATCTATATGAATGTCGATGATGTTAAGGATTTGGATGCAGGATTTAATGTATTCAATCTATATCAGAGCGGCATACTTAGTATGAATGAATTTGAGTTTGTTTCAAGTGACCTTGGCGTACTTGAAATCAACAAGTCAACAGGCGTTGCAACTGCAAATAAAGCAGGTACGGCATACATTTCTGCGGCTGAAAACAAATACAGTCAAAAGAGTGCATACATAAAAGTAATCGTATCAAATAATAATGTAGGATTTGAACCTAAGGCTATAACGAAGGGTAACCATTCACTTGCTCTAAGAGCAGACGGAACTCTTTGGGCATGGGGTATAAACAAGAACGGTCAACTTGGTACAGGCAACACAATATCTGTTGATGAACCTACTGATGTAACACCGTCAGGTGTTAAGTTTATTGATATTGCAGTCGGTGAAGAATTTGCACTTGCCGTAGCATCAGACGGAACTGTTTACTCAACAGGTCTGAATGACTGCAGTCAGCTGGGAGTTGCATCAACAGCAATATCGGCTCGTACATCATTCGCAAAGATTGACGGACTAAGCAACATAATTAACGTTGCAGCAGGTGATGCGTTCGGTATGGCTCTTGATAAGTACGGTAATGTATGGACATGGGGCAGCAACAATAAGGGCCAACTTGGTATCGGTAATATCGGTACGGCATATGCTACTCCTCAGAGCGTATCAACAGTTGACAGTGTAACTGCTATTTCGGCAGGCAGTGAAAATGCATTGCTATTGCGTTCAAACGGAACAATTTGGGCAATGGGCGCTAATGATTCGGGACAAGGCGGAGTCGGTAATAACACAGGTGAATTGTGGTTGCCGACAGAAGTAAGAGATACCGAAGCTATAGTTGCTATAGCTGCAGGATATGACCATAGTATTGCTCTTGCATTTACATCAAGCGTTTATGCAACAGGCAGTGACCGACACGGTCAGCTTGGTAATACACCGAGTGCAACAAAAAATACCTACACAAAGATTTTAACAGATGCAGTAACCATAGCAGCCGGTAATAAATACAGTACAGTTATCGGTAAGGATGGTAATATGTATGTATTCGGTCAAAATAATAAGGGTCAACTTGGTATAGGTGACACCGTTGAAAGAAATATACCTATTGCAAATGCTGTTATTGATACTATCAAGTCAACATATAACGATTTCGCAATCGCAGGTGTAAGTCTTGGTGATGAATATTCAGTATTCTATACAAGGAATGGTGACGTTTACGGTTATGGTGACTATTCACTTGGTACACCGGTTGCCAGAAACGAAACAAAGAGTTATGTTCCGGTTCTAATCGGTGAAAGAACAGAACTTATTTCTAAATATGAAATGACAATTCATGTCGGAGAAACAGCTACTCTTGACACATATTCAGGTAAGAAATTCAACTTGATTACTGATTATGATAATCCTGGAAGTATCTCATTTGAAAGTAAGAATACAGCTATTGCAGATGTTACGGCAGTTGGTGATGACGGCGAGATTACAGGTAATAAGATTGGTATTACTCATATCGTTGTTAAGAAGGGCAACCTTACATCAGTATGTATCGTTCATGTAATAGATAAAGACGCACAGACAGCTCCTATGATTTCAGCAGGTAACTCTCATGTTATCGCTCTTAAGTCGGATGGAACAGTTTGGACATGGGGTAACAATGAATACGGTCAGCTTGGTGACGGCAGCGTATCTTGCGCATATGAACCTATAAATGTAACAGCATTAAACGGTAAGGATATTGTATCTGTTCACGCAGGTGAATATCATTCAATTGCACTTACCCGTGACGGTGAAGTTTATACATGGGGTCATAATGATTACGGTCAGCTTGGTTTAGGTAATGCAAGCATAGTCGTATCAACACCTCAAAAGGTAGAAAGTCTGCCTGAAATAGTATCTATCTCGGCAGGTAAACAACATACAATGGTACTTGGTGCAGACGGATACGTATATAGCTTTGGTGACAACAGCTTAGGTCAGCTTGGTGCTCCTTCAAAGGATACAAGCAAGAGATCAAGCACTCCGGTTGTAGCACAAGGTTTGAACAAAGTTATCAGCATCAGTATCGGTGCAGGCGGTAGCGCAACAAAGGCAGTACGTTATGACGGTACACTTTGGGGTTGGGGTGAAAACTCGAATCACCAAATTGATAATACCAATAATCGTTACTATGCTTACCCTGTACAGATAGACCTTGGTGATGAATTTAACGGTCATATTTTAAGAACGTATGATGGTTTATATCACGTTGTTGCAATGCTTGATAACGGCAGAATTATATCGTGGGGCGCTAACAGCGAAGGTCAGCTTGGACAAGGTATTGACGAAAGCGGAAGCTTGTTATACTACGCTCCTGACTATGTAGATGTATTTGACGGTACTAATAACTACGCAGTTGATATTTCAGTCGGTGCATTGCACAACCTTGCGATAACGGCAGACGGAAGAGTGATGAGCTGGGGTAGTGCAGACCTTGGACGTTTGGGTATCGGTAATGTAACAACATCTGATGACAAAGTATCTCCTGTAGAAGTAACTGTTGATGACGGAAGTCTGTCGGCAATTTCGGTTGCAACAGGCGGTGCAACATCATACGTTGTACTTGAAGACGGATACGTATGGAGCTTCGGTGAAAATACACACGGTCAGTTGGGTGACTCTTATGCGGGTGAAGATCCTGCACACTATAAACCTGGTACAACAAACGCATCTGATTCTAACGAATTCAGCCCTGTGCTTGTAACAGGCAGAACTATGAAGCTTATTCCTTCAAGCTTGAAACTTTATATCGGTTCCGCACCTTATCAGATGAAAGTTTCATTCAATAGATTTAACTTGATTAAAGATAATGCAACAACAGGTAACACATACAAATGGGAAATCACGAATGAAATGGATAAGGATGGAGTAACTGCTCTTATTCCTGGTTCACTTGTATCTGTAGATTCAGACGGTAAAGTAAGCGGAAAGACTAAGGAAGGTGTTGCAACGCTTGTTGTAACAGATGTAAAGACAGGTACAAAACAGACTGCATATGTAGAAGTTGCCGATGCAAGCGATAATCATGTTGAAGCAATCATATTTGATTATTCAAAACTTGATGACACAGCAACTCAAGCCGCAGTTGAAAAGGGTTATCTTGACAGTGATGAATATACAGAGATAATATCTGTTGTAGGCGATAAGTCTTATAAGCTTGTTGATCCTCTAAAGAGTGTTTATACAGGTCTTGTACAAACAACAATTCCTAATGCTACAACTGTAACGGTACACGTTAAGAGTATTGTAGACGCAGATGTTATCTATATGGTAGATAAGAACGGTCAAAATCCTGTTATGGGTACATTGTTGACAGACGCAAATATTGGTTCAAAAGACCCTAAGTTTATAGGATACTATGAATTTACAGATGTACCGATCAGTGAACTTGAAGATAATTATTACTTCGAGTTTAAGAACAGCAACACAAGCTTTGACGGAATATATAAAGCTCATACAACAAGATACTCAAATGACGGTGATTTGAGAATTGTAAAAGTTGGTGAAAACGATCCTGCTACAGATGTAGCTGATTGGGTTTATTATGACCAACCTGAAAACCATATTAATTTATGCCACATATGTTAATGGTCACACGGTTACATTCAACAGTAACTATCCATCAGGTACACAGACAACCAAGGATGTTACAGTATCACCAAAAGCCGGTGCAACGATTGCTGAAACGCAAAAACCAACAGTTGGTACATCAAGTGATGACTTTGAAATACCTGCTGGTTACACGTTTGGAGGCTGGTTTACACAAGCAAACGGTGGCGATGAAATCGTATTTGATGATGGTACAAATACTTCATCTGCAACTGACGTTTCTTCAATCACCGATGTTTATGCTCATTGGGTACAGAATGTAACAGTAACATTCCATGAGAATTATGGACAAACAGAAAACACAACAAACAAAATAATTAGTGCCGGTTCAAGTTTGAAATCAAGTGATATTCCGACATTTACAAGAGCAGATTATGTATTTAAAGAATGGAATACAAAAGCAGACGGCTCAGGCACTGCATACTCAAATACACAATTACAGGCAGAAACAATTTCAAGCAATACTGACTATTATGCAATGTGGACACCGGAGAATCCGGAAAATGCAGTAACATTGACATTTAGTCCTACAGGATGTGACGCACAAGTAACACCTGCATCTATGACGATTGTCAGAGGTGATACAATTTACGCATATCAGATGCCTACTCCGACAAAGACGTCAGCAACAAGTGATGCATACACATTTAACGGTTGGTACGGAGCGGCTTCAGAATCCGATACTACTGATAAAGCACCATTTACTTTAACAGATAATAAAACGGTGTATGCACATTGGACATATGCAGGCAGAGATCAGGTAACTGTAACATTTGATTATGACAATGCAACATCACCTACTGCTCCGACAACTATAACTGTTGGTAAAGGTGATTCGATTGGCGATGCAATGCCAACAACACCGGTGAAAACAAATTATAGTTTTGATAAGTGGGTAAATACAGCCGATAATTCAGATTTTGATAAGACAACAACAGTAAATTCAAATATAACGGTAAAGGCAACATATAAATCTGATATTACTGTAAACTTTAACATTAACGACGGAACAACTCAGGCAACACCATTTGCTACAGACAAAGGTGCACCTTCAAAATCTTATACAGCACCTTCAGACCCTACAAGAGCAAATTATACATTTGTAGGATGGAATACAAAGGCAAACGGTTCAGGTAAATTCATTACTGCAGCTGATTACGCTACATTAAATGATGTTTCAACAGCTGCCGGTGGAACAAATCCGGTAGAATTGTATGCATACTGGGCAGATGCTCCTGTAACACCGGATAAATTACCGGGTAATGAAACACCTAATGATAATGGTGTAAAAGTTACATTTGACAGTAATGCATCAGGAAGTGCTTCATCAACAGTAACGGATGCAAATCCGAAGTATGTATATCCGCATCTTGGAGATGCTCTTGGTACATTGATGCCGGAAGCTCCTACAAGAACAAATTATAAGTTTGTAGGATGGAATACAAAAGCAGATGGCTCAGGTACAACATTTACAGATGCAACAGCAATAACAACAACACTTGACGGTGTAACGGCTAATGGAAGCAAATACAACTTGGTTGTATATGCACAGTGGAATATTGCTGATAATGTTGCTGATAATGATAAAGTAACAATAACATTTAATGATAACAAAGACGGCAACGGTGGTACAAACGTTAAGACAGTAACAATTTTCAAGGGTGACTCTCTTGGCTATGATGTAACAGCACCGACCAACAAAGGTTATACGTTTGATAACTGGTATGAAGGTACAGTAACAGGCGGTTCATTGTCAATGACAACTACGGCATTTGACAAGACAAAGCAAATAAACAGTAATACTGATTACTATGCAAAATGGCTGTCGGATATTACAATCAGATATGATGTAAATGGTGGTGTAGGTACATATAATGACGTTGTGGGTGCGCCTACAGCAAACTATACAGATCCTGCACAGAATCCTACAAAAACAAATTATGTATTTATAGGATGGAATACTAAACCTAACGGAGCAGGTAATTTTGTTACTTCAGCAAAATATCCTACATTGAATGATGTTTCTCTTGCAGCACAAGGCAGTGAGGCATCAGCTCCTACAACAGTAACATTATACGCATATTGGGCAGCTGCAAATGTAAATCCGGGAGAAAATGTTATTCCGGATGATATTCCTAAGAACAATGGTGTAAAGGTTACATTTGACAGTAATGTTACAGGAAACAAAACAAATGCAGCAGTGACAGATGCAAATCCAAAGTATGTATATCCATATCTTGGTGATGCACTTGGCAATATGATGCCAAATGAACCAACAAGAACACATTATGTATTCAAAGGTTGGAACACAAAAGCTGATGGCAGCGGTGTAACTGTTGATTCGACAACAAAAATAGACCAAGCGACACTTAAGGATGCACTAAAGGAAATTGCAGGTACAAAGACTGCATATGAAACAACATTGTATGCACAATGGGATATAGATCCTTCAGTTCCGACATCTGACAAAGTTAATGTTACATTTAACAAGAACTTGGATCTTAAGGGTAATGACACATCTCCTCGTGTAGTTACTCTATACAAAGGTGATTCAATCGGATACGATATAACAGAACCAACAAACGGTACATTTGAATTTGACGGCTGGAAGACAGCGTTTGACGGTACCGGTACTAAGTTTAATAAGGATACAAAAATAAACACTGATACAACTTATTATGCAACATGGTTTAAGTATTTGAAGATTGAGCTTGTAAATGCAAATGCTGAATATACAGGACAAGTTATTTCGCCTAAGTACAATATTTATCAAATTAAATATGATGATGCAAGCAAAACTACATATACAAAAGTAGCGGACAGCGATATTGCAAAAGATGCAACGCTTCCGGCAGGCTTTACTGCAACTGTAACAGATAAGAATAATAATGCTGCAACAATTCAAAATGTCGGTGTTTATACAATAGCAATTTCTATTGATAATGCCGGAACTTATGCAAACGGTTATAAAATCGGTGTACAGGATTCAACATTTGAAGTAACATCAGCAAAACTTACAGTAAATGTAGATCCTGATACTCAAAAACAAAAAGCAGGTTCATCTCGTAAGGACCCTGTTGTCACTGTAGTTGATGCTACAGGCAATACAGTCGGAAAAAGCGAATATGACATTAAGTATTACACATGGACCGACGCAGGTGCTACTCCTGACGGAAATATTCAGAAGAGTGAATTAAGTGAAGTTACTGACATTACAAAGGTTGGTAAGTATGTAGTTGCTGTTGAATTAAAAGCTAATTCAAACTATGTTATTGATTCGGTTAAGTCAACAACAACAGAAGCGGTATTACTTTATGATGGTAAGACAACAGGCTATGCTGAATATACAGATGCCAAAGTTGGCGGAAACATTGTTTATGAAGTACTTGCAAATGACCCTTCGATTAAAGAAATAAAAGCTAATTCTGTCAAGGGTTCAGCAGTTGATTCAACTGCATTACCGTTTAAGGATAGCAAGTATGAGAATGATGTAGCATTTGATAATGCGGAAACTCCTGCAATTAAGGATTATTATGTAAGAGTTCCGGATGTTGATGCTGATAGCATTCAGTTTAATGTAACACTTACAAATCCTGATACTACAACAATAACAGCATCAGACGGTACAACTCTTACACCTACAAAAAATGGTGACGGTACATACACAATTAAGGCTCCTCTTACAAATAAGGGACAAACTGAAAATACTATCACTATTACAACAAAAGCAGGTACAGATAATGATGCACCTACATTGACATATACATTCCATGTTCAACAACTTGTTGAAGCAAAGATTACTTTGAACTATGGTAACTCACCGGTTGGCTTGATTAAAAATATGGCAAATGCAACAAGCCCATGGGATGACAAAAAGATTTCAGATGCATTAACAGCATTTACAACAAACAATACATATGGTAGTAATTTAGTGCCGGATAATGGTGTGAGTGGTATCAAATATACAACAGAAGCATGGGGTAAAGAAACAGATTCTGCGAAGAATATGGATAGAAATGAGTATGCAATATTTGTATATAACAAGGAATCGTTTAATGATACCGGCTTTACAGCGACTGATTCATTAGGAAATAAAGTAGATGTAAAGAGAACGATAACGGTACAGAGAATGCCACAAGATTCGTTGGATTCAATAATTACGAAGAAAGATGTAGCAGATACTGTAGTTATTAATGATACAAATGATAAGTGTGCATTAGATGCCATTACAGCAACAAGTGTTGTTCCTGATATGTACACAATGACATATTCATTTACGGATACTCAAACAAATCAAGAAGTTACAGCTGAGAGAACAGTAGTGGTGTTATGGTCTTTAGGAGATATCGACCTTAGTGCTATCACAAATCCATCTGACGTTACTGCTTTATATACTATTATTAAAGGTAAGGTTAGCTTGAATGGTTTATCACAGTCTTTCCAGAATCTATATACATATAGAATAGCTGATGTTGACTTGAGTACTATTATAAATCCATCTGATGTTACTGCTTTATATAGTGTTATTAAAGGTAAGTCATCAGATAAAATATATAAAACAAAATAATGGAGGTAAAACACATGAAAGTAAAAAGAATACTAGCAGCGCTGATAAGCGCTGCTATGGTAATGCCGAGTGTGCCAATAGTGTCACAAGCGGCGTTAGTAAGTGGTGCTGATAAAGCCCAAATGAATATGGTGTTATTAGAGCCCGACGATTCACAAACCATCAAATTTAAGGAAGTTACAGCGAATGATTTGTCATTGACAAAAGATTCTGAATTTTATGTTGGAATAAAAATGGTAAACTTCAAAAACATTGAAGAAGCTGCTAATTATGTTGCTGGTTCAAAGGGTGGTTTGAACGATATTGCGGCCGGTATTGCATACAATACTGAATATGTACAGTTTGAGCCTGATTGTCAGTATCCGGATGAGGGTAGTTATATCCTTTCAACTGATGATGTAATGACTAACTGGAACGAAAGAATGAATTTTGCTGATTCTATTTTGAAAAAAAATAAGAAGCCTGCTACATATAAATATTTGGATGCCATGATTGAAGAGATGGATACGACTACAACAGATTCCCAAAAAGGATACACAAAAGAAGTTGATATTGCAGTAAGTAGTAGTACAGCTACATCAAGTACTCGTGCAAGATATTCAGGAGCAGACGATGCATATTTTGCAATAGTAAAATTTAAATTTATGAAGGATGCAACAACAGCTCCGGCAGGAACAAACATAGTAGGTTTCTCTTCAAATCCGCAATTCACAAGTATGTCATTCGGTATATCCGGTGATGCGGATAAAGTAACTTATCAATATGAAGGTGCCGAGTCGGGCAATATACAGTCTATCTTTAATGTAGTAGATTTTAGGGGTGTAGATATACTCCCTGCAGGTGCAGCTAGAAAGACTGGTATTTCTATTAAGTCAGGTACAATGGCATCAACTCAATTTGTAGGTGATGTATTTAAACCGGGTGTGAATTTGCAATTCGATTATGACGATAGTTCACACACAGACCTTGGTGAAAGTGATACTGTTACATATAAGTATGGTGCAGCAGGTATTACAGCAGCAGACAATGCAGGCTTGACTGCTATTCCTGCAACACTAACACCTGAGGTAAACGGTAAGCACATATATGCAATCGTTGGTAACTTTATATGCGACCTTGGTGCATTAACAGTTAGTGAAATTAAGACTACAAAGATTACAGTAAGCGGTGCTCCGACAACTGCTTATGACGGTACAGCAATCGACTTCAAGAATTTGGTTGCTACGATTGAAAAGAACAATGGTACATCAGTTGGTGATATTAAATTCACAAACTATGAAAATGTCAGTAATGACTTGGCAATTTACAAATCTAATGCTACTGGCGACGTTCTTGACAAAGTAACAGCTGCTGACAAATATGGTAACGGCAACAACTACTTTGTAGTAGCAACAACAGACAAAACAATTAAGAGTGCAACATTTAATGTAGTATCAGATTATGATTTGATTACACTTTCAACATCAACAAACAACAAGATTAAGAGCTCATACAATGATGGTGACGCATTTGACCCATCTGGTCTTGTTATAGGTGCTAAGAAAGCATCTGAATCAGCGGCTACTGACGTTAAATATGCTGACTTTAATACAAAATTAGGTAGCAACAAGTGGTTGGTTGTAGTTGCTGTAGATGATACAGCTGCAAAGTCTGCAACAGCATCAACAACAACTGTTACAAAAGAAATGATTGACAATAAAAATAAGATTTTTGTTGTTTACACAAATCAAAAAGGTGAGAAACAAGCACTTCAAGTTGCTACACTTGGTGCAAAGAAGATTAAGAGTGCAACAATTAGCGGTGGAAAGACAGATTATACATATGGCGATAAGCTTAAGACAGATGACCTTAAGTTGAATGTTATATATGATGGCGACTCAACAGGAACAGAAATATCATTTGATAAATTGGCAGCAGCCGGTATTACAGTTAAAATCGGTGAAACATTAGTTGATGCTAATACAGTAATAACTCCTGCCATGAAAGGCAAGACAGTTGAATTTATCTATGACGGTAAAACACTTACTTCATCAGCTAAGATTACTGTAGCTGCAAAGACAGTTTACTACACAGTATCAGACGCAACAATTACAAAGGTATATGATGGCGGATTAACTATTCCTGCAGATCAAACACTACCTACAATTTCAATTAAGGATTCAGCTACAGCATTTGTAGGTACTGACTCATACACAGTTACGGGTACATTTGCATATACAGATAAAAATGTAGGCACAGATAAGAAGATTAAACTAACAACTACACTACCGGAAACAAACGGTAAGTACACATTTGCACCGGATACAGATAAGATTAATGCTGACGGTACACTTAAGACAGCTGCAACAATTACAGCAAAGGCTCTTACAGTTAGTGCTGATGCTATAAAAGTTCCTGCAGTTAAGGCTAACCCTAATGCTACAGCTGATGTAACTGCTGATAGCTCATTGGTACTAACTAAGGATAATAATTCATTTATAGTTGATGGAGATAACGTAACACTTCCATTTACATATAAATATGCAGCTAATGATGTAAAGACACCGGGTACTCCTGATGTAACAGTTACAGAAAAGGCTCTTACAGGTACAGATGCAGCTAACTATTCATTCACTCCTGCAACAGTAACTGTTAAGGGTAATGTAACTCAAGACGCTATGTCAGATATTGAAATTTCAGGTCCTACAAAGGTAACATACACATATCCTGAGTTGACACCTGACTTTAGCGGTTTGGTAGTTAATGCAGTATATGGTACAGGTGCTTCGGCAACAAAGGCTCCTGTTACAAACTACAAGCTATTGGATAAAGACGGTAACGAATTTAATAAGACTGCAAAGCTTCCTTATGGAGATACAACAATAACAGTATCATACACAGAAGGCTCAGAACCAAAGACTAAGACAATTACTCTAACAGCAAAGAAAAAACCAATCAAACTTTCAGACATCACATTTGAGGCATCAAAAGCATATGGTGATAATAATGTAAATGCATCAGCAACATTACCAACAGATGCTATTGTAGCTACTGATGCTGATAAGGTTAAGCTAACATTTAAAGCTGAATTTGCTACACCTGAACAAGTTGGTGACGCTCAAAAGGTAATATTCTCAGACTTTAAGTTCGCTAAGGTCGGAGAAGGTGAAGAAGATGTATCAGGCAACTATGTATTGCTTAAAGATAACGGTGAAGCAATAGATGCAAATACGACAGTTGAAGGAACAGGTAAGATTACTCAAGGTACACAAGTGGCTCCTGTAGCTCCAACAGTAAGTGTTAACCAAAAGACAAACAACATTGTTGTAGCAGGTCCTTTGGGTGATAATATTGAATACTCAATTAACGGAACAGATTGGCAGACAGGAACAACATTTACAGGTCTTGAAAATGGTAAGGCATATACTGTTTCTGCAAGATATAAGGCTACAGAAACACTTGCAGCATCTCCTGCATCAACAGCAGACGCTACAACATACAAGAACCACCTTGTAGTTTACAAAGTAAATACTTCAACAAGCCCACTTGCTGAAATCTATACAAACGAGACATCAGCAACAAGTGATAACGATATTAATACAAAGATTCTTACAGCTAAGCCAAGTAAGTTCAAGGCATACTTCACAGATCTTGCAGGTAAGACAGCTATTACATATCCATTCACACTTTCAACAGAAACTACACTTTATATGTCTCAAACAGCCGGCGGCGGCGGTGGCGGCGGCGGAAGCAGCGTATCAATTAAACTTGATAAGGATACTGTTTCCGGTGTTGTAGGTGATAAGATTAAAGTTACAGCTACTGTAAAAGGCTCAACAGCTAAACCAACATGGACATCATCAAATAAAGATGTAGCAACTGTTGACGAAAACGGTAACATCACATTGGTTGGTAAGGGTACAGCAACTGTTAAGGTTAAGGTTAACGGCGTAGTTAAGAATATTCCTGTAACTGTTAAAGAAGCTACAGCAACACCAACACCTGTACCAACAGTTAAGCCGACAGAAGCACCTGTAATCAACACAGAATATACAAAGCCATACGCTTCAGGTTATGATGACGGTTCATTCCTACCAAATAACAACATCACAAGAGGCGAACTTGCAGCTATGATTGCAAGACTAAGCTATGGTGACGATCTACCTGACGGTATGTATCAAGCATCATTCCCTGACGTTGATTCAGACGCTTGGTTCAACAAGTACATTGGTTATCTTGAAGATAAGGATGTATTAAGCGGTTATGAAGACGGTACATTCAGACCTATGGATACAATCACAAGAGGCGAAATCAGTGCAGTTATCGCAAGAGCTCAAAGATATGATTTGATTTCATACAATGGCATCTTCACAGATGTAACTGAAAATGATTGGGCTAAGGATTACATTGAAACTCTTGCTGACAAGAATATCGTTTCAGGTTATGAAGACGGTACATTCGGTCCATATTCACCGCTAACAAGAGCTGAAGCTGTTGCAATTATCAACAGAGTTCTTGTAGAATCAACACCAATCGTAACATTTACTCCTAATGACATTGCAGGTCACTGGGCAGAGGCAGACATTCTTCTTGCAGTAAATGAAAGAATGGTTGGCGCAAATGCAGTAGTTCCTACAGTAAAACCGGAAGAAACAGCAGCTCCTGAAGAAACTGTTGCTCCTGAAACAACAGTAACTCCTGAAGCAACTGTTGCTCCTGAAAAGACAACAGCTCCTGAAGCAACTCCTGCTGCTTAATAAATATCGAATTATAATAAATGCGATAAATAAAGCAATGTAATGACACAGGGCGGTTATCGCCCTGTGTTATTGCATTTCCAATGGCATTGTCCGTATCTTTGGACAATGCTTTCGGAAATGCAATAACAATTAAAATAATAAGCTGTGTAATTGATTTAACTGAAAAGAGGTGTAATAAATGAAAAAAATATCTGCATTTTTGATTATAATGATAGCAATGCTTATGGCAGGTGTATGTGCTCATGCGGCTGACTTTAGCGTAGATACAACGTCGCTTCCTATGGGTGAGGCATATAAGCCGTACTCAGCACAAATAACAATGAGCGGCGGAAGCAATGACGGATATAGTTTTGAATTTATATCGGGTTTTAAACCAACAGGTCTTACTGTCAACGAGGACGGTTCAATAACGGGTACTCCGACAAGTGCCGGATATTATGCTAATATGAATATCCGTATAAGTAATGTAGACGGTACATACAGAGATGTTACATTTAAGATTAATATAAGAGCGAGATCTATCAAGATTAATGTAACTGCTCCCAAGAATATTATATATGACGGAAACAGTTATACAGCGACAGTTAAATGTTATGATTTGAACGGTGGCGAACTGACAGACGCTGTACCGATTATAAGATATGGTAAAGATAATCTTTCGTCTGTAACAGATGCCGGAACATATTATATTGATGTTTATGTATCGGGTTGTATCATATCGGAACGTGAGGGTGATACGCATATTCAAATTGAACGTCAAGGTGCGTCAATTTCATTAAGCGGTGACAAAGAATATCAATATGACCAATTACCTCACCCGCTTACGGCAGG
>ENA-OPSY01000567-OPSY01000567.1-human-gut-metagenome-genome-assembly--contig:-NODE-567-length-26287-cov-11.059851_pt1 | contig 26287 bp, 31 predicted proteins | sample MGYA00241464_ERZ501920 | MGnify/ENA primary metagenome ERZ501920 (study PRJEB25962, sample SAMEA2042396) | human gut metagenome | biome: human gut; feature: human-associated habitat; material: faeces...
TTCTAAGAGACTTCCCAACCGCTTGATTAAGAAGTCTTTTAGAGCATACAACACCAGCCGCCAGCTTGTATTTGCGGTATTGCTTGACCGCAAAGTGGTCAGGGTCGCGGGCTTCCAGCTCGTCGAACATGACATCCACAGGGTTCTTGAAGGTCTCATCGTCCTCTCTGGCTTCCGAGGCATTGATCATTTCGAGCAGGGTAGTAAAGTTTTTCTCGTGATCGGGTGCCTCATACCAGATGTAACCGATGAGGGCTGTATAGTACAGCTTCTCCGCCTTCACCCAGAAATCTTCGCCGGACTTATCGCCATCTCCCTTCGTGTTGACGATAATTGTATTGACCAGCTTGAGGATGTCCTTCTCTGAGCGGATATAGCTGAACGGGTTGTAGTGCATGGATTTCCGGAAGTTGATGGTGTTCAGCGACTTGATGACGTAGCCGCCCTTTTCGAGCATCCTGCCGCATTCCACCAGCACTGTACCCTTCGGGTCGGTGACAACGTATGAACTGTGCATCTGCATCAGATTTGGCTTTACAAAAAACCTTGTCTTGCCGGAGCCGGAACCGCCGATGACGAGGATGTTCTTGTTTCGAGCGTACTTCGGCTGTTTCGGACGGCTGTTCATGGTCAGGAACTCCGTCTGCGTCAGAATGACATTGTTGGAAAACTCCGGGTCCATGTACGGCTTGATGTCCTCCGGCTTACCCCATGAAGCGTTTTGTCAAGTGCTTTTCGCAATTTATTGACGCAAAACAGGATTTTTTCAAGAGAAAAGCCCCATGCGGTCAACATGGGGCGAGTTGATAAAGTGAAAGTGCGAAAGTGCAAGGTGCAAAGGCTCTGCGTTTTGCACTTTCATTTTGCAGTTTCGGGCGGCTGCTTCTTCTTGATGAAGTTGTACCATTGACTTCCAACGCGCCTTGCGCCCAATATGCCGCCCATGCTGCGCTTGGCATTTTGTACCGTTCTTTCGGATATTCCGGCTTCGGCTGCCGCCTTGACAATATCCTCGCTTGCCATTTCCTTACCGTCTGCAAGTAAATCGAGTATCAACCTTTCCGCTTGCTCGGTCTTGGTTTCGGTGTTGCCGCCTGTGCCGGACAGCAGTTCATCAGCGGTAATGTCATATTCGCCTATCCATGAAAAGCCGCTTTCCGCGCCCAACGAAAACGCCATAGGCTTACCCTCCGGTGCAAGGGAAGATTTGTCGTGAATGATAACGCGCACATTCGGCTCTCGTTTCACGCGCCCTATGAGCAGCACACTACGAGCGGCGGCTCGGAAGTCGATAGAGCCTAATCCCCGGTATGCGCTCTGACCTCCGGCAGCTTTGTTCAAGTGCCCGATAAGCACAACGGCACACCCGGTACGCTCTGCAACTTCGGCAAGGCGGCGAAAGATAGGGCGTATTTCGTTTGCCTTGTTCATATCCGTTTTTTCGCCTACATACGCCTGTATGGGGTCAAGGATTATAAGACGCGCCCCGGTCTGCCGGATTGCCCTTTCTATGCGTTCATCGGATAAGGACAATTCCTGTTTGCCCTCGTCAATGACAAGTACCCGGTCAAGGTCTGCGTCCGCTTCCATAAGGCGCGGCTTGACGGTATCGCCCAAACCGTCCTCTGCGGTCTGATAGATAACATTAAAAGGCTCATGCTCTGCCATAGCCGGAAAGGGCTTGCGGTTGGTACAGGCGGCGCAAAGGCGCAGGGCAAGGGTGGTTTTTCCCTCGCCGGGGTTGCCCTGTACGATTGTTACCTTTCCAAAAGGGATATACGGCTCCCATAGCCATTCAACGGTCTGTGTGTCAACCTCGCTCATGCGGATAATTTCAACGGTTTCTTCCTGTTGCGGCTCACGCAAGCCATAGACAGCTTCGCGCAGATATTTTCCGTCTGTAATTTCCTCTTTACGCTGTAAAACCTCGTTCCAGTCTTTGAACAACGGTACAAGGCGATTGACGGTGTAGCCTTGGGGGATAATGCTGTTAAGGCGGCTGCAAGCGTCTGTCCCGGCTTTGTCGCTGTCAAGGCAGAGATAGACGGTCTTGATATTCGGACGGTCAGAGAGAAAACGCAGCAGGGCTTTTTCACTCACGCCGCCCAATGACAGATAGCTTTGTTTCTGCCATTCCTTTTTGAACAGGCAGAGGAAAGATAACAGGTCAATGGGGGCTTCAAAGACAAAAAGCCTTTCGCCCTCGCCCCGGTAGCAGAAGTTAAAAGTCTTGTCGCTGCCTTTCACATCAAGCCGGAAGCTGCCCACCGTTCCCCGTTGGTGGGCATATCTCGGTATGCCGCTTTCATCTCTGCCGACAAATACGGCGTTATGGTGGGCGGCTTCCTCGTAAATATCCCCGGTGGAAAAGAAAAAGCCCGACACATCTTCATCAATGCGCCGGGCGGCTGTAAGGTAGTTCCTCGCTGTTTGGTTGTCGGGGCTTTTGGGTGGTAGTCTGAATTGCAGATAGACGGGTGGGGGTGCTTCGCCCCGTTCGCCTATCAGCATTTCAACGGCTTCAAGAAAACTTTTGCCGTAAAACTCCATGACAAAATCAATCGGACCGCCGCCTTTGCTCTGGCTGTGCCGATACCATCTGTTTTCTCTGACCGTCAAGCTGTCGTGCCGTTTCCAACGGTACTCCTGTCCGGCGCGTTCAAGCTGTTCGCCCTGGGCTTGCAGGAATGATACAAGGTCGGTCTGATTTGCCCGGTCAATCTGTTCTTTGGTGTAGGTCATAGGGAAATATCCTCCTTTTTGCGTCTTGGTGTTTGGTGTGTCTGTTCCTGTGTGCGCTGCTCGGCTTGCTCTACAATATCAATGCACTTTCGGATTTGCTGTAACTCCTTAACCTCGCTGCGCTTTGTTTTCAGTTCTTCATATTCGCCTGTGGATTGGGCTTTCAGTTCGTCAAATTCTTTCTGCCACTCGGACACCTTGAAAGACTTTGTACCCTCCGGCAGATTTGCGTGCAGGAAACGGTTGGCGGCGTTCCAGATAATGAGGTCGCTTTCGTGGGCTTGCTCAAATTTTTCTCTCTTTTTGCCCCATCCGTTTTTCAGCGTTTTCAGTTCATCGTGAATGGGCTTCAAGCGGTTGTAGTTGCTGCCATGCTCGATAAACTTTTCCAATGTCCTCATGCGCTTCTGCTTGGCAACAACGCTTGTATTCAGCCGCTTTGCTTCTTCATCAACAGAGGAAAGGGCAGCGTCCAAATCTTCAAGGGTAGCAATGCCCTTGCTTTGCAGATAGACAATCGCCTTGCTGATTTTTTGCAATTCCCCGGCAGTATGCTGTTGCTGCCAGCCCTGTGAATACTTCCGGCTTTTCTCTCGTTCAATGCTCAAATACCTTGTAAGCAGCGTGGCAATATCGGGAGAGTGCGGGGCAGCTTGCAGTTGCTTCTTAGCGGCGAAAACCTCCGCAAGCCATTCTTTCAAGCTGTCGATATAGCCCCGGATTTCCCGCATAAGTCGGTTGGTCTTTTGTATCATGCGGTTGATTTCTCCCTTGTCGGTGGCTATGCCTTTCTTCTCCATTTGGGAAGCTGCAACACCCATGTGGACGGTGGGGAGTTCCTCAATACCACGCTCTGCATGGCTGCGGTGGTCGATACGCTCCGCGCTGCCGCTTCGCTCTAAATAGTCGTTGGCAAGGTCAGCCCACGCCTTGCGCCATAGGTCGGCGTTCTCCTGCCTGTTCCAGTCCATAAGGTCAACCTTGCGCGTCTTGTATCTGCCGCTTGGCAGCTTTACGCGCTCCCCATTTTCGTCAAGGACATATTCCTTTTTTGACTTCGCCGCCCATGTGCCTTTTTCATCAAGGGGGCGCATAGTCAAAAGGATATGAGCGTGTGGGTTGCCGTTGCCTGTGTCGTGGATATTGAAGTCGGCGCACATTCCTTTGGAAACAAATTGAGAGGAACAGTATTCCCGGACAAGGCGGGTCTGTTCCTCTCTTGAAAGTTCAACAGGTAGGGCGATTTCGATTTCCCTCGCAAGCTGTGAGTTATTCGATTTTTCGATTTGCTCCACGCTGTTCCATAGAATAGAACGGTCAGAGAAAGAGGGTGGGGCATGGGGCGGCAGCATGATTTCAGAATGAACAACGCCGCCTTTTCTTGTATAGTCGTGGGTCAGTCCGTCCCACTCGTTTGTCAGCTTCTCTCCGGCGCGGTAGGCTGCTGCGGCTACGGCAGATTTGCCCTTTCCCCGGCTGACAATCTTAATGCTGCAATGGTAGATTGCGATAGTATCACCTCCCGATACGGTCAACAAAACCCCATGAAAGTGAATAGCTTGCAAAGCAAGGTGTTCGCTTTCGTGGGGTACACAAAAGGGTAGACAGCGCAAGCTGTCGCAGGGAAAGTGTAGGTTTCCCTGTCGCGGCGCAAGCCGCCAATCTCTGCACAAGGCAATAATGCCCGGTGCGGAGATAAAGCCCTCGGCAGAGCGCACACGCCCGTTAGGGTGTATAAGTGCGCCCTTGTGTGCAAGGGTAATTCTTCGGTGTCGCTTCTCCGGCTCGTTTTCTCAAAAACTCCTGCGCTTTGTCGCTGAAAACCGCGGTGTAGAGGAAGTCGCGGGCTTCCTGTTCTGACATATCAATGAGTGCCGGGACAAGGCTTTCAAGGTAGCCGCCCCGCGAACAAAGACGGTGGTTGCGCTCCTTGCGCTTCTCAATGGCAAGTTTGCGGTCAAGCATTTTGTTCCTGTTCTCATACTGCCGGATTTTCTTCTGTGTCAGTTCCATTTCGGCGTTACATTCCTCGATGGTGGTCGGTGGTTTTTTCTTCGACATGGTAGCCCTCCTTTTTGATTTTTAGTAAAAGAAAAGGGCGGCTACTTCGGTTTGGAAATAGTCGCCCTGTTGGGGAATTATGTTATTGTTATTTGAATAATATTATTCTGCCGCGTCTGTGTTACTTTTATCTGCTTTCTTCATTTTCAAGGAGCCCAAAATAAAGACAGCTCCGAAAATGAAACAAAGGACAGACCAGATAGCAAGGTCAGAGAAGCTACCGTAATTTACAATTCCCAGCAGTCCGCCCAACAGATAGAATACTCCGGCAACAATTCCGCCGCCTTTGCTCTTTCGGGTTGCTACTCCAACGATGCCTGCAATCAGCATACAGAAAGCAAGCAACATTCCTGATGTTCCGCTTACTTCGCCGTTATCTGCTAAAGCATTTCCTAATCCGGCAGCGCAAGATTGAAAAGCTACTAAAACAAATAAAACCATGCTGATAATTCCGATTACTAATTTTGCCGTTTTCATGTTGCACACCTCATCTCGTTACGGATTTAATGTAATTACCTCATTTGCAAAATCTTCGCCCATAAAATCATCAGCATCGTATGCTCTAAACAGGACTTCGATTTCTTCCACTTCGGTAATTCCGTTTTCCTCTAAAGTTGTATCAGACCATGCCATAGAACTAAATGCACATTTTCCGGCAGAAACAGAAGTTGCATAGAATGGGTCTGCCATAAAGCCGTTTACAGATGCGTCATCAACGCTGAACATTACCGTTTTGTCTGTCTTGTTCAGCAAGAACAGATTGGCAGTATAGCCCCATATCTCATCATCTTCATAGCCTGTTACGATAACAGTAACATAATCATTATCGATAATCACATTATCAGTAGCCTGTGCTTCTCTCACAAATGCAACAGCGTTTTCTTCTCCGTATGGATAGACATGGGGATTGTTTCCTTTCCAACAGGGTCAGCAGACCAATCATTGCTATCATACACCTTGAAAGTCAATTCAATATCTGTGTATTCAACAATACCATTTTCCTCAAGAGTATCGGTGCTAAAGTTGATTTCTTCGTTAGCCTTTTTGCCAGCAGCTACCTCGCTTGCAAACATTGGATCGCACTGAACACCATTGATGGAAGCACTCTCGACAGAGAACATATAGGTTTTCTCTGTGGACTTGTTTTCAAGCTGTGCTTTCAGAGTGTAGCCCCACATATTATCGGGGTCGATTTCGGTAATTTTTACCGCACACTCTGCGTTGTCAATGGCAACAACTTCCTCAAATACGATTTGATTTTCGGTGTTGTCGTTTTCGGTGCTTTCTTCATTTTGAGAAGAAGCGGGGGCATCGTCAGATGCGTCAGGTGTCGCTTCTCCGCCACAAGCTGCAAGAGATAGCACTAAAGCAAGCGAAAGAAGCAAGGTTACAAGTTTTTTCATTCCATTCCCTCCGTTATTAAAAAGTGTAACTTTCCAAATTTAAAAAAGCGACTCATAGAATTATTTCCTCCCGTTAAATAATAGATAACTATTAAAAATAGACAATACTTGCTCATAAGTAACGGTACTTAAATTGTTTACTTTGGCGTGTTTCATTGCTTGATGAAACTGATTTTTAGTAAACAGTTGACGATATTCTCGATTGACCCATTTTGAAACAAAGTACGTATATAGCTTCCAATATTTATCTGGAACATCTGTGGTATGGCGGGTAAGTTTTATTAAGACACTGTTTACTTTTGGTTTAGGATGAAAGCATTCCGCTGGCAGCTTAAGCAATTGCTGAATCGAGACTTGAGTGTGCAAGAGCAACCCTAGTGTTCGGTGAATATCCAAGGTACGCTTGTAGAATCCTTCTTCAACAATCAGATAGATGTCAGACGCATGGCTTTCAAAAACCACTTTTTTAATAATTTGTGTGCTTAAATGGTAAGGAATACTCCCAACAATTTTATACCTCTGTTTGTTAGGGAATTGAAACTGTAGAATATCTTGGTGAATTAAAGTGACACGAGTATTCAGTTTTAATTTTTCTGACGATAAGTTGAATAGATGACTGTCTAATTCAATAGACGTTACCTGTTTACTTATTTTAGCCAGTTTCGTCGTTAAATGCCCTTTACCTGTTCCAATTTCGTAAACGGTATCGGTTTCTTTTAAATTCAATTGTTTTATTATTTGGTTGAGTACTTTTTCACTCGTTAAAAAGTTTTGAGAATATTTTATATTTTTGTTCATGTAATCTCTCCTGAAGTGATTACATCTATAAACAAATACAGAAGTTAAACGATTTGTTTGTAATTTTAGTTATCTGTTTAAAAAGTCATAAGATTAGTCACTGGTAGGAATTAATCTAACGTATTTATTTATCTGCGTAATCACTGTTTTTAGTCTGTTTCAAAACAGTAGATGTTTTATCTACATTACGCATTTGGAATACCAACATGACGAATCCCTCCTTCTTAATTACAAATTTTTAGCATCTAATTTAACTTCAATTCCTATTATACAAAATTTTAAGATAATGCACTATCAACACACTCTTAAGTTTGCTTCTAAGTCTTATTTCCATAACTTCTTTCATTTGGGAATAATTCAAGCTGGCGAATCATATAATGTGTACTTGGAATGTAATCAAAATAAAACAATAGTGCTAGATATAAACTCCATGGAATTGGGCGTGTCCGATTTTCGTAGGCACTATAAGTTTGTCGTGAAATACCAACAGCCGAAGCAATTTCTTCTTGTGATGCACCAACTTTTCCTCTGAGTGCGGGTAACTCAATCGCCAATTGAGTGGCCAAGTTCTCTTTCTCATCTTTACTAAAATTCCAAAACTGCTTATAAGCATCTCGCCCTACAAATTGAATCAATAAATCTCCTCCTGGGTATACTCTTTCGTAGAGTACATTACTCCACGAAAAAACACCGCCAAACACTGAAAACTCAGCATTATTTGACGGTGTTGACAATTTATTTGACGGCTAATAAATCAGAAAGCCGTTGCATATTTTCTCTTTTTAAATCCATGGATGGGTGTACATAGCGATTCATTGTAATATTCACGCTGGCATGACCCAATATTTCGCTGAGACTTTTTACATCGAATCCAAGCTCTATGCACCTTGTAGCAAATGTATGACGTAACGAGTGATAATTTGCGGAGGTGATTCCGCTGTTTTTCAATACCTTCTTAAAATGATTTTGCATGGTTCTTGGTTCTAATGGATTCTGATCGCTATTGGTTAGGATGTAGCCAGTAGAAGAAGCTTTGTGTGCTGTAAGAATAGTCATTAAGCCATGGGGTACTGGAATAGTACGGATGGAGCAAGCACTTTTTGGTGTGGTAACAACAATCCTTGTCTTGTATTCACTGTTGGTTCTATCTTGGATTCTCTGGAGCGTTTGATGCACGTGGATTGTGTAATCTGAGAATGAAACATCTTCCCATCGTAACGCACAAATTTCACCTACTCTGAGACCAGTGAATAAACATACTAATATACCAATATTGCAGGAATCAAGATTAGAATACAAGTATTGGCATAATTTTTCCTGTTCAGCACGACTCAAAACTCTCATTTCCTTCGTTTGACGTTTTATCTGTATAGATCGTGCGTCACAAGAAATGGCTTTCCCGTTTCGGGTGGCAAATTGTAAGACATTTCGAATTAGAGATAAAATATCTGAAACAGTTTTAGAGGAAAGTCCATTCTCCTTTAATCCACCAGAAACAAGGAAAAAATTACACTGCGTTTCAATAAACTCGTGTGTTATATCACGCAATTGTTTGCTTCCGAACACAGGAAGTATATACGAGCTGAGAAGATTCCTATATTTGTTGCTTGTAGATTCCTTCACTTTAGGACATATAGCTTGAAACCATTCCATAGCAACCTGTTCAAATTGATCTGAGCTAATTTCTGGATCGACAGTGACAGAATTACTCGTGCACGAACTTTGACTGATAAGTTTTGCCTTGACTTCTCGATATGACTTTGCATAAACATAACCGTAATTGGCTTTGCCTGTAGAAGATCGGGACTTAATGTATCTTCCTTCCCATCTGCCGTCTTTCCTTTTGTAAATATTTTCTCCTTTTCGTGCCATAAGGTACACCTCCTTCAATATGACTATAATTCTGACGGCAAATTGTGACTTTGGAACTTTCTAAGATGGATTTTTGTGCAAAACCTCGTGTTTTATGTCCCTAACATATTGACAAACAGTGCGACAATTTGTAAAATAAAGATATAAACTAAAAAAAACAGAGAAGAATGCGATTCGTGGAGTAATGTACTCTACGAATTTTTTATTTTAAAGAACCTCAAGATAGCTCATATTGTCGTCTTGGGGTTCTTTTCATTCTATCATTTAATGCAATCTGCCTATAAAATTTTATCATATTGCATTTATAAATGCAACTTGCACCCGATGTTGGTTGTTGAGATTTTTGGTACATTTTATAATGTATAGCAGAATCATACACAGCATGGAGGTGATTGAAACGCAACCGGAAATTGATTACGTTAAGATTGGTCAGCGCATTAGAGCTGCCCGACTGGAAAAGGGTTATAGTCAGGCTGATTTGGGTGCGTTGGTTGGTTGCTCGAACAATCATATGAGCCATGTTGAAGTTGGACAGACGAAAGTTTCTTTGGCAATGCTTCTAAAACTGGCATTCGTCTTGGAAAAGAACTTTGACTATTTTTTACTGGATACCCCATATGCAAAATGCGACAGCATCATTGATAATGAGATTGCTGCAAAACTGAAAAAGTGTAATGTAACAACATTGATAACCGTAGGAAAGTTGATTGATGTCTTGATTGACCAGCAAGAGATGATAAAAAAAGCGGAGCTTGATTGATATAATGAAAAAGAAGCCCATTGACGGTACAGAGTGAACTGCTATGGGGTTCTTTTTTGCAGCACAATATACTGATTCTTTAAGAAGCAAAAAGTCCACCAGTCATGATGCACTACGCATCGTACTGGTGGACTTTTTCTGTAAAGATATAAAAATAGATATTCATATATCGCCATAACCAATGTCGTTATCGTAGGCATGAAGATCTTCTTTCAGGAAATCTGCTTTACGAATATACATCGAATTTACCAGCTCTCCTTTTTCGTGGAGCAGGCTGAATTTGTAGTCTAATAATGCTGCCGGTACATAGAGCATTTTAGCCGTTTCAAAAAATGTGTGTTCCGAAAGGCATTCCAGGACTTTCCCATCTTCTAACAGAAGCTCCGCCGCAAAGAAGTTTGCTTCATTTTCTTCGATTGATCTATCATCAAAAACTTCCATTTCTTGAAAGCCGTGCATCATAGCGATTTTTGTATGCAGGACAGCGTGTCCTAATTCATGTGCGACTAATATACGCTCCAGGATACCGTTCACATTGTGATCTATCACGATATTCTTTTGTCTGGACTGGTAATAGAAGAAGCCCTTCAATTTCTTCTGTAAATCGTAATAGTGGATTTTGATACCTAACAGCTGACATAGCTCGTAAGGGTCTCTGGTGTGATATTTTCGCACAAGCTTATCGACAGTTTCAATGATATGCTCTGCCGTTTTCATTTGCTTCACCTCCGAATCGCACACAGAAAACATATTCTGTGCTTGAGGATTTTACTCTTTATCTTTATGCTTTCTGTATTTCTTCGGAGTGTACTTTTCCCGTGCTGTTTTCTTAGAGTCCATATAAACTGACATAATCGCCTGGAAGAATACATCTTTTGCGTCCTCGTCCAATTCTCCACCGGCAAACAGAGAATTTACACGACCCAACACTTCCTGAGCTTCTTTTGCTCCTTTTGAACCGAAGTTTTCCTTTGCCTCTAAAATAAACATATCCTGATCTATATGGCTCTGGCTATCCGTTTCAGATTCGTCCAAAAGATAGGACACAGAGATATGCAGTGCTTCAGCAAGTTTTCTGATGTTGCTTTTTCTGGGGAGTGTTCCGAGCTGCTCATAGGTGTAAAGGGATCTTTCGGAAATGCCGGTCATCTGGGCAAGCTCCGTTTGAGATAGGTTCATAGCCAAACGAGCTTCTTTAATTTTTTCTCCAAATGTCATGGTAGTATCCTTCCTTTCAAAAAATATTTATTCGTAACTTCCGATTATTTGTTGACAAACTTCTGGAAAATGCTATAATAAGAATCATAACAGAAGTTTTAATTCCACTTAATTATATATCGGAACTTTTATAAAGTCAAGAACTTCCGATTTCACTTCTGTTATTTTAATCAAATATCGGAAGTTATAGTCATTCTTGTCCCATGGTATTTGTTTCCCTTTAGCCAAGTGACAGGAGTTAGAAAGGAATTCTTATTTTATGGATTAGGCTGAAAGGAGATTCTGAATGAGCAGATATAATACACAGGTATTAAGCAGTATTCGAATGCTTTGCCGGATGCAGAACATTGACGAGAAGGTTCTGTATGAAAGAGCAAAGCTGATTTTATCCATATATCGAGAGGTGTGCTGGTCTACCATTGATCGTGCGAATGATGTATGTGATACCCTTATTTGTACTTACGGTGACAGCTTAGATGGTGCATTGATTTATCTGGAGAACTTTGCTCCGGATGAAGCGAGAGAACGATTTGAAGAACGCATTCGCAGCTTATTTGAGACAAAGTGGATCATTGAACTGGTAGATATGGCTATGTTGAAAATCAGAGAATATCCAGATAAAGGCGCTCTGTACTGTGAGATTATCTCAAAGGCATATCTCAACCGCTTCAAGTACAGGGAATCAGAAATGCTGGAGGTTTTGAATATGGAACGCAGCACCTACTATGACCGAAAGAAAGAAGCGATACTGTTATTTGGTCTGTCACTTTGGGGAACAGCCATTCCTAAATTGAAAGATTTCCTGGAAAGTGCCCGGGAGGAAGAAGCATTGTGTTATTGTGAATGCTAAGACAGGATTTTAGTCCGACTAAAATCCGATGAAAATACGACGGTTCCCCTACTGAAAGTCCGACTTGTCCAGTGTTAAAATGGCTATGCTGGGAGATAGCGGCATAAAATTGAATAGAGAGAGTTACGCCTCGTGCCTGTAATGGGTACGGGGCTTTTTTTATACCTGCCTATTTTCCCCCATAATTAACACAAAGGCATGAACGAGAGCTTGGAGTAATTTACTCCGGCTCTTTTTTTATGCCTGCAAGGAGGACAGGCAGATGGCAAAGGGTATTGAGAATCGGGCACGATCTCCTCCCGCTGTTTTTGATTTTGCAACTTCACAAATTCAAAAACACGGAGGAACGAAAATGTATTACGACTTGGTTGAAAGCGGAAAAAGAATTAAAGCCTTGAGAAAGGAACATGGGCTTACACAGGAACAGCTTGCGGAGCAGTTAGGTGTTGCCGCAAACACCATTGCACGAATTGAAACCGGCAACAGAGGTATCTCTATTGATTTGGCAATCGAACTGGTTGTGCGCTTTGAGACAACCCTTGATTACATATTTTTAGGTCGTGAATAACCTCAAAACTATACCTACGAGGCAATAAAAACTTGCATGAGGAACAGGTACAATTTAGATACAGCCAAAGAAAATCGGCTGCTTGATCCTTGAAAACTGAATACACAGTCATCGAATACGTTCCTGTTGCCGGTGCGAGAGCATCAGCCACATCAGCGGTACGCCGAGACGTATCGGATAGAGAAACAGAACGACTTTCTTCTATAAATTAAGCGCTTGTCTCTCTCCCGATGCCAGCGATCAATACTGGCTTGTAAATATTGGGTTGCTCCCAATACGGCCATGAAAGCAACAGGATTAAAGATACTTCTCTACGGAGCTGGCGGAGAACCCGGCAGAGGTTAGATTCCTATGGAACTGATTCGCAATCAGTCGTTCGGTGATTCCCTGAGGGCGTAAGCCCTCTTTCCCAGGGGTGCGTGGCAAATATGGGACACATAGACTTTTGGACTGACTGCCTGATTCCTTTCTGGCAGTCAGTTATTACATAGCCAACGAAAGGAGGTCATGGCACATGATGAAAGAAAATTGGGTATATTGCCGTGGTGATATTTATTGCGCCAAGCTGGACCCGGTAGTTGGGTCGGAACAAGGCGGCATCCGTCCGGTTATCGTCATTCAGAACGATACCGGTAATAAACACGCTCCCACATTGATTGTGGCAACGGTCACCACCAGAATCCATAAGAAAGCGAATATGCCGACGCACTTTGTTATTTACGACAATCCTGCATTCAAAGAAGCGTCCGTTGTTCAGCTGGAACAGATTCGTACCATTGATAAAAGCAGGATTGATAATTACTTAGGTAAGGTAACGCCCCGTGAAATGGTAGCGATTGAGAAAGCCTTATCTGTCAGCCTGGCAATGGAACAGCTGAAAAAGCGTTCCCCAAAACATAAAGCAAAGAGAGCGAAGGAGTGAACATAAATGTTTGAAGAAAGAATCGCTGCCATGAATCAGCGCACCGAAGAAGCGATGGCTGCTAACGCAGTTCAGTTTGATAAGAGAACCTATACGGTTGATGAGATTCAGGATATTCTGGGCATCAGCAGAACCAGCGCATACAACCTTGTGAAAAAGAAAGTTTTCCATAGCGTCCGCATCGGTGGCAGTATCAGAATCTCCAAAAAGAGTTTTGATGAGTGGTTGGATCATCAAATGTAAGATTTGTCAAGGGCGTCGTACAACCCGGCGACAAACTTCAAAACATATTGAGAGTTCGATAAAATGTAGCCATGACAAGAAACACATGGCTACATTTTTTACATAGGAGGTTGTACGATGGCGGAAATGAGAAAACGCACGAGTATGTCTGTTCTGGAAATGGGCAGGATGCTCGGTCTTGGTAAAACGGAGTCATACTGGCTCATTAAGAAGAATTACTTCAAAACCATTCTTGTCGGCAACACCATGAGGGTGATGATCGACAGCTTTGAAGAATGGTATGCCAATCAGTTCAAATACCAGAAGGTCGATGGAACCCCTCCCGGCGAGGAATTGAAGAAAACTACATATTCAATGGAGGAGCTTGGACAGCGCCTTGGGCTGAAAGAAGCGACTGCTTACGAACTGGTTGCCAAAGGGCATTTTGATGTGGTCGATGTCCTGGGCAAGCGCAGAGTGACAAAGGAGAGCTTTGAAAGATGGTATGCTTCTCAAACCGATTACCGCACGGTAGAGGATCAGGAACTGGATGCAGATATTATGGCATCCACCTACGGTCTGCCGGAAATGGCAAGAATGCTTGGGGTACATCGTCAGACCATTTACTATATCGTTGCCAATGAAGATTTTGAGCTTATCAAGGTTGGCAGGTATAAGCGAGCTACCAAAGAGAGCTTTGAAAAATGGTATCACAATCAGACCCGCTACCAGTTAGCGGAAGATAGACAGGAAAGGAGCTGATTACATGGCATCTATCGTTAAGAGAAAAAAGAAGTATTCTGTGGTTTATACATACACCGATGAGAACGGCAACAAGCGTCAGAAGTGGGAAACCTTTGAAACGAATGCCGAAGCAAAGAAAAGGAAGTTGCAGGTTGAATATGAGCAGGAGTCCGGAACCTTTATTCCCCCTTCTGCTAAAACCGTCAATGATCTTTTGGATGAGTATATGTCAATCTATGGTGTGAACACCTGGGCGATGTCTACCTATGAAAGCAGAAAGAGCCTGATTGCAAACTATATTCGTCCCCTCATCGGTGATATGAAGCTGGAGGATGTCACGCCGAGAATCATGGACAAGTATTACCGAGATTTGCTTTCTGTCAAAGCGGTTTCTTCTAAGTATGTAAAAGCCCGTACAGAATATCTGACTCCGCATACTGTCCGAGAGGTTCACAAGACATTGCGAAATGCTTTCAATCAAGCGGTCAAGTGGGAATTGATGACCAGAAACCCTGTGGAGCACGCTACGCTGCCGAAAGAAGAACACAAGACCAGGGATATCTGGACAGCAGAAGTGCTCCAGAAGGCTCTGGAAGCCTGTGACGATGATATTCTTCGTCTGGCTATTAACCTTGCCTTCTCCTGTTCCCTGCGAATGGGCGAGCTTCTGGGGCTTACCTGGGACTGTATTGACATTTCCCCCACCAGTATTGAACTTGGTCAGGCAAGCATCTTCGTTGAAAAGGAGTTGCAGAGAGTAAATCGTGAAGCGATGGCAGATCTGGACGGTAAGGACATCATGTTCAAGTTCCCACCGACCTTCGCCAGTACGCATACCGCATTGGTTCTCAAAACTCCTAAGACCAAAACAAGTGTCCGCAAGGTGTTCTTACCGAAAACCGTAGCGGAAATGTTGGTACAGCGAAAGGCTGACATCGAAGAACTGAAAGACCTTTTCGGTGACGAGTTCGTAGACTTCAATCTGGTTTTCTGTTCTTCCAATGGCAAGCCGATTGAGGGGCAGGTTATCAACCGTGCTTTCAATAAGCTGATTGAGGAGAAGGGACTGCCGAAAGTGGTTTTCCATAGTCTCCGACATTCCAGTATCACTTACAAGCTGAAGCTGAACGGCGGCGATATGAAATCCGTTCAAGGCGATTCCGGTCATGCACAGGTCAAGATGGTAGCGGATGTTTACTCCCATATCATCGACGATGACCGCAGACTGAACGCTGAAAGAATGGAAGCTGCGTTCTACTCAGGCAGACAGGCAACGCCTGAGCCGGTTCAACCAGCCGCAACGGAAAGCTCCGCTGATGATAAAGAACTTCTTCTGAAGCTTCTGCAAAATCCGGAAATGGCAGCACTCCTGAAGTCGCTGGCAAAAACATTATAGTAACTGCAAGGGCAGATCCTTTTACATAGCTACAATAGCTGTAAAAGGGTCTGCCCTTATTTTTTTGTTATGGAGGTCAACGAGTATGGATAGAATCTTTATGGACGAGTATTACGAGCATCTGAGAGCTGACAATATCGAGGCATTTTCCAAGGAAAGGAACGACGAATATGTTGGCAGAGCTGAGGAATACAAAGCAGCAAAGTCGGCATTGCTTGAAGGATTGGGACTTGAGCATTTGTTTGACCATAGCCATGAACTGACTCCGAAAGAGAAAGAAATATGGATGCTGTTCGATAGGGTTGATGTAGCAGAGCTTCTTGCAAGGGATGCTTTTGCCAAGGGTGCTTATATGCTCGGCGCTGAGGATAGAGAGATTATGCTGAAATAAAAAAAGACCTGCTTCGGCGGGTCTAAATTACATAGAATCATTGAGTCTGAAAAACCTTTGAAATTCTTAATAATTCTGGTTGAAAAATTCATTTTGAAATGATATATAAAACAGACTGAAATCTGTGTCTAAGGACACCCGCACCCTCACACGAGAATGAATAGGATTTCCTATCATTTCGCATCACGAGAAGTTACATAGTGACATTTACTTGCACTTGCAACGTCCACCAAAAATCGAAAGACTTGCTAATTTCGAGCCAATCGGACGGTGTAAAATCCCTCTGAATTAGCTATCACAGCGTAGTATCAGATGGGATTTGAAATGCTGAAAAACCTTGTATTTCCAAGCATTTTTAAGCATTAGATGCCACTTCCCGATGTCGTATCGGGTCTACTCCTAAGGAGGAGACCGCAGGTTCGAATCCTGTCTGGGGTATCCCTTTATGAAAATGCGAAGGTCATTTTTCCATGTGAAAGACGATCTTCGCATTTTTCATTTTGAACCTATCACCAAAATTAGCCAGCTAATGCCATTAGCAGAATTTTCGGTTCCAGCTAATAAAATCGGGTTTCCAGCTAATGAAGCCCCATAAAGCACCTTTTGAACTCTGTTTCCCGGCTCTCTGCTAAAATTGGTAGCCGCTTTCCTGTAAATCCATGTAAATACAAGATAATTTGTGTAAATCTATTTTCCACATTCCTGCCCAAAACCGTGCAAAACACTTTTCTCCATACATAGCGCGTTCACTCGCTGTTCTCTCGGAACAGAAAGAGGAACGCGCTTTTTTGTTTTCGGGCTGAACTTCCCGAATCCATCAAAGGAGGGTTTACTGATGAAAAAAGTTCTGACCGTCACGATGGACGGTATCCGCTACCATGCTTCCCGCCCGGCAGATTGCCGGCACTGCTTCTTCTGGAAGAATCGAAAGAAGGGCTGCGTTCTCGGCAAAGAGAACTGCTACTACCTGATCGAGCCGCCCAAAGGCCCCAGCAAGTGCGAAGGGTGCCCCTACAAGCGGGCAAAGCCCTGTGTGCTGGTTCCCTGCTACAAAGACCTGATGGCACCGCTGGAGAAACGAGGTGATGCCAAGTGAGCCACAAGCGAAACGAAGCCCTGCGCCATGTCCAGCACTCCATGCACCATGTGATCGCCGCTGGCGAAGGTTCTGACCGTGCCCCGGACAGTTGCAAGCTGTGTCCGTACTATCGACCCGATTTCAAGTTCCGCACCTGCCTGTATGCCCACTGCCCTTATAAGAAGCAGGTCAATGTATTCCGTTCCACACCTGAAAAATGGGATATTCTCTATGCCCGAAAAAAAGCCGACAAGAACCGCAGACCTTGATTACTTCTATGGGCAGTCCAGCGAGCTGTTCTCCTTCTACCGAATTCCCAAGCTGTTGTTTCAGGATAGCCGCTTTCAACCGCTTTCCACAGATGCCAAAACGCTGTACGGCATCCTGCTGGACCGCATGAGCCTGTCAGCACGGAACGGCTGGTTGGACAAGGCTGGGCGGGTGTTCATCATCTATACCGTGCAGGAAGTGCAGGATTCACTGGGCTGTGCCGATAAAAAGGCGACCAAGCTGCTGCGAGAACTGGAAGAGTACGGCCTGATTGAACGCAAACGGAGGGGGCTGGGCAAGCCCGATCTCATCTATGTGAAGAATTTTTCGTCAGAATCGTCAAAACTACGCTTTCTGAATCGTGATAATGACGATTCTGGAGTCGTCCAGAATACGCTTCAAGACCCGGCCAAACTACGATGTAATAAGACTGAGAGAAATAATACAGAGATAAGCGATACTGATCCTATCTCTTCCGATGAAAACGACTGGATGAGCGAACGTGAACAACTGGAAGAATATTTTTCTCAGGCTTTGGAGGTAGACCTTCTGCTCCGGCTTTGCCCGGATGATGAGGACACCATCTATCAAATCATGAATTTGCTGGTGGATACCTGCGCTACCAACCGTAAGCTACTGCACATTGCCGGGGACGATAAACCTGCCGAGGTGGTACGCAGCCGGTTTATGAAGCTGAACGCCGACCATATCCGTTTTGTGCTGAAGTGCCTTGCAGAGAACAGCAGCCCAATCCGAAACATGAAACAATATCTGCTCGCTTCTCTGTACAACGCACCCACCACGATGCAGCTTTCCTACCAGAACCAAACCAACCACGACTTAGCGATGCGGGGGTGATGAAAATTTCAAAGAAAGCAACCACGATTGCCATCGTCAACCAGAAAGGCGGCACTGGCAAGACCACTACTTGCGAAAATCTGGGCATTGGGCTGGCGATGGAGGGCAAGAAAGTCCTGTTGGTAGACGCTGACCCGCAGGGCAGCTTGACCATCAGCATGGGCTGGCAGCAGCCCGATGAACTGCCCACAACCCTTTCCACCTTGATGGCAAAAGCCATGAACGACCAGAGCATTCCACCCGGCGAAGGCATCCTGCACCACGCAGAAGGCATTGACCTGATTCCGGCAAACATTGAACTGGCAGGGCTGGAAGTTTCCCTTGTCAACTGCATGAACCGGGAAAAGATGCTGAAACAGGTGTTGGAAGGTGCGAAGCACGAGTACGATTTCATTCTGCTGGATTGCACCCCTTCCCTTGGGATGCTGACCGTCAATGCACTGGCGGCGGCAGACACCACCCTGATTCCGGTGCAGGCGCAGTACCTTTCCGCAAAAGGTCTGGAACAGCTTTTGCAGACTGTGCAGAAAGTCCGGCGGCAGATCAACCCCAAGCTGAAAATTGAGGGCATCCTGCTGACTATGACCGACAGCCGCACCAACTACGGGCAGCAGATCGACAACCTGATTCGGGGTGCTTACGGCAGCAAGATCAAGGTGTTCGACCAGACCATTCCCCGGTCTGTTCGTGCTGCTGAAACCAGTGCCGCCGGCAAGAGCATTTTCCAGTATGACCCCAAGAGCAAGGTGGCAGAAGCCTATCAATCTCTTGCGAAGGAGGTGTTGGTGGATGCCGAAAAGCGGCTTAAACGTAGCACTGAAAGGTCTCGATGATATTTTTTCGACCGAAGAATCCCGGCAGGAAGAACAGCGGGAGCAGGTACAACAGATTCCCGTCAGCGAACTTTTCCCGTTCAAAAACCACCCGTTCAAAGTTCTGGACGATGATTCCATGACCCGGACGGTGGAAAGCATTTCGCAGTTCGGTGTGCTTGCGCCGCTGATTGCCCGCCCCAGACCAGAGGGCGGCTATGAGATCATCTCCGGGCATCGTCGGAAACACGCCGCAGAGCTTGCAAATCTGGACACCGTGCCTGTCATTGTGCGAAATATGGAGGATGATGCCGCCACGATATTGATGGTCGATTCCAATTTGCAGAGAGAACACATCCTGCCCAGCGAGCGGGCATTTGCGTACAAGATGAAGCTGGATGCAATAAAAAATCAAGGTGCTAGGTCAGATTTAACTTCGTCCCAAGTTGGGACGAAGTTGAGAGCCGATGAAAAAGTAGCAAAAGATTCAGGCGAAAGTCGCAATCAAGTCCAGCGTTTTGTGCGCCTGACGAACCTTGTCCCTGAATTGCTCGACATGGTGGACGAGAAAAAAATCTCTTTTAACCCTGCGGTAGAACTGTCCTATCTGGACGAAAAACAGCAACAGGATTTTTTAGAAGCAATGGATGCTTCCCAGAACGCACCATCTCTTTCACAAGCCATTCGGATAAAAAAGCTGGCGCAGCAGGGTGAGTTTGACTATGATGCAGTCTACAACATTATGAATGAGGAAAAGAAAAGCGAACTGGACACCGTGACCATCAAAAACGAAACCCTGCGGAAATACTTTCCACGCAATTACACGCCCCGGCAGATGGAAAGCATCATCATCAAGCTGCTCGACCAGTGGCAACTAAAAAAGCAACAGGCAAAACAGAAGAAGCAGGAAGAAGCGCGCTGATCGCAGACTGAACCAAAAGACCCAGTTCCGGGTCTTTTATTTTTGCAAAAATTTTGGAGGAAACGCCTATGAACTTTACTACCACTCACATCCGTTCCGAGAAAGTCACCATTGATACTCGCATCTACACGATTCTGAACGGCAGAAAAAAGCCTGGTGAAGTCTATCTCGCTGCCATTGCCCCGGATATGGAGCTGACCATCATCACGCTGGACGAGGCTCCCGGCATTCTGCCCTGCTTTGAGGAGGACGATGCCTGCCTGAACCTTCCCAACACCTCGCTGCTGCTCTGCTACAACCCGGCGCAGGTGCTGAAGATGGGCGGCAAGCACTACCTGACCGGCCCGGTGATTCTGGTCCGCACCAACATGGACGGCGAGGTCATCTCGTTGACCATCGATGAGGTCTACCTGTTCCAGAAGTATCTGGAAAGCCACAGCATCACCCTGATGGCAGACGATCAGAAGCTGCCCTGCATCTGCATCGACTGAGGTACCGCTATGTCAACGAGAGCGGAATTTTTCCAGAGTATGTATCCGGGGCTGTCCAATGGTGAAGTCATTGATGAACTTATCAAAGCCAGCATATACGGTTTTGAACACGGCCCGGAAGTTGTGACCATCAGTGCCGCAGAGGGCATCCATTATGTGCCTTACGATGCGGAAATGCAGAAAAAGCTTCCGTATTATGGAGGCACCTACGAAGCCTGCAATATTCCTTTTACGGATTTCCAGATCCGCTATCAGCCGGAGCAGATTCGTATTGTGGATGGCAAACGCATCCTAGAGGATACTGCCTTTCTCTGTCGGAAAGATAATGACCACTTGCTTATTCTGCCGAGCGTTTATGAGAAGCTGGACTTGGATGACTGGCTTCTGGCACACCTGTTTTTCTACGACAAAGACGGAAAACGGTATATCGGTGTGGAACTGTCGGAGGTTGACTGATGCGAGTTGTCTTTGAGTTTATGCTGTTTGAAGCCGGCGCTTTTTTCGGCTTCTTTGTGGCAGCTCTGTTGAACGCCGCCCGTGCTGGGCAGGAAATCACTATCAAATTTGAGGAGGAAGATAATGGAACAGAACGAGAACACTCTGTCGGTGCTGAAAATTGCACCGGGACAGTATCCGCAGCAGGTCGAGATCGATAACGACCTGAAAGCCTTGCAGCAGGCGGTGGGCGGCTCCATCGGCGCAAGCTACCCTTTTGAAGATCCGGTCGCCATCGTCTACAACGATGATGGCAAGCTCATGGGTCTGCCGCTGAACCGTGCCCTGTGGGACGAGGACGGGCTGATGTACGATGTTATTGCCGGAACCTTTCTGGTGGTGGGGCTGGGAGAGGAAGATTTTGTGTCGCTCTCTCCGGAGCTGGCTCAGAAGTATGAAGAAGAATTCCATCAACCCGAAGCTTTTCTCCCTCTGGGGCGTCGCCTGATGGTCATTCCGGTGCCGGATGAATCGGTTCAGAATGACGCAGAAAAGGCCGTAAACAAGCCCCCGGTGGAACATGACCGCTAAGACGATTTTCTGCACAGGAGGTGGTAACGATGCAGGAAGAAATCGAGCATAAGACGGTCAACCTTGCCATCTCGACCACAAAACTGTCCGCCCGCACCCTGCTGCGCGGAATGCAGATTCTGTTGCGGCAGTATGACAAGCACGCTTCGCAGGGCAAGCAGTCCATGAAGCGGTTGGTACGGCAGAACCGTGGCGTGACCAATGTGGAGATTCAGAAAACCGGCATCAAGGATTTTGACCGCTATGCTAAGCGGTATCACATCGACTACTCCATCCAGAAAGACCTGTCCTGCAAGCCGCCCCGGTATCTGGTCTACTTCAAGGCACAGGACACGGATGCCTTGAATGCAGCTTTCAAGGAATATTCGGCATCGGTGCTGGATAAAACCAAGCGTCCTTCCGTGCTGGCAAAGCTGCATGATCTGGCGCAGTCCGTTGCAAATCTGCCGGACAAAGTGCGGCACAAGCAGGAGGAGCGCGGCCTATGAGCAAAAAGAAGCTTTCCAAGCTGCTGGCGCTCTATCTGCCCTATGTGGTAATTGGCTTGCTGGCCACCAATCTGGGCGAGGCGTGGCGGCTGGCCGTGGGCAAGGAACTGGGCGACAAAATCGTATCGCTGATGGATACGCTCCCGGCTGTATTTTCAAATCCGCTGCCCAGCCTGCACCCATTTGACTTGTTCATTGGTCTGTGCTGCGGTGCTGGAATGCGGCTGGCGGTGTACCTGAAAGGCAAAAACGCCAAGAAGTACCGCCACGGCATGGAGTACGGCTCTGCCCGGTGGGGCGGACCCAAAGATATCGAGCCGTTTATGGCTCCGAAGTTTGAGGACAATATCATTCTGACCAAAACAGAACGCCTGATGATGTCCAACCGCCCGCCGGACCCCAAGAATGCCCGAAACAAAAATGTGCTGGTAGTGGGCGGCTCCGGCAGCGGTAAGACAAGGTTCTTTATCAAGCCGAATCTGCTGCAATGTGATTCCAAGAATTTTCCGGTATCATTCGTAGTTACAGATCCGAATGGTAATTTACAATAAGGATAAAGGGAACGCGCACCCTCAAGAAAGGAGGTTACACCCCATGAAGAAACAGCCGGACAAGGGAAAAATCACAGCCCTGTACGAGCGTCTTTCCCATGACGATGAACGAGCCGGGGAAAGCGTGTCGATAGAAAACCAAAAGCGCATTTTGGAGGACTACGCCCAAAAGAACGGCTTTACGAATATCCGGCACTTCACCGATGACGGAGTGCGGGGAACGACTTTCAAGCGTCCGGGGCTGGACGCTATGCTGGAGGAAATCCGGGCGGGAAATGTAGCTACGGTCATTATCAAAGACCAAAGCAGGATTGGCCGTGATGTTGTCGAAGTGGGGCTTTTGAAGCGCACCTTTGACGAGTACCATGTACGCTTTATTGCGGCAAATGATAACCTTGATACCGCCAACGGCTTTGATATAATGTCAATTTTCCGAGATGTGATAAACGAGTGGTATGTTGCCGACACCAGCCGGAAAATCAAGACCGTTTTCAAGTCGAGAATGGAAAAGGGCTTGCGCTGCTCCGGCAGCGTCAGCTATGGCTACCTTGCGTCCAAGGAGAACAAGGGCGAATGGGTAATCGACGAGGAAGCCGCAGGCGTTGTGCGCCGTATCTTCCAGAGCGTCGTTGCCGGAGAGAGTATCGCCAGCATAGCAAGGGCACTCCGCGCCGAGAAAATCCCTATCCCGTCCGAGCATTGGAAGCGGATAGGCGCACCCGTCCGGGCGGCGAAGTACACAGACCCCTACGCATGGTCAACAACAACTATCAGCTATATCCTCAAACGCCCGGAGTACACGGGGCGCAAGGTTTTGGGGAAAACTGTCTGCGAGAACTACAAGACCAAAAGCACCCGCAAGACCGCGCCGGAGGAACAGTATATTTTTGACGGGGAGATACCCGCCATTGTGGACGAGGAAACATGGAACACCGTCCAGCGGCTTATGGGAACAAAACGCCGCGCCCCCAAGCGGCAGACCACCCCAAACCGCCTGACCGGGCTTCTTTACTGCGCCGACTGCGGCGCGAAGCTGACCCACCGCAGCAGCCTTGTGCAAGGCAAGTATCTGGACGACGCTTTTGTGTGTTCCAGCTACCGCCAGCTTACCCGCGACTGTACCATGCACTATATCCCCACCGCAAAAATGGAAGCTGCCATTCTTGCTGCAATCCAGCGCGTGAGCTGGTATGTGCGGCACAATGAAGCGGAGTTTATCGAGCGTGTGCGGGAAGCCACCGACCAGCACCAAGAGAACGCCGTCAAGGAGTACCGGCAGAAAGTGAGCAAGGCACAGCGGAGATGTAAAGAGCTGGACGGCCTTGTGAAAAAGCTCTATGAGGGCAACGCCACAGGCAAGATACCCGATAAACACTTTACCCGTCTGCTTGCCGAATACGACGAGGAACAGACCGGGCTGGAAGCCGCTATCGCACAATGGCAGGAAGCAATCGAGAGCTGGAACGCCGACAGACTGAAAACAGATAAGTTTATCGAGCTTGTGAGCCGCTACACCGACTTTTCCGAATTGACAACGCCCATGCTCAACGAGTTTATCGAGAAAGTGGTTGTCCATGAGGGCGAAGGGCGCGGAAACAGCCGCCGCCAGCGGATAGATATTTACCTCAACTTCATCGGCGCATTTGAAGTCCCCGCCCATATCGTTACCCCAATGGAAGCCGAGGAACAACGCCGCCAGCAGGAGGAACAGGCCGCAAAGGAAGCCCGTTCACAGGAGCTTGCCAAAGCGCGGGAAGAAAAGCGCAAGGCAGAGAAACGGGAGTTTACCGCGAGGAAGAAAGCGGGCTTGCTGACCCCGGAGGAACAGGCGGCAGACGAAGCGCGGTTAGCCCATAACCGGGCATGGCAAAAGGAATGGCGGGAGAAGCGGAAAGCCGCCGAACCGCCCAAGCCCCCGAAGCCGAAATCCTTAAAGGAGCTTGCCGCGCTACAAAAGGCCGGAGCCGACCTCACGCCGGAGGAAGCAGAGCGCCTTGCCGCCTACCGGGAGAAGAAGAACCGCCAGCACAAGGCATGGTATGAGCGGCAGAAAGCGGCACAGCCGCCCAAGCCCCGAACGCTGAAAGAGCTTGCCGCCGCACTGGACGCAGGCCAGACACTTACGCCAGAGGAAACGGAACGCCTTGAAGCCAGCCGGAGCCGGAAGAAGAACGCCTACCAAGAACTGAAAACCCAAGCGGAAACCGACCCCGCCGCAGCCGCCGAGCTTGCAAGGCGGCGGGCTTACCACTCGGAAGCTACCAAGAAATCCCGCCAGAAGATGTACGAGGAAGCCGCTGCCGGAAATCCCGAAGCCCAGGCCCGGTATGAAAACTTCCTTGCTGCAAGGCGGGAGAACTACCACAAAAAGAAGCAGGACGAGAAAGGAGAACAAATCGCATGAGAAGATTGATTGACAACGGGAACCGCCCTATTACCCCGAAGCCCAATATCGGCCACTATGGGCGGCTGCGGAAAGCCTATCTGGAACAATACCGCCACCGCCTTTATACCGCCCTTGTAGCCAGCAAGAAGCTATACCCCCACCTTGAGGAAACAGACCGGGCGGCGCGGGATATGCTGGACTACCTCATGCCCCGCCTTGCCAGAGAAGCGGGAGCCACCGAAGCCCTCAAAGCCGCCGACCCAATGAAATGGGTAGGTTTGATGAACAACTGCAAGGCGAGAGCCGAGGAAATCGTAATGCATGAGCTAATCTATGTTTAACGGTCAAGAGCCGGAAAAAACAGAAATCTTGCGATAACAGCCGCCCCGACGATACATTCCCCGTCCGGGCGGTTTTTATCGTCAAAAACGCCGTTTTCTCCAAGTCAAGAGCCGGAGAAAACACCCGAAAAATGCCCCTATTGCGTAACAGGGGCATGGAAAGGAGCTTGCATGAGAACAGGGCTTACCAAGCAGGAAAAGACCACCGATATTTGGTTTGACGAGAAAGACCCCCTTATCCATATCCGCACCCACAACACCGCCTTGAAAAAGCGTCTGCTTGCATACAGCCGCCGTTATCCGGCGATCTGCCAGCAGACCGACGCAGACCCGGAAACGGGCTGCATGGAGTTTGACATTGAGAAAGGACGCTTCTCTTTCCGTCTGACCGCCCCATACAGTGAGGAACGCCGGGAAGCGGCGCGGCGGTATGCCAGAGAGAATAACGCCACTGACAGGCTGAACTGATGTAGATTTGTTCACAACCTTATGGTATAATTTCTTTATACAATAGCGTGACAAATCGGTATTGACAAAGGAGTGCGATGATATGAAAAAAATGATAGGTTTGATAGCCTTGCTGATTTTAATGATGGGGCTTGTCGGCTGCAACGGAGAAACGGTCAATATCGACTTTCCTTTTGAATTGTCTAGTATCGAAAATGTGGAAATGTTCCGCTTCACTAATCCTGCGGATGCGGAGAAAAAAGTGATTACCAAATCAGAAGATATTGAAGAAATTTATCAGACTTTTGAAAGTGTTTCTCTGAAAGATAAAACAACTGAACCTACTGCTGGTGGCTCAGTGACCAGTTTCCGATTTAATCTTTCTGATGGTACATCTTATGAGGTTATCTATTCGGAGGTCGCTGTAAAATCTGGAAGAGTCATCACAACAGGCATGGAACAAGATTTCTTCACTTCAGCCGGTATAGGAGCATTCTGGGGGAGTTACGACTACGAAGTAACAACTGCATCGGAAGATGAATTGCCAGCATTATATGAGTAAAAAATGAACAGATATTAACTAAATTTCTATCATAAGTGATACAATTTAATACTGAAAATCAGACCGTTGACTGGTCGCACTATGCGAAAAGTTGACGGTCTTTTTTTA
>ENA-OPSY01000568-OPSY01000568.1-human-gut-metagenome-genome-assembly--contig:-NODE-568-length-26276-cov-2.272987_pt1 | contig 26276 bp, 20 predicted proteins | sample MGYA00241464_ERZ501920 | MGnify/ENA primary metagenome ERZ501920 (study PRJEB25962, sample SAMEA2042396) | human gut metagenome | biome: human gut; feature: human-associated habitat; material: faeces...
TCCATTCCGCAAGTGACAGGACGGGTAGGATCTTCACGATGGCAGATATCCTGCAACCATTTGGCAATCTTGCAATCCCCTTCGTTCCACTGGTTGGGCACTTCGTTACCGATACACCACATGACAACGCTCGGGTTGTTGCGGAAATTATGAAGCAGGTTCACAAGGTCTTTCTCCGCCCATTCATCGAAGAGCAGATTATAACCGTTCTTGCATTTAGCCACATTCCATTCGTCAAAACTCTCCGCCATGATCATCATACCCATTTCGTCACAAGCCCTTATCAATTCAGGAGCAGGCATATTGTGGGAAGTACGGATCGCATTACACCCCATGTCTTTCAGGATCCGTATCTGGCGACGGATAGCAGCATCGTTGACGGCCGCCCCCAACGGACCGAGATCGTGGTGATTGCAAACGCCCTTAAAGACAGTACGCTTACCATTTAGGAAGAAACCCTTGTCCGGGATTATCTCAATCGAGCGGATACCGAAAGGAGTTGTATAAATATCCTTCAGCTTGTCGCCTTCATACAGACGGGTTTCCGCAGAATACAATGCAGGCATTTCAGGAGACCATAAAGACGGGGCTTGGATGACAAACTCCTGCTCTGCCTGATTGTTGTTATATTTCATCTGCGCAAGAGAAGTGCGGACAGCCTTCTGCTTATTCGGATTCCACACGCTGGTTTCCACGCTATATTTGGCGGGATCGGCGCCTTCGGGAAGCACCACTTTGGTGCGCACGTTCACTTTAGCAAACTTCTCATTTACCGAAGGAGTCGTGATATAGGTACCCCAAACCGGAATATAGGCGTCTTCGGTAATGATCAGGTGAACATTCCGGTAAAGTCCGGCACCTGGATACCAGCGGGAAGATTCCGGCAGGTTTTCCAAACGTACAGCCAACGTGTTCTTCTCGCCCGGCTTCAGATATTTCGTGATATCGAAGTGGAAGGAGTTGTAACCATACGGCCAATAACCGACCTTTTGTCCATTGATATAGACATTGGCATGGCTCATCGCCCCGTCAAACAGGATCGTTGCCCGCTTGCCTGCCTGAAACTGCGGAACGTCGAACTCGGTGCGATACCAACCCACACCGACAAACGGCAACCCGCCGGTACGTCCTGCATGCTCCATCGCTTCCTTCTGGCCGTCCTGCGAGATAGCGACCTCCTGTTTGTCGTTCAGGGAACTGAAAGGGCCGTAGATCGCCCAATCATGGGGGACAGTCACGGACTGCCACTTACTGTCATCGAAAGCTGGCTTTATAAACTCATTGTTGTCTTCGCGAGTGAACTTCCAGTTTTTTTCCAACAGAAGCTCACTCCGTCCTTGTGCCGACAATGCCGACACGCACCCAAACAAGCCTACCAAAGCTGCAAAATAGATTCTTTTCATTCGTATTAATTGTTTTTTGTAGTACTTAGCGCAACAAAAATAATTAAATTTGCAACCTTTACAAACTAAATCTGCATTTTACAAGACATGTTGTTACAATTACTATTCGTTTTAATTGCAATTATCATCGGAGCCCGTCTCGGCGGTATCGGTTTAGGAGTATTAGGTGGCTTAGGACTGGCCATCCTCACTTTCGTATTCGGCTTGGAACCGACTTCCCCTCCCATCGATGTAATGCTGATGATCGTTGCCGTCATCGCCGCTGCCAGTTGCATGCAGGCAGCCGGCGGACTGGACCTGATGGTGAAGTGGGCGGAAAAATTGCTGCGCAAGAATCCCTCCAAGATTACGCTTCTAAGCCCGTTGGTTACTTATATCTTCACATTTATTGCGGGAACGGGACATGTGGCTTATTCGGTCCTTCCCGTGATAGCGGAAGTGGCAACGGAAACAAAGATACGTCCCGAACGGCCGTTGGGGATTGCTGTGATCGCGTCTCAGCAGGCAATTACGGCCAGCCCGATCTCGGCGGCAACCGTAGCATTGCTCAGTATGTTGTCGGGACATAATATATCATTGATGGACATTCTGATGATCTCCGTTCCCTGCACGTTGATCGGTGTCCTGGTAGGAGCATTCTGCTCGCTACATGTCGGAAAGGAACTGGCGGAAGACCCCGAATACCTGCGCCGTGTCGCAAACGAGGAATTCACAAGTGACAAATATAGGGCGAAAGGAGTCGAAAACCATCATGCAGCCCTCCTGTCGGTGATTATATTCATAGCAGCGACAATCGGTATCGTCTTGTTCGGCTCGATGACAGAACTGCGCCCTTGGTTCAGCCTGCCCGATGGCAGTCTCCGACAAATGCAGATGGCGCATATCATCGAGATTCTGATGCTCTCGGCTGCCGCCCTTATCCTGCTCGTCACCCGGACAGACGGGATAAAAGCCGTACAAGGTTCCGTCTTCTCCGCCGGTATGCAAGCGGTCGTCGCGATTTTCGGTATCGCCTGGATGGGTGATACCTTTATCGGTGGGAACATGGCGGAACTGAAAGGCTCGATCGAACATATCGTAACAGAAATGCCATGGCTTTTCGGTCTGGCCCTGTTCGTGATGTCCATACTTTTGTTCAGCCAGGCAGCAACCATCCGTGCCATGTTGCCGTTAGGAATCGCCCTCGGAATCTCTCCTTATATGCTAATCGCCCTTTTCCCGGCAGTCAATGGCTACTTCTTCATTCCCAACTATCCGACCGTGGTCGCCGCCATCAACTTCGACCGTACCGGAACGACGCATATCGGCAAATATGTCCTAAACCATTCGTTCATGATGCCGGGACTGGTCGCTACCGGAGTGTCGGTGGCGTTGGGACTGTTGATGATCCAGTTGTTTTAATGTAGAGATCTTTTGTCACTTCCAAGCGATATCAAACATCAAAGGTTATGACAAAAGTACTTCCCTTGCCGACTTCGCTGTCCACACGAATCGTGCCGCCATGGGCTTCGACAAAGTCTTTACTGATGGCAAGACCGAGGCCGCTTCCCTGTACTTTCGTGCCGGGAACGCGGAAATAACGGTCAAAGATACTCTGATGGTAACGCGGGTCAATTCCTTTCCCAAAGTCCTGCACGAATATTTCCACTTTCTTGTCCACCTGATGCGCACCGATAACGATACGGCCATTCTCCGGCGTGTAGTGGATGGCGTTGGAAAGGAGGTTCGTGAGTACCCAGGCGATCTTCTCACTGTCTACAAAGAGCTTGGATATTTTTTCAGGATACTCCACTTCGATATGGCAATTGAAGCGCTCCGCCTGCACACGGTTCGCCTTGATTGCATAATCGATCAGTTCAATCGGCTTCGTGATCTTCGGATTCAGTTGCAACTTGCCTGCCTCCACCTGTGTCATTTTCAACAATTCACCGGTAATTTCGAGCAGGCGGTCGCTGCTTTCTCGAATACTTCCGGCAAGCGCGATCTGCTCATCGTTCATATCTCCTATACGTTTATCCTCCAGCAATTTGAGACTCATAAGAATAGCAGAGATCGGGGTTTTCAATTCATGGGAGATAGTAGAGATAAAAGTCGTCTTGGCAGAGTCTAACTCTTTGAACTCGGTAATATTTTTCAGGAGGATCACATCGCCCGCATACTCTGTCTCACGTCCATCACCATCCATCACATGGATCGGGATATATTTGGCCTGAAAATAGCTTTCCTTATCATCTGCATAGATCTTTAAGGGCTCCTTTTTCTTGTCGTGCTGTATCAGTTCGCGTACCAGCCGGCGCAGCAAGTCGTTTTTCAACGCCAGTTCGGTAGCAGACTTTCCCATCACGTTCTCACGTTTCAGATTCAGGATGGTGAGCGCCTCATCATTAGCAAAAAGAATGGAACGGTCCCGATCGAGCCCGATTATCGGTTCAGTGATGCTGTTGACAATCGCTTCAATATATTTTTTGGCCTGGATAATGTCAGCCAACGTGCTCTTCCTGTATTCCGTCAAGCGTTCCGCCATCCGGTTGAACGAGGAGGCAACTTCGGCAAACTCCTGGTTATCGCCCAAGTCGAGTCTCTTTTCGTAATTGTGGTTGGCAATCTCCAAGATCCCGTCGGTCAGTTTACGGATCGGCGACGTAATGGAACGGGGCAAGCGGATCAGGAAAGCAAAAGCAATCAGGACACAAGCCACCGCGATAATGCAAATCCATAACAATGCTTGGTCCGCCGTACGCTCGGCTACCTTGCTTTTCCGGTAGATCGTCGCCATATTCAGACTCATGATATCGTTGAGTGCCATCCTGACACGCTGTATAGTCGTATCGTTCAGGTCCCGGTGCATCGCCTCGTATTGTGCGACCAGATGCGCCGTCGCCACATTCTCGTCGATCTCCGTGATATTCTTCTGCTGCAAATCCAAGTTCTTTTCAAACTCCGCACGTGCCTGCGGATCGTTCTTGATCCGTTCGAGAGCATCCAGCATCCGGCGAGAATAAAGAAGCGAATTATAATTATCCGCCAAGATATTCTGCGTGTCGGAAGACATATCCGTAATATTCTGCACAGCCAGCCCGCCCAGCAGAACGATCATCGTAAACAAAAGGCCGATCCCGAAGGTCAGTTTCGTTTTTATTTTCAGTCTTAAGAACTTATCCATACGCTTATGCTATTATTATCTGGTCAATATTCAACTGCAACAAACTGTCCAGCAATGTCCTGTATCGGAAAACCGACAGCACCCGGTACGACTCGTCTACACCGGCAGTCATACCGATGCAGACTTTAAATGTGCATCTTCCAACCGGGGATTCCAAAATGCATTCGACACTCTCAACACACCAGCGCCTTTTCGCCCTACCGCCAATTCTATTTCACAATCAAAGGCCATATTCTTCGATCTTCCTGTAGAGGGTCGTCAAGCCGATACCTAACAGGCGGGAGGTTTCCGTCTTGTTGCCGTTGGTATACTTCAATACCTTTTGAATATGCATCTTCTCTACGCCGTCAAGGTCGAAGCCGGAATAGCTGCTGTCGGTATTATTTTGAGGATTCTGTATTGTGAGCGGCAAGGTGTCTGCAGTCAAGGTGTCTCCATCGGAGATAATGAGGCTGCGCTCCACGACATTGCGCAGTTCACGGACATTCCCTTTCCAAGGATACCGTTTCAAGATACGGACATAGTCCGGCGAGATCGGATGGTCTTTCCTATCTTGGAAGACAGTGCGGAAACAAACGCCTCGACATGCAGAGGAATATCGTCCACCCGTTCGCGGAGCGGCGGCAGGTGAATATGGAAAACAGAAAGCCTGTAAAACAAGTCCTCACGAAAATGGCCGTCGGCAATTTCTTTTGCTAAGTCACGGTTGGTGGCGGCTATCACACGCACATTCACTTTGACAGGTTTCGTGTCTCCAATCTTGAGGAATTCACCGGTTTCGAGAATACGGAGTAACTTGGCCTGAAGATCGAACGCCATCTCACCGATCTCGTCGAGAAAGATCGTGCCGTTGTCTGCTTCCTCAAACAGTCCTTTCGTCTCTTTGAGTGCACCGGTGAAAGCTCCCGCCTTATGCCCGAACATCTCGCTTTCCAACAGGTCGCGACTGAAAGAGGAGCAGTTGATAGCGACAAAGGCTTTATCACTGCGGGAACTGTGCTGGTGGATGGACTGTGCAAACACTTCTTTGCCAGTCCCGGTCTCTCCGGTGAGCAAGACGGGAACATCCGTGGCGGCAACCTTGCGTGCCAAAGAAACAGCCTCCTCTATAGCAGGCGAACGGCCGATGACAGTGGCAAACGAATACTGTTTGCCTACAGCCTTCTGCTGGCTGTAGGCAACGGTAGCCTTTTCCATCGCCTTTGCAATCAAGGGAAGGATTTTATTGTTGTCGTCACCTTTGGTGATATAGTCAAACGCACCGTTCTTGATAGCTTGTACTCCGTCGGGGATATTACCGTGGGCCGTAAGCAAGATCACTTCCGAAAGGGGACGCAGGCGTTTCAGTTCAGAGACAAGCTCCACACCGCTCCCGTCTGGCAGGCAAACATCACAGAGCACCACTTCGGGATCGTTCTGTTCGAGCTGCTTGATACCTACTTTGCAGTTGGTTGCTTGGAACACTTCATAACCTTCCAGCCCGATAATACGGGACAGGAGGCTTAAAATTTGCTTCTCATCATCGATAATCAATACTTTTCCCATCTTCTTATTCTGCTATGAGGAAGCAAATATAGCATATTATTCAGAGGTGTCCATTATTTCCCCTACTTTCATACTACCTTAATTATAGTTTAATTATTTGCAAATATTCTAAACCCAGTACTAGTTATGTGTAATAAATATTACATTCGCTAAAATTGTCTACAAAATGAAAAAAGTTCTATTAGTTGCAGTCTCCGTACTGCTTGTCTGCACTTCTTGTGTAACGAAAAAAAAGTATCTGCTAGCCGAAAACGGACGCCTGGAAGCCATTGCCCGGGGAGACGACCTGCAGAATCAGCTTGTAAACTGCCGTGACAACAACGACGGCCTCACTTCACGTCTTGCTTCACTTGAACGGGATACCACCCGCATGGGCAAGAACATCCGCAACTATCAAAGCATGCTCAACACCAACATGACGGAGCAGGAAAAATTGAATTCACTCCTGAGCCAGAAGATGAACGAACTGGATGAACGCGAACGGACGATCAACGAACTACAGGATATGATCAATGCACAGACTGAACGGGTACAGAACTTGCTCAACAGTGTAAAGGATGCCCTCCTGGGTTTCAGTAGCGACGAACTGACCGTCCGCGAAAAAGACGGAAAAGTCTACGTTGCCATGTCAGACAAACTTCTTTTCGAATCGGGAAGCGCCCGTGTCGACAAGCGTGGCAAGGAGGCTTTGGCCAAACTCGCCGAAGTCCTTAACAAACAATCCGACATCGACGTTTATATCGAAGGGCACACCGATAGCAAGCCGATCAACACCGCCCAGTTTAAAGACAACTGGGATCTCAGTGTCATCCGCGCCACTTCGGTCGTCCGCATCCTGACAAAGGACTACGGTGTCAAACCTTTGCAGATACAACCTTGCGGCCGCGGCGAATTCATGCCTGTTGCCGACAATGAGACAGCCGACGGCCGTGCTAAAAACCGCCGTACCGAAATCATCATGGCTCCGAAGCTGGATAAGTTATATCAAATGTTGAACCAATAGCACTCATAGGAAGGCAGCTACCGCGATTTGTCCGTTACCTTTGTTTCTTTCAAAAGTAACGGACAAATTTAACAAAAAGCAAGCAAGTTTTCTCGTGAAAACCCTTATTCCAGCAGGATTCCGACCCCCATCTGCACGGTATCGAGACCCAGGTATCAGAGGAACCGAGATCCGGGTCTCAAAAAGAATAGATAGGTAGTTACTTAAAAATAAGCTATATGCTTTGATAAAAAATGTGCTTGTCTTTATGATAATATGATAGTGGAAAAACAACCATCATGCCTCCTATCATTTTTTGTACACCTTAATATTCAATTGGCATAAAGCAAAGTATGATAGTATGACAGTATAAATAGAGATTGTTTTTATGTTATTTCTTCTTGCACCGCAAAGCAAAATACAGGATATACAGGAAAGACAACAACGGAATCACAAACCCAATCGCCATGTTATCGGCCCCGATATATCCCATCAGCATTGGGGCAAAGGCTCCGCCTGCTACTCCCATAACGATATAGGATGATGCTTTCTTTGTAGAAGAACCCATACCTTCCAGGCCGAGTGCAAAGATTGTCGGGAACATAATGGACATGAAGAAAAAAGAAAGATAGAGCGCATACAAAGAAACCGTACCGACAGACACGACGACCAACGCCATACAGACAGCATCCGCCAAAGCGAACCATGTCAGGAGACGGGCCGGAGACATCCACTTCATCGTAAAACTGCCGGACAGACGGCCGATCATAAACAAAGCCATTCCTCCGAAAGCCAAGATACGCGAAGCCTCAATATTCGTCATCGAAGTATCGACTTCCGTCACATAATTAATGAAGAAACTGAAAATTCCCGTCTGGGCAGCACAATAGCAAAACTGTGCAATAATAGCCCGGACAAACTGCGGATGTCTCCACATGGAGGCAGTACCGGATGCGGGTACATATTCTTTTTCTTCCGCATCCGTATCTTCTTCCACCTGTACTTCGGGTAGTTTGGTAAAGATGAAAAGAATGGCTACCAGTAAAACAAACGAGCCAACCAGGATATATGGTTTCGTCAGCGTAAACGGATCGCTCTCCTCGCCACCGAATATCAGCATGCCACCGACCAGCGGGCCTAAAATCCAACCTAACCCGTTAAACGATTGAGACAAATTCAGGCGTTGCGCCCCCGATTCCTCCGGCCCTAAAATCGTGGAATAAGGGTTGGCTGCCGTTTCCAGAATACAAAGCCCACAGGCAATCACAAAAAGGGCGACCAGGAATGGAGATGCCGAATGCAGATAAGCCGCCGGAATAAAAGCGAACGCACCAACAGCAAACAGGCATAACCCTAAAATAATCCCTTTCTTATACCCGAACCGCTTCATGAACATACCGGCAGGGAGCGCCATCAGGAAATAAGCGATATAAGTGGAGAACTGCACAAGGCCGCTCTCCGCCTTCGTCATCGTAAAGACACCTTGAAAATGCTTATTCAATACGTCCAACAGACCATGAGCAAAACCCCACAACAAGAACAGGCTGGTGATCAATATAAACGGGACAAGATAAGACTTCCCTCCGGGAGCGGAAAACAAAGTTTTCTGATTATTCTTTTTCATGCTTGCTATTTATTACGAGTCGGCAAAGATACTCTTTTTTTCAGATAATACCCTCCTCCCATATAAGAGACCGTATAAGCCGAATCCGGCGAACTGCGGTAGACAGAAATCTCGCCGAACACATACAGAGCCGAATCCAGATCCAGCCGGAGAATATCCGGATATAAATCATCCGGGATCGAATCGGACGGAGCCAACCCAACCTTCTCCATCTGGCGGAAAAGCAAAGAATCTCTTTCTGCTTCAAAAAGAATTAGTGAGTTTTTATCGCATAAATAGAAGGTGTCCATCTGTATCATGCTGTTTATCGGGCCTTCGTCATAGCGGCCGACAGCCTGGAGCGTTTCATATCCCGTAATATCCAAAGGTGAATAATCGGTAATGGTTACATATTCATAATAATTGCCCGGATTTGCCGGAATCGGATAATTGTCGCGCTTTTCCTGCGAGATCCGTTCTATGTCCCTCGCTGTTATGCACGGTATATACGTGACAAAGGACAACAAAACGACGGCAAGCACAACCGCATACAAATAATGTGCGGTCCGTCGGAAAAAGAACAGCAGGACAGTCCCCGTCAGGATAGCGCCTACCACCACCAGATACACCCGCGCTTCCGTATATCCGTACTGGTTGATCCGGTAGAAAGTTCCCACCCAATACATGACCAACGCCGGAAGTACAGCCCAACCGGAATAGCGGTAAAACCAATCATAATATCTTCTCTCCAGGAACGGCTGGCAACTTTTCAGAATGAATGTAGCCGAAATAAAACTAACGACAATATAAGCAACCGCACCTTTGGGCAAGGACCACAAAACGGCCACTTTGACAAAATAGAGATACAAGATAACCGCATATATCAGCAAGGCCGGCGAAAGGACGTAATTCAGCAATACATCGAACAGTTTGTTCACGCCTTCCTCCTCCTCTTTCTCCCGGTTAAACAAAAGGAACAACAACGGCAATATCCCTGCAAATGCGATACTGGACAAATAGGCCATAAACCGCCGTTCCCCATATTGCCATATCTCAAAAATATACTGGATCGAATAATAGATGGAGATAGAAAGCAGCCAGGCAATCCCGGCCAGCAATCCGGCAGAAAGCATCGCCCGAAGGTAACAAAGCCCTTTCCTGACAAACCTATCGTTATCCCGTCTCCAGTCGCACACCAGATACAGCAGTTGCACTACTACGAGCGTCACCCAATAGAAAACAGACCAGAGATCTTTCTCCTTCCAGAAAAACGGAATAAAGAACAACACAGACAGATAATAGGCAAAACGCCAGCGCGATCCTTCCGTCATCGAATTCAATGTACAGGTAATCAGGAATAAGACTGGGAAGTAATAAACGACAACAGCCAGTCTTGCCCAAGATGTCTCATACAGCGCGCAACCGAAACAGCAAAATAAAACAGACAGAACTACCTCTGCCGGATTGTGCCGCACTGCTATCTGTAAACGTTTGAGAAGAGCCTCTATTTTCTTTTTCATACCTTCAATATTTATAATTAGGCCATAAAGATAAGCGTTATTGCTTTTCTGCCACTATTTACATGCCAAAATGGTTCCTTTTCTGCCAAATTTTCCTACAGACACTCTCCATTAACAATCCCATTTTCAAACACATATATCCATACGAGTAAGCCTGTTTACCTAAAATCATGGCCTCCGAAAAGGATTTTCAACTTCGTTTATCATCCTTTATTCATATTAACGCCGGACATATTGTTCTGGCATGTCTTTTGAAGTTGATATAGTGCTTTCGGGTTAGAAGAAACGAGAGCGGAAAAGAATATAAATGTTTAACTAAATAATTGGAGGACTGTATTATGACACCGATGAGAAGAAGTCAAAATTGGTTACCGTATGTATTCAATGATTTATTTGACAACGACTGGATGATTAAAGCGAACTCTACAGCTCCCGCCATCAACGTGATTGAATCGGAAAAGGACTATCGGGTAGAAGTTGCTGCTCCTGGTATGACAAAAGACGATTTCAACATCCGCATCGACGAGAACGACAATCTGGTCGTATCGATGGAGAAAAAAGAAGAAAAGAATGAAGACAAAAAAGAAGGACGCTATCTGAGACGCGAATTCTCCTATAGCAAATTCCAGCAGACAATGGTTCTTCCCGAAAACGCAGAGAAAGAAAAGATCGAAGCAAAAGTCGAGAATGGCGTGTTGAACATCATCATCCCGAAAATGAGCGAGGAAGCAGCCAAGAAAGCTGAAAAGATTATCGAAATCAAATAATCTGTTGTCTCATATAAACTAAAGGCTCTAATGGTTTGTTTTATTGGAAAAATATTATCCGGTTAAAGCAAACCATTATCTTTTTATCTATATCTTTGCCTATATAAACATTGTATCGTATTATAAATCTAATTGAAAGAAAGGAAATAAAATTATGATTTTAAGCAAGAAATTATCCGAAGCATTTAACGCACAGGTTAATGCAGAAATGTGGTCATCCAACTTGTATCTGTCCATGTCCGTGCACTTCCAGAAACTGGGATTAAACGGTTTCGCCCACTGGATGAAAAAGCAAGCAGAAGAAGAAATGGGGCATGCCCACAAAATGATCGACTTCACTATCGACCGCGGTGGTGATATCACAATCGGGCAGATCAATGTCGTTCCTACTGCATGGGGCAGCGTCACAGAATTATTCGAACATGTTTACAAACACGAATGCTACGTTTCCGAACTGATCGACAAAATGGTCGATATCGCAGAAGAAGATAAAGACCATGCATCAAGAGACTTCCTCTTTGGGTTCGTTCGCGAGCAGGTTGAAGAAGAATCTACAGCTAAAGAAATCGTAGAACAGTTGAAGAATTATGGCGAATGCCATGTTGGTATCCTTGACCACAGATTGGGCAAAAGATAAAAACAATGGACAATTGATAATGGACAATTGACAATTAGTTGACACATTCTTATTAATTGTCAATTGCCCCAAGTATCGCTTTCCCCCACAGCTCTCCCAAAGCAGAAGCCCCTTTCCGGTTAGGATGTAGATAGAAAGTTCCTGCATTTCCCTTTTCGGGGAAGAGTTCGTTTTTATAATGCGTCTTGAAATAATCGAAACCATCCGTATCTCCCATAAAGACCTGTCCAGGAAAATGTTTGGAATAATCGAGAACCAACGCCTGTAATTCAGGATAATAACTTTGCAGACGATTCAATCCCTCTTCCAGGTATTTGGCTCCGTTGTATGTATTCGGGCTGTACCATACCGGCCGGTGTAATACGATCTTGCATTCCGGATAGAGTGCCAGCAACTTATCGATAATCGTTTTCATATTTTCATAATACTTGGCAGGCGAGGCCGGAGCTCCGTTCGGTCCTGTAATAGCGCTGTCGTTCGTCCCAAGCATAATAGAAAAGATCAAAGTCGCCCAAGTTTCATCTTTGAACTGGTCGGCGACCCGGACCACCTTCGGGAATAGCAAATCGGTTTGAGGCAGAAAATCAAAAGTCGTACTTCCACTTACCCCCTGGTTGGAATAGCGGACAGTTCCGACAGACGGCTGCCTGCGCAGATACAAAGCGGCCTTCACAGGGGGAGCCTCATGTCTCGGATTTTCCAACAAAGCGCCTTGCGTTATGCTGTTTCCGATAAATACTATATTCAGATTTTTCTTTTCCTTGCCCGTCATATAACAACAGATTGTCATACACAACAATAAACCTATAACTTTCCGGATATCCTTCATAATTCAATTTTTCTACTTTTCTGCGAATGTAGGAAAAAATTCATTCACTTCCGGATGTTCCGATAACCAAATTTTAGCTCCTTCTTCCTCGCGCATCGGATAAGCCTCCACCAAATCCATCAATTCGCTCAATTGGTCATTATCGAGAGAAAAGTTCCGGAAAAAAGCGGCTGCATACGGATCTTTGTCAGAAAAGCCTTTGGTTGCCATAATCTGAATCTGTTCGGCATCGCCGTACTGTTTTTGCGGGTCATCTAGAAATTTAAGGTCGTAGCGGGAGAACATCCAGTGGGGAGTCCAGCCGGTTACCACGATCCACTCTTTGTTCTCAATCGATTTCTGAAGAAATGCGACCATTGTCGCACCGCTCGAAGGTTTTAACGTCAGCTCGACCGGATATTCCCGGATGACACGCTCAGTCTCATTCATCAAGCCGGCCCCGACATCGATACCGATGATCTCGTTGCGGAACTTCTCTTTATACTCATTCAATTCTTCTATGGAACGGATCGTGACATACGAAGGGACTACCAGCCCCATCCTGGCATTTTTATAGGCTACTCCTAACGCTTCCAAGTTATCGCCATATTTCCTTATATAATCGGCATGTGTAGCTGGAAGCCATGCATCCATAAAAACATCGACTTTACCGGCCGCCATCGAGACAAAGACCGGTGCAATATCCGCATTTCGCAGCATCACATCATACCCCTTGCTCTCAAGCATGACTTTCGCCAGATAGCTCATGGCTATGCCTTCCGACCAGTTTACATAACCGATCGAAACCTGTTTCCTGTCTTTCGAGGAATCGCTGCAATCAGCGAACATCATCATGAAGGCTACAATAAGGGATAAATTTATAATGATAATCAATCTTCTCATAAATACTTTTCTTTTTATCTGTTTTACTTTCTACGCACAAAGCCCTGTGTAATACGATCCAAAACGATCGCTAGAATCACGACGGCTATGCCGCCTTCAAAACCAAGTCCGATTTTCATTTGTGTGATTCCTTTCAATACGATCTCACCTAATCCGCCAGCCGAGATCATGGCCGCAATCACAACCATAGAGAGAGCCATCATGATTGTCTGGTTCACTCCTGCCATAATGGTAGGTAAAGCCAACGGGAGCTGTACTTTAAAAAGAAGTTGTCCCGAAGTGGCCCCGAACGAACGGGTCGCCTCTACAATATCTTCCGGAACCTGACGGATTCCCAAGCCGGTAAGACGGACAACCGGAGGCATGGCAAATATCACGGTGGCAAAAGCGCCCGGAACAGGTCCCAGTCCGAAAAACAGGACAGCCGGAATCAAATAGACAAAAGCGGGCATCGTCTGCATCAGATCCAAAACCGGACGGATCACCTTAGCCGCCTTATCGTTTCGCCCGGTCCAGATTCCCAGCGGGACACCGAACAACAAGGCGATGATCGTCGACGACAAGACAAGCGCCACAGTCTGCATGGTCTGTACCCAAAACCCCATCCCCCAAATCAAAAGTAAACCGAGCAAGGTCAGGACAGCGGTTCCCTTTCCGGCTTTCCACCAAGCCAAAGCTGCTATTCCCGCAATCATCAGGTAGAACGGGACCCACATCAGTATTCCCTGGAAGCCGTCGATAAAGCCGCCTACGATGTGGTTGATTACATCAAAAAGGCCAGCAAAGTTTTCTGTCAGCCAATTAATGGCCATTTCTATATATTTTCCGATATTTATCATAATTCTATTGCGTTTTGAATGATTTCTTCTATTTCTTTCTGATCTTTTCCGGTCATCTCGATAATGATGGCTGAAGTCGATACGACACCTTTCAAACGGTTATTCTCATCGACCACCGGCAAAGCCTGCTGGACTTTCGGCAAGAGGGGCAACATATCTTCGACTGTCATACTCTCCAATACGGAAGGGACCTCTTTCATAACAATCGAACTGATATCCCGCACCCCTTCCTTACGCAACCGCAGCACATCTTTCAACCGTATTTCACCAAGGAACTGCTCGTCCGTTCCGATCACGGGCAACGCATACAAACGTTTTTCCCTCATCTTGCGGATTATGGCCTCCGGACCATCTTTGCGGATACGGACAACGATCGGTTGAGTCAGCATGATGGAAGAGGCCGTAACGACACGCCCACGATCCACACTCTCGGTAAAACGGGTGACATAGTCGTTCGCCGGATCGGTCAATATCTCTTCGGGCGTCCCGACCTGTACGACTTCGCCATCCTTCATAATGGCAATACGGTCGCCTAATTTGATGGCCTCGTCCAGATCATGTGTGATAAAGACAATGGTACGTTTCATCTTCTCCTGCAAGTCCAGCAACTCGTCCTGCATCTGTTCGCGGATAAGCGGGTCAAGGGCAGAAAAAGCCTCGTCCATCAACAGGACTTCCGGGTCGTTCGCCAAAGCACGTGCCAGTCCGACGCGCTGCTGCATACCTCCGGAGAGTTCGTCCACACGCTGGTTCTCATATCCTTTCAATCCTACAACGGCTATGCTTTCATATGCTTTCTTTTCGCGCTCTTCTTTAGGCACTCCCTGCAATTCAAGCCCGAAAGCTATATTGCTCAATACAGTCCGGTGAGGCAACAGGCCAAAATGCTGGAATACCATCGCCATCTCCTTACGGCGTATTTGCAACAGTTCCTTATCCGACAGAGATGTGATGTTCCTACCGCTCAGCCATATCTCCCCCATAGAGGGTTCGTTCAGCCGGTTAATGCAACGCACCAACGTCGACTTACCACTACCGGAGAGCCCCATTATCACGAACATCTCTCCTTCCTTTATTTCCAGATTGGCATTACGGACAGCTATGGTACAGCCTGTTTCTTTTAAAATTTCCTGTTTGCTCTTACCTTGCTTAATCATCTTTTTCGCTTTGGCCTTCTCAGGTCCGAAAAGAATCGATAAGTCTTTTATTTCTATTTTCGTCATATTTTAAAAATTATATTTGGTCATGTTTAGAAGTAATTCCCAGGACCGGGCATGTGGTGTCTATTTAATAAACAGGGAAAAACGCGTTTAGTTTAAAAAAGACAATAAGTTCGGTCTTCACTCGTCTTTATTTGTATAATAAATCACTTATAATCAGATAATAAAACAACAAAATCAAAAGAATCAATCATTCATATTTTCGACCAAAAGGAAATGTCCGGAATCGCCTTGCATATGAAATACAAGGAGATTTCCGGACTAACAAGGAATAAATATGTTCTTTTTCGATGGTATTATCTTGTTCGGCTGTACTCGTACAGTATTTTCCCTTTTCCATTCATCAGATAAAAGGATAACTTACTATCTTCCATGCTGACTACAGTGAACCCGGCTTCCGGATTACAAAACTTCGTACCCTCGACAGTCTTTACCTTACGGGAAAGTGAACCGGATGTATTTACCAGATAGTCAACCTTGCTGTCAGCAGGCTGGATGTGCTGGAAGTTATGAATATGACCACAAAAATACATATCGACACCATATCTGTCCAACAGAGGCTCCAAACGTTTACGCATATCGGCACGTTCACTTTCCTCTTTCGGCGTATCGGCATAGACAGGATGATGGCCGATTACGATCTTCCATTTCTCAACAGAAGAGGCAAGCGTTTTTTCGATCCATTGAAGCTGCTCTTCCATATCCTGTCTGCCGGCATCGGGATATTTCTCCGTATCTTCACGGTATTTGTCAATCAGAGGCGAAGTATCTATAAATACCAACAAGGCTTTCTCATTTTCACCCGCCTCCACGACTTTTGAGTAATAACGGGAAGGGACGATCCAACGACGGCTTTTCTTGCCGTAATCCAATACCGCTTGCGTATTACCGCGATACTCATGGTTCCCGTTGACGGCAAACCACTCCAGCATCAGCTCAGGATGGCTGTAAACAAGCTCGTAGTTTGTCATCCACAACGGATCGTCGACGCTGGCTACCCCCTCGAAATGATGAGTATCCCCGGCCGCGACAATAAATTCGATGTCTATCTTTTCCGCCAGATTTCCCATCAACTCGGCAATCGTCTTTTGTTCATAATAACCGTTCCGTCCCAAGTCGCTGACCAGATAAAAATTTTTGCTTTCTTCCGATACGGCCGGAACGTCGAATGCCTCCCCTGCTAAAGCAGGACCGGCAATATCCGTTTCCGAATTCGACGCATCTTTCTGCTTACCGGCAGAAGTGCAGCCCCCAAAAGCGGAGACTGCGAACAAAGCCGATAAGGTCTGTAAATAATTTCTTCTATTCATCATGTTCTTTTATTTTAAACCGAAAGCTCCGAATTGTGCTTTCACCGCCGGCGAATGGTAAGTGACACCATTTACGGAAAGCCCGTTTGTCGAAAAGTAGGGAACTAAGTTGGCATCTGTTCCGCTATTAGCGCCTGCCAATACCGGAGAACCGGATTTGACATGGAAATCCCATCCTTCATCATATACATATTCGGTCAAAGCGACTTCGTTAACGGCAAAGTTTTCGAACAGCGGGTCCTTCAAATCATTTTCAGTAGCGATAATGCTATGCACATCCACTACTCCGGAGTTGTAATTCTTATGTTCGTAGTTATAACCGGCCCATGCATAGGCGACACCGCTTTCCTCTTCATATACAATATCACTTTTCTGGCTACCGGAAGCATAAAAATTATAATCGATCACAGACTGGTCGCTATAACCCTCTTCCGGGTCGTTCGGGTTCTTGAAGCTCGGGGTCATGGCACGGAACTTGCAATTTACCATCAAGTTGTTGAAAACATTCGCCAACACATTCTTTTCAGCATATACACAACCACCCTTCTCACCGTCGCGACGCCAACCGGCATTGACGATCGTATTATTGTAGGCCTGAACCTTAGCCTGGCCGCGCGTTTCGCTCTGGCCTGAACTGGACAGTTTCAATCCGTTAGTGTTCGGGCTGAACATGATATTACCGGCGACATCCACCGTACATCCGGCTTTTACATTGACAGCTTCCGCCCCGTCATATCCGTTGGCGGCAAACGTATTGCCAGCTATGATTGCCTGTCCGCCCATCAAATAAATACCGTCAGACCAGCCATTACGAAGAACAGAATTAGTGATGACATATTTCCCCTTGATATTGTTAGTCGTGATCTGCGGATAAGCGTCGTCACCGGCCGTATATACACCGTTGGCCGCAGCCGGAGAACCTTCCACCACTTGGCCACCCGTATATTCGATAACGGTATGGTCGATCAACATTTCCTCGCAACTGTTCGAAGCGACGATACCACCCCATAAGCCGGCAAACGTATTCTCTTTCGTGCGATTTTCCTCAGCTACGGAGAAAAGGACCGGATTTTCAGCTGTTCCCTTACAGTAAAGATTGCCGTCTACCGTAAATTCAACAGGGACATGGTTGGCTCCGACACCTTTGTCATCAAAGATAACCTGCACACCTTCCTCTATTGTCAGGGATTTACCGGCCGGTACTGTGATATGGCCTGATACCAATATGATGGAATTGGCTTTCCAAGTCCCCTCGACATCCCCCTCCACAGTCTCCGTATCTTCATTTCCACCCTGATTATTATCCGGATTAACAGGATCATCGTCACCACAAGCAGCCAAAGTCATGACCATCATGGCTGCACTCACTAATAATGCATTGAATTTCATAAAATAAATGCTTAATGTAAATATTAATATAATTGCTATGTTAAAGTTTATACCGGATGCCGAGCATAAATGACTGACCGTGCCATTCTTTCCGTTCGATCACATTCCCATTATGCCGGTCTGAATCCACACTCTCCGTACGCGGTCCTTTCTGAATGTAGCGCAAGAGCGGGATATCCAACAGGTTGGAGGCCTTGCCAAAGATACTGATGCCGTTCTTGAAACTTTTTTCTATCGAAGCATCCAGCTGGGCGTAGCCGTCCTCCCATATATCATCTTCATACCAGTTCGAAATGTCGCTCAGACGTTTTCCCGTATAGCTGGCAGACACCTGGCCCTCCCAGCCGTGCCTGGTCTCTTTGAAAAGCAGGGAGAGATTTGCCACATGGGCCGCCTGTCCGAACAGTGGACGGGACTGGCGCACCGACTTCACTTCCGATCCTTCCATGATACGCTTGTCTGTCGTGACCTTCGAATGTGTATAGGTATAGTTTGCCTTAATACCGAACCAGTTGAAGTATTTCATCACATCGACTTCCATCCCCAGATTCTTGGCGTCACCGAAGTTCATCGGTTTATAATAGGTATCCTGGCCTTCGTTCAACAAACCGTATTCGATCGGGTCCTGGATATTCTTATAGAACAGGCCGACCATAAACTGCTCGGAAGACTTTGGAAAAAATTCATAACGTAAATCGATATTGTCGGCAACCGTATGCTTCAAGTCCGGATTTCCCTTTTCCTTATAATCTTCATTAATGATGCTGTAAGGCACGATCTCGAAAAAGCTCGGACGATTGATGGCACGCGCATACGAGAAACGCAGGTTGGCATTTCGATGGATACCGTATTTGGCATGGAAACTCGGCAATACATCCGTATAGTCCTGGTTCCCTTCCGGATCAACATCACGGGGAAATTTCAGTACATATCCCTGATTCGTATGCTCGACACGCACCCCGGCGATCAATTCCCATTCCTTCAAGGTATACTTCACCATTCCATATCCGGCACCGATCTTTTCCGTTGCATCGTAATTCAGAGGATCCCCTATGTTGCCATAAGGACGGGGGACGAACTGTATCTCGTCAAAATTAAACCAGTCCTTATTGATATATTGCGGATTCTTGGAACCGGTAGCCGAGTTGAACGTATATTCATTAAAGAAACTGTCACGCTTCTTATCCCGGTACATACCTCCGGCCGAGAAATCCAGGACCGCCCCGCCATCCAATTTCAACTTATATGCCAGATCGACATATCCGGCTTTGTCCTTATCCGAGTTATGTTCCCAACGACGTTTGGCTGCATCCGTAGTAGACACGTGGGAACCCAACAGATATATTTCCGCATTATCGGGCGTTTCGCTGAATGCTTTGGACAAGACAGCCGACCAGTTCAACCGCAACGCTCCGCCAGACAGAAACAAATGTTCGCCTTTTAAGGTCGAATTGATGATATACTGGTGGTTCCAACGCATACGGACAGCCCGTTCCTTTTCATCTTCCCCATCGCGCACTTCGGCTTCGCTCATATCCATATAACCGTTATACCAAGTCAGCTTATGGTTGTCGTTCAAGGAGTAATCCAGTTTGGCATGCACACCGATACGTGTCTGTTCCGATGAATAATTACGGTATTCTATCCCATTATGGCTCGTTCCCGGTTGATAATAGAGCCGACTTTCCTTTCCCCGGCTGGTACTCAGAAAACTCCCCGCCAACATGACGCCCAATTTATCATCAAAAAAGCGGTCGCCATACGAAAGTCCGGCAGTCAGGTCCGGCAGCGGTTTCTTCCATTTCATCCGTAGGTTCGAAGTCGTAAAGTCTTCCATCGTCACTTTGTAATCTTCCGGTTTCCCCAACGCTTCGTAAGGAGATTTCTTTACGATACCGCCCCGGTTGAACGATTGGAAGTCACGACCGAAATACATCGCGTTATAACCGGTAGACAAGTTGGCCGTAAATTGGCGTTCGGAAGGAGCATCTTTCATGATCAGATTGACAGCGCCACCAATGCCGTCTCCCTCCATATTCGCCGTCAAGGATTTGGTCACCTCCAGACGGTCCAGCATCTCGGAGGGGAAGATATCCAGCGGCACAAAGCGGTTCTTATTATCGGGACTCGGAATCTTCACTCCGTTCACCAACGTATAGTTATACCGTTTGTCCATACCCCGTAAAATGGCATACTGACCTTCTCCGCTACTGTTACGCTCGACCGTCACGCCGGACATACGCTGGATCACATTGGCAACCGTAATATCCGGTGACAGCTCGATCGCTTTCGCACTCATGACGTTGACCACATTCATCGCCTGCTTCTCAATCCCGCGGGCACCGGCTTCGGTACGTCCCGGATTGGTGGCTATGATCGTGACACCTTCCAGGTTCATGGCCGAAGGCTTCATGTTAAACAGTACATCCCGGCCGGACAGCGTGTTTACGTTCTGTTCCTGTGTCTCATAGCTGATATAACTGCAAACCAACGTGATGTTTTTTCCTTCCGGCACATCTTTCAGGACGAATGTCCCGTCCAGCCCGGCTGTCGTTCCCATCGCCGGATTTTCTTTCACATACACAGCAGCACCGATCAGTTCTTCGCCGGTCTGCGCATCCTTAACCCAACCTTTAACTGTCGCAGCGGTCAGATAAGCAGCCGGAGTCAAAGTCAGAAATAAAACGAGTAGTAATTGCTTCATTATTTGTTTTTCTTTTCCGCCGCAAAAGTAGAAGGTGCGGATAACAGCAACACTTCATTCTTTTTACAATTACGTTACAGGCAGAAAACAGAAGGAACAAAAAAGCTACATATTTAAACGATATCGACCGGTTAATCTACAAAAAGTCTTATATTTGCGAGTAAGAATTACACATAATAACGCATACTAATATGAAAACAAAGATTTCACTTTTACTTCTTGCCATTCTATGCAACATCTCCGTATTTGCCCAGAGTGACTTCGACAAATATTTCGAAAAGAAAAGTCTCCGGGTGGATTTTGCCTTGAGCGGTAATCTAAAGTCACAATCGGCTGCTATCCAAGGGTTGCGTGAAGAACCGGTATGGGGAGGTCCGGTCAAGAACCTGATCGATAAGTTCAATTACGGAGGTTATTATATTAATGTCTATGACAAAGCTACGAATAAGCTGATTTACTCACGCGGCTTCAATACGTTGTTCGAAGAATGGCGCTCGACAGAACAGGCCAAGACAGAAACACAATCGTGGACAAACAGCGCTTCCGTTCCTTTCCCGAAAGTACCTGTCTATGTCGAGATCACGGCACGCGACAAGGCCGACATGCAATTCCATCCGTTGCTGAAACAAGAGGTCGATCCCAAAAGTATCTTCATCGACCGGGGAAAACTGAAAGCCAATAAAGTGCATCAGATACAGAAAAGCGGCGACTCGACAGAAAAAGTGGACCTTGTTTTCATTGCTGAAGGATACACGGCGGATGAACAGGAGAAATTCGTAGCAGATGCAAACAGGTTTACAGAAGCCTTGTTCGCGACTCCTCCTTTCACGACACGTCGAAACGACTTCAACGTATGGGCAGTCTGCCTGGTATCGGAAGAATCGGGCACGGATGTTTCGGGTAAAGGTATCTTCAAGAACACTGCCCTCAATTCCGGTTATTATACATTCGGTGTAGACCGTTATCTGACAACACCGGATATGAAATCGATCCGCGATGCCGTCTGGAACGTTCCATGTGATGCAATATTCCTGCTGATAAACACAGATATGTACGGCGGTGGCGGCATGTACAACTTCTATGCCTGCGGGACAGCCGACAACCCACGGACACCTGTCGTCTTTACACATGAGTTCGGACATAGCTTCGCCGGCCTGGCAGACGAATATTTTTCTTCGGAAGTCGCCTACCAGGATTTCTATAACCTGAAATACGAACCGTGGGAACCGAATATCACAACTTTAGTCGATTTCGGCAGCAAATGGAAAGACTTATTGCCCGCAGACACTCCTATTCCTACTCCACTCGATGCCGGACATAAGGACAAAGCCGGCGTGTTCGAAGGAGGCGGTTACCTGTCGAAAGGCATTTATCGCCCGATGGATCACTGTATGATGCGCGACTACGCCCCATTCTGCCCGGCTTGCTCACGAGCCATTCTTCAGATGGTCGATTTCTTGACAGACAAGTAATAAAATCTATAGGCGCCCAGCAAACCGTAACCCATAGCTTTAGCCTCTGTAAAGCTATGGGTTACGGATGCCAAAGCATAGCTTTATGGTGGTCTTTTCTCGTGTCGAATGTCTTTTCGAACGGGAGTGTTGAAAAACGCCATGATTGATTATCTGTCATCTTTCACCGAGGAGACGAAATGTCTGCTACGGGAAAATTCATTATAAGATATAATTATTTTAACCGTACCGCTTCCCCATATTTGCTAATATCGATCAATTTATAAGTATCTACCTTGATTTTACCGCGAATGAGTTCGGGAATATTGAAAGAGAAGAGAGAACGTTCATAATAGTCCGTCTCTTTCTGAGGCAACAGGAAAGGTTTGCCGGGAACACCATTTGCACCCAGATAACAAATGTAAGGCCGTGTATACAGCCCGTCATCCCGACGACTGCTGAAAACGAACCACCGGCTGTTGCTGCTCCAGGAATGATAGCTTTCGACATCGTTGCTGTTCACTTGGAGAAGGGAATCTGTTTTACCTGTCAACATGTCCAATAGTCGCAAATCCGCATCCTTGTGCCAGATCGAGAAGTTGCCATAGTCCGAAACCGTGTACATCAGAAAACGGCCATCGGGAGATACTCTCGGCAGCTTCGCGCTCCGTCCTTCCTCATTAGCGTTGTAAAGCGTATCTATCGTCTGGCCGAAACTCCGTTTTTCCGGATCGAAAGCTATGCTTTGCAGGTTGTAGCGGATTTTCCGATATGACTCAGGCATCCGGCACGCCGGTGCGGAACAGAAATACAACCGTCTGCCATCCGAAGAGAATGCCGGAAAAGTCTCCATATTCTCCTCCGAAGATAAATGGGGAGCTGTTACGATTTCATGTTTCTCCACATCATAGACCACGACATCCGATCGATTGTCGAACACTTCCACCCGGTTCGCATCCGAAAGGTGAAAATCCTGTTTCGTATCGTTTGTCGAGAATGCAACATATCGCCCGGACGGATGCCAGGCGGGATAGACCAAAGCGGAAATAGTCCGTTCGGTCTTCGTATCCAGCTTCTCGATATCACCGTCCGTCAGTATGTAGGTCCCGGCATGTAGCGCACGTTGGTGGAAAAGCATCCGGTCCGGATTCTGCATACAGAAAGAATGGCAGTTCATGCAATTATTATTCGTCTGCTTATTGTCGAGAAAGGTTTCTTCCGTAAAATCCTCCAGGCAACGCTGGTAAATCCCCATCCTGTTCCACATCCGGTAGCCTGGTGCGATACGGCGATAGACCAAATAGGGATCGATTTTATCTTTGATTACTTGAATGGAAAAAGGAGGATATCGAAACCATCTGTCATCTTTGCATATATAGATCCCGACCGTAAGGTCTCCTCCAACCGATGCGTCCAACAGCCGGCGCCACTTCTTCTCCGGGATTTGGAAAGAACCGTTATCCGAATCCACCCGTATTTGCTGATCTTTGCCGGAGAATAAGGCGATTGCTTCGCAAGGTTCTTTCAGTTTGAAGTTCAGCGGAGCGATATTACAAGGGACCGCGACCCCTTTATAATCGGGAAAGATTTCTATTTCACCTTCCGTTTCCTCCGCATCGGGCAATCCACCATTGCAAGAGAAAAAGAAAACCGTACAAAGCCACAACAGAGAATATAAATACTTCATAGACTATCCATTCAAATTCTTACAATAATAATAAAACCAAAAAGTGTCTCCATATTGCCGGTAAAGCCAAGGCAGCCCGTCTGCGCCATTTTTGATCTTCAGAATATCTTTCTGGAATTGTTTATAGCGTTGCACTATCTCAGGCCGGATGGAAACCCAGTCAAGGACAGAAAGGTCCTCAGTCGCCAAAACCAATGCCGCCTCCTGAAAATGAACAGGAAGGGACTGTCCCGGCAAAAATCTACCGGCATGGGACAGGAATATCTTGAACTTCTCCATTTCCTTCGCCAGCAGATAGGAACAACCTAAATATTCCCATGCAACCCGGTTTACGCCTGGTTCCGAAAGATGTCCAACCCAAAGGCTGTCGATGCCGGTCAGGCAAAGCAAATTGTCCGGCTGGAAGGCCGGTATTGTCTTCGCGGCAAGCTCTCCATCCTGCCCGATCCTTTCGGGATGACGAACATAGCCGGTATATTTTTCCGCCCAACGCCGATATCCCGGCAACCGGCCGAGTATACCCAGATACTTATCCGCCAAAGCAAAATCTCTCCGTATCAAGCTAATCTTCACCAATCGTTGAAGCATACGAGGGCTTCCTCCCCGCTTGGCAAGTGTCAGGCCTTCCATCGCATATCCTTCCGAAAGGCTGATATCCCCGATCATATAATGGATATCACTCAACAGGCAACTCATATAATAAGTCCGGTCCCAGGAAGCCAGAAGGCTTTGCGGCCCTTTCTGGTCATAATGGAACAACCGGTCGCCCAAAGCGCCCTTTTGAGCCAATGCCATATTCAAATAGTTTAGGCTGACATAATCCGTCTCCTCCTTCTCCGGATGTTCACGGATAATCGTGTCCCAGTCATTCCTTTGCTCCCAAACGGATAACTCGTTCATCCGGTTGTTCCGGACTTCATACGGTCCGGGCAGACAAAATGCGGAAAAGCAAAACAGGACGACCAACAAGCTTCCCGCAACAAATACTTTCACCGAACGCTTTCCTTTGGGAAGAACCTTCATCGTATAAGCCGTTGCAAACAGAATCAGAAGCAAGACGACAAAACGGATCCAGATAAAATAGACATAAGAATCCGGCTGCAACTGGGACTCCTGATACCTTTCCGAATAAATCCCGTCTGTCAACGGAATACCGATAGCCAAACGAATACCGATATAAGCCAACAACACCCCAGCCAAAAACACAGCAAGCGAACCAGACCATTTCTTCCTTCGGCACAAAAGACTCATGCAAACCACGACCAGACCGTAAAGTGCCGCCAACTGGCCAGTTAAACCATAGATAAGAAACACACTCACCACACCATAAAACAACTGCACCTTCATTCTCCGTATACGGATAAAAACATAAGAGAATAGCAGAAGCAGGATCAGCCCGACCGTCCCGTCCAACACGTAAAAAGAGCTCGTATGGGCCTTCAGCAATCCTAAAACAGGAAACAAGGCAAGCAACAAATTATATCCGCGCGGTGCGATTTCCTGCAAAAGCAGATAACACAAGAAACCGGCCACACATAAGAAAATACTGTTAACACACAAGACAAACAGGGAAGCAGTATAATATTGAACCAAAGCCTGCCCGACCACCGTACAAAAGCCACCGGGGACAGACAGCATATCCCGGATAACCACCCATTCGGGAATAAACAACTGCACCTCTTCCTGCCGTTGGAACGTGGAAGTCCCGAACGACCAAAAGAAAAACCAAAGTCCGATAAATACGAACAGCCAAAATACAAGCGTCCTCCCAGTCATAATCCCATCGTTTTCGTTAAAAGGAAATGAAACAAAAGAAGAGAGGAAGTCGCCTTTTGACGACTGTTCCTCTCTCCCCCGGTCTAAAGAGTAAAATTATACCTTATAGTCTTTCACATTCTACTTACTGCCGTAACCCGGGTTCTGTTCCAGCAGGTTATTAGCACCGATCAGACTGTAATGGATCGGGAAACGATTCAGGTTCGGATTGTTCGTCGCCTTATGATCCCACCAGTCTTCCGTCACATAGGCATCCCAACGGATCAAGTCCGTACGGCGGCGCCCTTCGGCCAAGAATTCCAATTGCCATTCGTCCAGCATACGGTATTTGTCCAGATTAGCAGCCGTTACAGGATCGGGATCGACTCCGTCTTCGAAATAACGCTTGCGGACTGTATTGATCAGATCGGCAGCCCCCTGTTTGTCACCGGCACGCATCTTGCATTCGGCCAGCATATAATAGATCTCGGCCAAACGGATCACAGGTACGTCCGGATCGCCTTTCCGCTTGAACTCTTCCTGAGTCGGACGCGGACTGCGTTTCGTCACACGTACCCCGGAGTTTTCTT
>ENA-OPSY01000610-OPSY01000610.1-human-gut-metagenome-genome-assembly--contig:-NODE-610-length-25385-cov-3.888314_pt1 | contig 25385 bp, 20 predicted proteins | sample MGYA00241464_ERZ501920 | MGnify/ENA primary metagenome ERZ501920 (study PRJEB25962, sample SAMEA2042396) | human gut metagenome | biome: human gut; feature: human-associated habitat; material: faeces...
TTATGATGTAATGAATCGTATGATACTGGAAAGTGACTGTAATAAGGTGAAATTTGATGAAATGCGCCTGGCCGAAAAACAGATGGAACGAATACCGGAAACAATAGGCAACATTCCCTATATTATTATCATGGATAGAGGCTATCCTTCTACGCCAGCGTTTATACATATGATGGATAAGGATCTTAAGTTTATCGTACGTTTAAAAAGCAGTGATTACAAAAAAGAGCAAAGCAGTTTAACAGAAAATGATCAGCTGGTTAAAATAAAACTTGATAAATCAAGAATCAGACATTACGAAGGGACGCCGGATGGAGAACGTATGAAAGAACTGGGTGAAATTTCATTGCGTATGGTAAAAATCCTATTAGAAAATGGAAATCTGGAAGTTTTAGCTACAAATCTTTCACAAACGGAATTTCATACAGAAGAAATAAAAGAATTATATCATATGAGGTGGGGAATAGAGACTGCGTATGAAACACTAAAGAATCGATTGCAGTTAGAAAATTTTACAGGTACAAAACCTATTCTGTTATTACAAGATATATACAGCACCATATATCTGAGCAATTTAGTCGAAGATATCATATTAGACGCAGAGCGTGAACTGGATCAGAAGGAAACAAACAGAAAACATAAAATGATGATCAATCAGACAGTTAGTATTGGAATCTTAAAAAACGATCTGATTTATATACTTCTTGAAACGGATGATCAAAAGAAAAATATATTATTTCAGCAAATATATGAAGATATCAGTAAGAATCTGGTTCCTATTCGTCCTGATCGGCATTATACCAGAACGAAAGGGCGGTTAGCAGGGAAATATTCAAATACTCATAAAAGAGCATACTAATCTAGAAAATACGAGTACAAAGAGAAGGGGATAAGTATGCCCATATAAAAAAACAAAAAGCAGGAATCATAGTTTTATAAATACTTACGATTTCTGCTTTTTGCTAAAGTTAATGACATTGAGTATTTATGCGGCTTTTGGCATAGTGAATTTCGCATTGTTTGTAATTTCATATGTGGCATCATAGAAATACCACATGTTCTCTGCATCATTATATTCTCCTTTGCTTGTATCAGCGGATAACTTTTTCACCTCATCCGGTGTCATTTTAATTGGCAATGTGACTGCAATCTTATCTTTTAAGAGCTGCTGTCCAGCAACAGTTTTCACTTCTGTGATTTCATAAATAACTGTATTCTTATACCACAGTCTTCAATCTGAATCAATGGCAAGGGCTTACGCCGGCAAATATGCCCCATTGACACAGTTTCAGTCTGTTGTATAAAATGAGCAAGCAGAACAAGAAGATGTTCTGCTAACGCTATATCATTCATGATTGTTTAGCTTTGTAATGAGGATGTTAGTATTAGGTTATAAAGCATTTCAGTGTTCTTACAGAATATGGGTTTTAGAGCGGATGCCAAAGTACAATTTAACATTGCTACATGCCACATTCCATATTTTATGAAGAAAAATAAGAAAATTACAGATTAAATATATAACATAAAGACTTTCTTATAAAAAAGTGGTAATATGCCATAATCAAATAAAGACAGTGCTGACAGCCACTTTCAGCGGTACCACTTTTTTCTTATTCTGCCATATTTGTGGTATATTACGGTTTTAGAGTGAATGATTCTTCTATTTTGTAACATTGAAAAAGTCATTTATGGATCAGTGTAAATAATACAAAATAAAAGAACTGATGGCCATATGCATGAAGCAGTGATATAATTACCAGCTCTTTTAGTGTCTGTATCGTATTAACACAGTTTCTACCTATTACAAAGAGAAAAATGAAATCTCTTGCAAATAGTTATTCGGTAGTGTAAAATAGTTTGTGTTTTTGGTAAAAAATAACTCCTTTTTGGTAAGAATTCAGATATGACAATTCTTATCGAAAAGGAGTATTTTTTATGGCAGTTGCAAAAGAACAAATTCGACAGATCATCTCAGAAAACAACATTAATAGCGTTGCAGATATATACACGCTTCTGAAAGACAGTTTCAAGGATATCCTGCAGGAGCTGATGGAGGCAGAACTGGATGCAACTCTTGGCTACGAGAAAAACCATAAGGGAGATCTACAGACAGACAATAAAAGAAATGGTCATTCTACAAAAAACTTAAAGAGTCAATACGGTGAATTTCAAATCGACGTACCAAGAGACCGTAACGGTGAGTTTGAACCAAAACTCATCCCTAAATACCAGAGAGATATTTCCGGGATTGAGGAAAAAGTGATATCTTTATATGCCCGTGGTATGAGTACACGTGACATCCACGACCAGCTCCAGGATCTTTATGGAATTGAGCTATCAGCTGAAATGGTCAGCAAGATCACAGACAAAATACTTCCTCAGGTTAAGGAATGGCAGTCCCGTCCTCTGAACCCGGTTTATCCGTTTGTCTTTATGGACTGTATTCATTATAAAGTACGTGAGGATGGCAGAATCCTGAGTCGTGCTGCGTATGTAGTTCTTGGCGTTACAGTGGAGGGATACAAAGATATCCTCAGCATCACAGTAGGCGTAAATGAAACCAGCAAATTCTGGCTTGGGATGCTTAATGATCTTAAGAACCGCGGAGTAAAAGATGTCCTTTTCTTCTGCGTGGATGGTCTTCCGGGTTTTAAAGAAGCTATTCAGGCAGTTTATCCGCAGGCAGAGATCCAGAGATGTGTGATCCATATGCTACGCAATTCTTTCAAATATGTAAATTATAATGATCTGAAAAAGTTTTCCTCGGATTTCAAAGAAGTGTACAATGCTCCGAACGAAACAGCCGCTTTAACAGAGCTGGAGAACATGAAAGAAAAATGGGGGAAGAAATATCCGTACGCGATCAGTAACTGGGAAAATAATTGGGAAGATGTAAGTTCCTTTTTTCAGTTTTCTAATGATATCAGACGCATTATGTACACGACAAATATCATAGAAGGATTGAACCGCCAGTATCGGAAAGTCACGAAAACGAAAAGCGTATTCCCAAGCGATTCTGCATTGGAAAAGATGCTGTATCTTGCCAGCGAGAACGTAGTCAAAAAGTGGACGCAGAGATACCGGAACTGGGATCAGGTATTGAATCAGCTGATAGTCCTTTACGGAGAACGGCTTACTGCTTATCTGTAAGAGAAAAGAAAAGCAGGAATGGGGAAGCTCTTTTAAGCCCCTTATTCCTGCTCTCTGTCTATTCCTTCGGCATTTATATTATTGCCAGAAATTTCCGATCCTATTCCAGAGGTCGGGTGTGGGCAGAGCCCACAAAAGGCAATAATCATGATGCCTTACTTGTCATGCAAAAAAATCGAAAATGATGTATATAATTTTCCTACATGGCAATACTGTAAGTACAAAGATATATTCGACAGCCGCATAATCATTAATTCGACAGCAAAATTTTACATATCTATTTCTTATCAGAAAGATTTACTTTCCATAGACACAAGAATTTTTACACCCTCGCCCAGATTATACTTCGGACAGTCTCGCTTTTTATTTACTCATTCACCGGATTCACATGAACCATGCAGTGTTTTACGTCTTTAAAATTTTTCTCTATAGTATGATGAACATTCTCTGCAACGTCATGTGCCTCATTCAGTGGAATCTCACCATCTGCTGAGATTTCAATATCCACATACATCTTAGAACCAAATAATCGTGTCTGGAGAAGGTCGATTCCCTTCACTCCTTTCACTCCCATGATCACTTCTCTCATGCTCTCTTCTGTTGCCTCATCGCAGGAATGGTCAACCATCTTATCAATTGCATCTCTGAAAATATCTACAGATGCTTTCACGATCAGTACACAGATTGCAACACTGGCAAGTGGATCCAGGATCGGGAATCCAAGTCTTGCACCAAGGATACCAATAAATGCACCAACAGAAGACATTGCGTCTGAACGATGATGCCATGCATCTGCCATCAGTGCACCGGAATTTATTTTCTTCGCAGCACTTCTGGTATACCAGAACATCCACTCCTTCACTACAATAGAAACAACTGCCGCAATCAGTGCCAATGTTCCGGGAATTGCAATGCTTGCTCCTGAAGTACTCTTAATAATGTTCTCAATTCCACTCATACCAATTCCGATACCGGTTGCCAGAAGCAATCCGGACAAAATAATAGAAGATACACATTCCATCCGCTCATGTCCATACTGATGCTCCTTATCGGATTTTTTGCTGGATAAATTCACACCGACTATTACTACGAAAGTACTTCCCACATCAGATGCTGAATGAATCGCATCTGAGATCATAGCACCTGAATGTGCCAGAATTCCGGCAAGTAATTTAAATAAGGAAAGTAACAGGTTTACTGCAATACTCACACCTGATACCTTCATTGCCACCTTATGTTCCCATGCAGGCTCTTCCTTCTTAGCTGTCGTATTACTGTTTGTCTTGTCTGACATTGCTGTCATGTTTAATTTTTTTGTCTGTTCCATAACCAGGACCTCCTAAATTTTCTTTTCAAATATATAAGCTTTTGTACTTTCCTATATTTGAGTTTACAGGTTCTTCTTATGTCACATACATTGCGTCACAGTCAGAAAACATATTTCCTTTCTGCGACTTATCAAAGTGCGGTCTTACAGGGGTCTTTTTGTATTTCGGAACTGCATCTGTCTCAGAAAATCCTCCTAAAAAAATCCCTCTAAAAGAAAATCTTTCCAAAACATACTTTTCAGAAAACAAAAAGACACACCTGCGGAACATACACTGTCCCACAGATATGTCTGAAAATTTTCATATCTGCTGCCGCTTCGCGCGGCCCGGCCCCACGCCCTCAAGCATCTCGGGCATCGCCTGCTCAGTTTGTACTGTTGATCTCGCATTCTGTTGAATGTAATGCAGTGCAAAGAGAATATAAATATTTTTTCTGATAATACACTATAGTATATCGGTTAGTCAAGCCAAATGTTATTGAAATTTTTTATCATGATGAAACAATATTCTGCAGCCACACACCCTTCTTAACCAGCACAAATCCGATCACACATTTGATCAGATCTGCCAGCTGCACGCATGCATAAATCACAAGCACATGAATCCCTGTATAACGACTCAGTACAAACGCAATCGGCACACTGATGCACCAGATAAACACACTGTCAAACAGGAACGTAATGATGGTCTTTCCACCGGAACGCAGGGTAAAGTAGGTTGCATGCAGGAATGCATTCTGCGGCATAAAGAATGCAGTGATCATGATCAGATACTTCGCCAGCTCCCTTGCCTCATCATTGGTATTATAAAGCATTGGAAACAGCGGCGCCATAACAAACATCACCATTGCCACACAGGTACAGCACATCACTGAGAACGCAATCATCTTGTTATCTGTATCTCTCGCTTTCTTCATATCTCCCGCACCCAGAAGCTGTCCCACAATAATCGCAACAGAATCTCCCAGCGCAATAAACACAATATTAAACACATTGTTGATGGTATTGGAAATATTCAGCGAAGCAACCACATTCAGCCCTCGAACCGAATAACACTGTGTCAGCATAGCCATAGCTGAAGCCCATAAAGTCTCATTAAACAACAGCGGTGTACCCTTGACCAGAATCTTCTTTGTCAGATTCGCAGGAACCTTAAGCGTGCTGTACAGCCCCTTTGCAAATGCATTTTTCTCCGTATGCCTGTGTGTCCAGCCTATTACAATTGCAGCCTCCACATAACGTGACAGCACAGTTGCGATTGCCGCACCTCTCACACCCAGTCTCGGGAAGAAAAACACACCATAGATCAGCAGGTAATTAAACAACAGATTCACACAGATTGCCACAACTCCTGCTTTCATTGGAAGAACAGTCTCTCCGCACTCTCTCAGAGTACTGGAATAAATCTGTACCATCATAAACGGCGGCAATCCCAACAGCATAATATCCAGATACTGTTTTCCATAATTCAGCGTATCTGCAATCTGCTGCGCAGTACCCTCTCCCTGAAGATACATACTGATTAGATTCTCTCCAACAGTCAGAAATAGCAAAATCGTCCCGATTGTCAGGATCACAGCCATCCAGAACTTATACCTGAATGTCTGCCTCACACCCTCATGATCCTTCTGCCCAAAGTACTGTGCCGTAAAAATACCCGCTCCGGACACCCCTCCGAAAATACACAGATTATAGACAAAAATCAACTGATTCACAATGGAAGCCCCCGACATCTGCTCCGTGCCGATCCGCCCGATCATAATATTATCCAGCAGACTCACGAAATTCGTGATTCCATTCTGGATCATGATCGGAACAGCCACAGCCAGAACCATCATATAAAACTTCCTGTCACCGATAAACTTCTTACGAAACGATGACCTTTCTTTTGTCCTCTCCATAAAACTTTTCCTCATCCTTCTTCACAAAAACAGACTGTCCCGAGACAGCCCTCGCCTTAAGCGTTGTATCACCTACATTACTATAAAACCCCCAACATTTCAACCCCATATCAATAAATTTATACTACCATTTTCTATTCCGTTTCTGTTCCGTTTTTTCTCCACTCCATATCCGATAACACACTTCCATACTATCCTTCACAGTACCAGCCAGTTCACAGCGAAGAAAAATAAATGTTTTGAACCACATCTACAGGGGGTGTAGCCGTGGTTCAAAACATTTATTTTTCTTCGCGTCCCCTTTGAAACCATTAAAAAACTGCCGTTCCCCAATAATGAGGAAAACGACAGCTTTTCAAAAAGTATTTGCAAGCCTATTTAATAGCCCCCTCAACCATACCATTCATAATCTGCTTCTGAGCAAGCAGGAATACGATGATCATCGGAATCATTGCCAGGAGTGCTGCAGTAAGGATCAGATCCCACTGCTTAACATAAGAACCAACAAACGCCTGTACAGCAACCGGAAGAGTCTTAACCTTACCATTCTGTCCTAACATCAGAGAAGGAAGAAGGTAATCGTTCCAGATCCACATACCATTCAAAATAGTAACAGTAACAATAACCGGTTTCAGAAGCGGAAGGATAATGCGGAAGAAAGTTCCCTCAGGAGAGCATCCGTCAATCGCTGCTGCTTCTTCCAGTTCATATGGAATACCTTTAATAAAACCAGTTAAGATAAATACCGTCATAGCACCACCGAATCCACAGTATGCAAATACAATACCAGGAACAGACTGAAGCATGTTGATTCCAAGGAATTTACCTACATCACGGAATGTAGAAACCAGAGGAAGCATAACTACCTGGAAAGGAATTGTCATGGATGCGATAAATGTCATGTAAATAGCTGTAGACCATTTTGTCTTGTTACGGCAGATAACCCATGCAGCCATACCGCCGAATAAAGCAAGTAATACAAGGGAAACAACTGTAATGATCGCAGATGTTCCGAATGCACTCCAGAAACTGAAGTTAGAATTGTTGACAACGTTTGAAATATTTGTCTTAAACTGTGCAAAGCTTGCACCTGCAAAGCTTACAGGGTTGGCAACAATACCGTTTGCATTCTTAAATGTATTAATAAGTACCAGATAGAAAGGAGATAATATGTACGCTGCGATAACAATCGCAACAGCTGTAAGCACTACCTTTGGAGTTTTCTTCGTAACCATTACATTTCAACCTCCTTCTTATTGGAAATTCTAACCTGAATAATAGATACAGCAGCCAGGATAATGAAGAACAGAATAGCTTTCGCCTGACCAAGTGCATAATTGTTCTTGGAGATCGCTGTATTATAAATATTCAGAGCCAGCATCTGAGTACCGTTTGTCAGATAGTTTCCGAAGAAACTTGTGACAGAACCTGTACCATTTGTCAGAGCCATGTTAACATCGAACTGTTTGAATGCAGATGTTAAGGTAAGGAATGTACAGATTGTAATTGTAGCTGCGATCATCGGAATCTTGATCTTAAATAATGTTGTAACAGCATTTGCGCCATCGATCTGAGATGCTTCCAGTACATCTTTAGGTACCTGTGTCAGACCTGTTACATAGATCAGCATGATATAACCTGCATACTGCCAGATATAAACAACGATGATAGCCATCATAGCTGTGTTTGTCTTTGACAGAAGTGAAATATTATTTGTCATCTTGATCAGTACGTTATTAAATACGAACTGCCATACATAACCAAGTACGATACCGCCAATCAGGTTTGGCAGGAAATAGGAAGCTCTGAAGAATGAGAGTCCCTTAACCTTAGAGGTACAGAGTAAGGCCAGCATAAACGCTACTACGTTTACCAGAACCATGTTCAGAACTACAAACAGAATTGTGATGATCAGTGACCAGAGAAAACTTGGTTCATTGAACATTGCCTTATAGTTTGCAAATCCTACAAATCCTGTCATCTTGATTCCATTCCAGTCTGTAAAGGAATAAAACACACCAAGGCATAATGGAATAATAACTGTTACTACAAATGTAAATAACAATGGAAATACAAATATAAAGTTAACGATGCTTCTGTGATGTTTTAATGTCGGGAATAAATACATTCCCAGTAAGATGCCGATTGCACCGATGATCAGCGCCGGACCTCTCCAGCCTGCTCCGCTTCCGGAAATATCCTGGATCAATGATGCTGCCAGTAAAATAATACCGGCGATCAGGCATACCATGGAAATTGCTTTTTTACTAGCACTGTTTGTATTCATTTTGCCTTCATCCTTCCTATTTCTTATTTCAAAGCAAAAATCAATGCGTCTTAGACTTTTTTGCGTACCTGGATAAAGGTCTGTCGGACCTTTACTCAGGTATGCAGCGCAAATAAAAGTGGGCGGCAACATAAGCGCCGCCCATAAGTTTCAATTATTAGTTTGCGTATGCACTCTGGATAACCTGTTCCAGTGTCTTAACGAATCCGGCTTCATCAAGGCTGCCAGATGCATAGTCAGCAAATACCTGACCTGTATAGTTCTGTGCAAGTCCTTCTTTCTGCTCTAACCAATGCCAAGCAGATGTCTTTCCAGCAGATACATAATCAGTGATTGTCTGAGCAAATGGATCATCACCAACGATTGTGCAGGACTTGAACGGGCTTACGAAACCAGCTTCTTTAACAAGAACTTCCTGAGCTTCATCTGTTGTCAGCCACTGAAGGAATGCTTCTGCTGCTTCTACATTACCATCTTTATATACTGACCACCAGGATGGAGAGTTTGTAAGGATTGTATCAATTCCATCTTCAAATGCGTATGGAATCATACCAACTTCGAAATTACCAGCTTCTTTATAAGCATCTGCATCATCACCTGTCATAGTTGCACCGATCCAGGAGCCCTGAGTAACGAATGCATATTTACCAGATGAGAAGTTAAGGATCTGCTGATCATATGTACCGGATACAAGAAGTGCCGGATCTGAATACTGATTCAGAAGACCTACAAAGTTAGCGAAATCTGTTAAACGATCTTCGTCAACCTTACCGCCATCATTGAGCATATCAATATAAGTAGTGTCATCTCTGTCAAGACCTTCATCCAGATATGTACCAAATAAATGGTTACCTGTTGACCAGTAAAGGTTAACTGGTTCTGCTGCATAACCTACGACTGCTGTCAGTCCAAGCTCATCTTTCTTGGAATCAATTGTCTCAAATGCTTCTTTGATTGCATCAGGACCTGTTAATGTAGAAGGATCAATTCCTGCTTTGTCAAGGATGTCTTTGTTATAAGCAAGACCGATTGCTTCTGTTGTATATGGGAAACCGATTGTACCCTGGCTCTCATCAACATAAGCTGAATCTGTGTCAGAAGCCCATTCCTGATCACTCATATCTACTAAAAGGTCTGTCCAGTTAGCGAAGTCTGTAGCACCACCGTTTACGAAGATGTCAGGCATATTATCTGACTGATAGTATCCTTTCAGAGTACCCTGGATATCGATTCCGCCACCCATGGATTCGATTTCTACTTTAGTTCCTGTTTCTTTCTCATACATTTCAGCTAATTTCTTCAGCTGAGCGTCAACTTCGATCTTACCGTTTACAAGACGAATACTGTCACCGTCTGCTGCCTGTACGGATACTGCTGCCGGAACCATTGATGCGATCATAGATACTGCTAAAAGTGTTGCAAATACTTTTTTCTTCATTTTCGTCACCTCGTCATTTTTTTAACTGTTTCTTTTTACCTTTTGCGCATAAGGTTTTTTGATAGTTGTATAATACCACTTTGTTTCTGAAATAGCAAGACCTTTTTCGCATAAGTTTGAATTTTTTTATCTTTCTTTTTCGTCATTTGTTAAATATGCACAATTTATTTTTTCTATCTTATTACACTATGTCCAAAAAAGTGCTACTTTGAGGTCAAAAAAGTGCATCCTCTTTGAATTGTATCCTATGGCTTGTGCCTGTTTTTCCTTCGTCAGACAAGTAAAAACTTCTGCGCAGAACATTACGGAATAATTTCCTGTAACATAATAAAACAGCATTTCAGGTTCTGCACCCGAAATGCTGTTTTATTATGTCTTATTCATTTTGTATCCGTTTATGCTGCCTGTTCTTTTTTCTTACCGGTAACTGTAAGCAGATGACTTTTGATCAGTACCGGACGTACTGCATTGTAGATCACTGCTACCAGGATCACAGAAACAACTGCATTGAATAATGTCGCTACAGCACTCATTTTTGCAAGTGCCTGTGCCAGTTCCTGAGGCTGTCCGAGAATATACTGTTTGTAGAAATATCCTACGATCGGATCTGCCACAACATTAAATGCAAGACCTGCTACAGAAGCAATCACACTCCATTTGAAAACATATTTCTTATCTGTACTTTCATTAATCTTTGCAATCTTATGTGCTACCAGACCTGTGATCAGGCCAATACAGAATTTCAGTATAAATGTCTTTGGTGCGCCTGTGATATATACAGGATCCATCAGGTCTGCGATTCCCATTCCGATGGCACCGGACAATCCGCCGTATACACCGCCGATCAGAAGTGCTGCCAGTACGCAGAATGCATTTCCGATATGGATGGATGTTGCATCACCGCCCGGTACAGGGATCTTAATCTGCAGGAATGTAAAAGATACATAGCATAACGCAGCCATAAGAGCTGTCTCTGCAAGTTTTGTAATTGTGCTGTTCTGAGTATTCATAATAACTGTCCCCTCTCATATGATCTGATAGAAAGCTCATATCAATAAGCCAGATTGCCTGTTTGATTCTCACTATCAGATTTTTATATATTGACGCATCAATATGTTGAAGTTATCATACGCGAAATGTGTCATTATTTCAATGACCAATTTTTTGAATTTTTTAGAGGTCAGATTAAATATTATGCAAAAAGCCCTCCGTCTGCATGCTGCTCACATGAAAACAGAGGGCTTCATTATTCTATTTGCTTAAATCCTTGCTACGCCTGATTTTCTTGCTGCTTCTGCTACAGCTTTAGCTACAGCGTCTTTTACGCGTGGGTCAAATGCTGCCGGAAGAATATATTCCGCTGTTAATTCTTCGTCACTTACCAGACCTGCGATTGCATATGCTGCTGCAACTTTCATTTCATCGTTAACATCTGATGCTCTTGCGTCCAGTACACCACGGAAGAGTCCCGGGAAGCAGAGTACGTTGTTTACCTGGTTCGGGTAATCAGAACGTCCTGTGGATACCACTGCTGCGCCTGCTGCTTTTGCTTCGTCAGGGAAGATTTCAGGTACCGGGTTTGCACATGCAAAGATGATAGGATCTTTTGCCATTGTGCGGACCATATCCTGTGTCAGTGTTCCAGGTGCGGATACACCGATGAAGATGTCTGCGCCTTTGATCACTTCTGCAAGAGTACCTTTCTCTTTGTTGAAGTTTGTGATCTTAGCCATCTCTTCTTTAATCGGGTTTAATCCTTCTCTGCCTTCGTAAATCGCACCTTTTCTGTCTGTCATGATTACATTCTTAAGTCCCATGGACATTAACAGTTTGATGATAGCGATACCTGCAGCACCTGCTCCGGAAGTAACGATCTTCACTTCGTCAAGCTTCTTTCCAACCAGTTTCAGCGCGTTGATAACACCTGCAAGTGTGATAACTGCTGTTCCGTGCTGGTCATCATGGAAGATCGGAATATCACAGCATTCTTTCAGTTTCTTTTCAATTTCAAAACATCTCGGTGCGGAAATATCCTCAAGGTTGATTCCTCCAAAGGATCCGGCCAGAAGGCTTACTGTCTTAACGATCTCATCAACATCTTTACTGCGGACGCAGAGCGGAATCGCGTCTACACCGCCAAATTCTTTAAAGAGTACACATTTGCCTTCCATAACAGGCATACCTGCTTCCGGTCCGATATCTCCCAGTCCAAGTACTGCAGTTCCGTCTGTTACAACAGCAACTGTATTCCAACGTCTTGTCAGATCATAGCTCTTGTTTACATCCTTCTGGATCTCCAGACAAGGCTGAGCAACACCTGGTGTGTAAGCAAGGCTTAAAGCATCTTTGGAATCTACTTTGGCTCTTGATACAACCTCAATTTTACCTTTTAAGTCATAATGCATTTTTAAAGATTCTTTTGCGTAGTCCATTTTGTTTTGGCTCCCTTCTGCACTCTTTTTTTGAGACGCCTACATTGTAACATTAACTTGGCTCAGATTCTACTGTTTTTCTGACCTTTTTTATCAAAATAATTAAAACATCATCTTTCTGCAGAAAATTGTGAAGATGCTGTTTCAGTTACGGGACTTTATCATCTGATATCAAGGACAAAAAGAAGCTTTATATCATTATTTATCTGTATCAAAATGTACTTCTGTGCCGGCAACTGCCCGTTCATCCAGGAGCTGTTTGAAGGTCCTGGTCTTTGCTTTTTCTTCGTAGTCATCGGACCAGTAGTAGCCTTTCAGCTCATCCATATACTCATAGTAGTCACAAAGATAAATATATACAGTGGAAATGTCTCTGTCCTGTATCGCATATGTGTTATTGCTGTTTGACACGCCTCCATATGGCATGATATCTCCATTGGCATCCAGCATAACTGCAAAATACTTTGCTTCCGGATCCTGCATTTTCATAGTGATCTCAAATGGTGTTTTCGTAATGGAGAGAACACCATCTCCATTTTCATCTACCACATTTACATCCTTTTTAACCGTATCGGAAGTATTTTTCTCTACATCTACGTTGAACTTCCAGTCACCCTTCAGTGTCCATGAGTTATATCTGTTATTACCTTCAATTGCCTCAGGATACCGTTCAAAATACTCATTCCACATCTCAGTGAAAAACTGATGTTCCAGATCCTTCTGTTCTTCTGTCAGGCTCTCATAATCTGCATCATCTGTGCTGATTCCATGCTCTGCCATTTTCTGATTATATTCATCCCGCAGATCCTGAGGGATATCCGGGGTAGTATCCTGGTCATCCGGAAGAGTACCCACAATATCTTTCAGATCCAGCTCCATGGCAAACCTGTCAGGTACTTTGATGTCTTTGACATAATCGCTGATTGCCGGACCTCCCACCTGAGGAAGGTTCTCATCACTGTATTCATCCATTCCCAGTGTCTGGGCTAACTTGTCAAAACTAAAGTCCTCAGAATCTACATCAATCCCTTTTTCTTTGAAAAATGCGTTACGCACCTCATAAAATTTTGTCCATCCTGCATCATCCACTGTCATATCTTCTACAGGAATACGCAAAACTCCTGCATAGGTGTTATCATCCAGCATTTTTCCATCCAGATAAGCATTGAACAGATTACTTTTTTCATCCATGTAATCATATTTCACTGTAGAATTCTCGCTGAGCTTAATATTGGGTTTTCCATCAGATGTAATGAATGTATCCGGGAATTTATCCTCTGTATGGATTGTCATGGACAGGTACAGAGCCATTTCATTACAGTATACTTCTGAAAGCGTGACAGTTGTTCCATCTACTGTTTTACTGTATGATTCATTGTCTTTCGTTTTATCTGCATTGTTATTTTCTGTTGTATTCTGATCCTCAGACTGAGCATTTTGAGAATTACTGCTGCCCTCCTGACTTCCATCAGCATCTGCAGACAGTGTATCTTCTGCAGATGCTGTCAGCTGCTTTGCGTATTTCGAATAATCACCATAAAATCCCAGGGAATTGCCGAGCTGCTTAAACACATTTCCGACCAGAGGAATGTTCTCTGCAAATGCAGGATTTGTGATACACACTGCGGAAAACACAGCTGCCGCTGCGGTCAGTCCCAAAGCTGTTTTGTACACTGTTTTGAATTTCTTATGCGATTTTACTGTTCCTGTGGATTTCTTTCCGGAACTTCCTGTTGATTTTTCTGTTGATTTTTCTGTTGATTTCTCTGGCAATCTTTGCACAATATTCTCTGCATTTTCCACATTTTCAGAAGCTGCTGCCATTTCCCTGATTCTGGCAAATGCTTCGTTTTTTGCATCTTCTGCCTGCTTTGGCAATGGAAAATCTGCCTGCATGATTTCCTCTATCGCATTATCATTTCTGTTATTCTTTTCTTTATCAAAATCCAACTTCTTCGCCATGATCACTTCATCCCTTTCTTGCACTTACCGTTATACTTCCTGCTGTTACCGATCCTGTTCTCATATTTCCATTCTGGTTTTCCGCAAGCTCTTCTGTTATACCTGTAAATTCTCTGTTTTTCTTTTTCTTCTGCTGCAGTCTTTCCTTCTGAATATTATCTTCTGCTGAAGTATATTCCTGCTTTAGCTGCACCCGGGCCCTGACCAGTCTGGTTTTTACTGTGTTTTCATTCATATTTAATATAGAAGCAATGTCTGCGATCCGAAATCCCTCTACATAATACAGAACCAGTATGATCCTGTAGGATTCATCCAGCATTCCAAGCATTTCCTTGAACTCAAATTCCTCAATGGACATATCCTGTCCGGGAACTTCCGGAAGTTCTTCGGCTCTGCTGAAGTTTTTATAATGTCTGTGGATTTTATTGCATTCATTGATCAGAATACGAATCATCCAGGTTTTAAAATATTCCGGATTCTTCAGTGTATGTATTTTTTCAAAGCAGGTAAGTATGGTATCCTGCATGGCATCTGCGGCATCCTCATCATTATCCAGGATTCCCCGCGCCACCTTGTACATTGCCAGAGAATTCTTTTCCATCAGTTCCAGAAATGCATCCGCATCTCCTGAGATGGAGCGTTTTACCAACTGTATCAAATGCTGATCCTCCTTGCTTATATGTTTCTGTAAATGGTTTTCATTCGAATGAAGTTTTATTGTTTTTGTTTTACACTTATTAGATGGGAAAATGTAATGAAAAGTTTCAAAAAGCTGCCACTTTTTTGTGACAGCTTTTCAATGATTATTTTGATGTTATATTTTCATTCTGTTTATTTCTCTTCCTTAGCATTCAATCTCTTCTGATACATAGACTGGAGCAGGAATTTTCCTGTCTCTGTTTTGAATACTTTTTCCAGCATGTTTCTCACATTGTTTCCGGAGAAATTACTCTCATCTGCATTTACCAGATAATCTGCTTCTATCATAATCTGATAATCAATACCGTCGATTCCGGTTATTGTATGATGATGGCTTACAATATAAGAAACACGATCTACAAATTCTTTCGACATATCTGAATCTGCGAAAAATTCCTTTATCAGTGCCGCACTTTCTTCCTCCTGATGTTTACCGTTGGCATTTCCGTATTTTACTCTGCAGAGAGGGCAGGCAATGTCGTGGACAACCGCAGTCACCTCCACCAGCTTCTGCTGCTCCGGTGACAGATTTTCGCCTTCCGCGATTGTTTTTGCATATGCGTATACTTTCATGAAATGGTTGATGTCATGAAGATCTCCCTTGGAATACTCTACCATTTTCTTTATAACTTCTGCTACTGTCATGTTTTGTTCCTGCCTTTCTCTTACGGATTTAGTTACTTGTGTACTCCGTTCTCAGTAACCGGGTTTATCTTATTCTGAAAAACAGCAGAATCTTTCGATCCTGCTGTTTACAATTATCAATTATTTGCAGAGTTCCTCTGCCATGGCCTCAATCTCTGCTTCGTTTGCTTCGCTTAAGGAAGAAGTGATCTTTACATTATTTTCAAGCCATGTGATATTTTTACTCTTTTCAAACATTCCCTGCATGATTCTTGCTGCTGCAGGTGCCCAGCTTCCGTTTTCGATGAGACCGATGGTACGGTTCTGGTAGCTACGTTCTGTAAGGTTCTCAATGTAGGTACGCATAAATGGGAAAATATCTCCGTTGTATGTAATTGTGGCAAGTACCAGTTTACCGTAACGGAAAGCCTCTTCCACTGCTTCTGCCATGTCATCTCTTGCAAGGTCAAATACAGTTACTTTCGAGCATCCTTTTTCTTCCAGTTTCTGTGCCAGAAGTTCTACTGCTTTCTTTGTGTTTCCGTAAACAGATGTATAGGCGATCACAACACCTTCGCTCTCTACTTTGTAGGAGGACCAGATATCATATTTCTCAAGGTAATGTCCCAGGTTCTCTGTGAGGATTGGACCATGAAGCGGACAGATTGTCTGGATATCCAGAGTTGCGGCAGCTTTCAGAAGCTTCTGAACCTGTGCACCGTATTTTCCAACGATTCCGATATAGTAACGGCGTGCTTCGCAGTCCCAGTCTTCTTCTACGTCAAGTGCTCCGAATTTACCGAAACCGTCTGCTGAGAACAGAACCTTATCAGTACTGTCATATGTAACCATAACCTCCGGCCAGTGAACCATTGGTGCAAATACGAAAGTCAGCACATGTTTTCCAAGTGTCAGGCTGTCACCGTTTGCAACCACCAGCTTCTTTCCGTCCAGATTCAGGTTTCTGAAGAAATTTCCCATCATAGTGAAGGTCTTGGTATTTGCAACTACGGTTGTGTCAGGATATGCTTTCATGAAGTTCTCGATATTTGCGGCATGATCCGGCTCCATATGCTGTACTACCAGATAATCCGGTTTCGCACCGTCCAGGACTCTGGCTACATTTTCAAGCCATTCATCTTTGAAATTAGCATCTACGGTATCCATAACTGCGATCTTTTCATCCATGATCACATATGAGTTATAGGACATACCGTTTGGCACTACATACTGACCTTCAAACAGATCTATCTGATGATCATTTACACCTACATAATAAATATCATTTCCGATTTTCATGATAACATGTTCCTCCTTAGCGATATCAGGGCCGGTCAAATCCGGTTAAAAATTCCAATTTTTTTATTTCTGAACCTATTATATCCACATTCATATCGTTCGTCAAGTTTCATTTTATCCTAAAATTTCACCCCTTAACTCATATATAAAAAGTAATACTGTCGTTTTATTTAATACTTATTCTGGTAAAATTCCATATTCCTTATATAACCGTTTTCGAGTCTCTGCATTTGTCACAACAGACTGTATTTCTGCACTTCTTCCATCCATAATCAGACGATTAAGTAAAGTGCTTAATCGTTCTTCGCCGATTGCTTCTCCAATCGCTATACCCTTTGCTTCTCCAATTGCCCTACCCCTTGCTTCTCCAATTGCTTTTGCCTCTGCTTCCGCCTCTTTTTGAAGCCGTTCGAGCCTTTCAGATTCCAGTTCAAGAACTTTTCCACCCATAATCTCACCTATTCCTTTCCGGACTGTTTTTTCATTCCTACATATATAGTCCGCTATTTTTATGATCAGTTTATTTAAATTCATGTATAAAACCGTCTTATCTGCTCCTGAAAGTTCTCTTTCCAGATTTATCCGGATTTCCTCATAGTCATTTAGCAAACTCTGGAACATTTCCGGATTCTCACTCATTTCATGAATATCCTTTTCATATCGCATAATATAAAACGGCAGAAGCATCAGTAAATTTTTTTCAAAAATACTGTTTCTCGTATATGTCTCCAATTTCATTGTCGGAACCCAATAATGTACTATTTTCTCATCCGAAAGTACCATCTCTATCTCCAGAAAATCCGGCGTATTCTTTCCGCTTCTCAAATATAATACGCAGGACTTTGGAAAATCCATCCTGTATTTGCGTCCCTGTTTCTGTGCATTTTCAATTGCTATGGAGAAATCATATTCTATCATACGAATTGCCATAGTTGTATCGTCTACACTTTGACATTCAATATGATACAATTTACCAGCAATCTTTAAACAGGAATCCGTGATAATCTCTCCGTTTTCCTGCTGATGTTCATTGCGCAACTGCACAATCGGTACATTCTCCGGATAAGAAGTATGGAATACTTCATTAATCAAAGGTACTGCCAGATATGGCATTTTCTCAATCATTGTACGAAATACATCATCAAATATCGTATTATTCATTAGATACCTCACTTCTATTCTAACATACGGTAACAATGTTTGAATACCCAATTTGCACAAATATCATAAATCGGATAATCTTTATCTTTCGTACATGCTTTCATAAAGGGAAATAGATGACCGGCTGGTCTGGAATTTGAATATGTAAATTCAGTGTAACAAATACATACAGTTCCGTCAATCAATAGTTTTCGACACATCAACACTGCTTTTGGAAATTTATTCCTTACGTTTCAGTAACAAATTCTCAGTTCACAATACACAAGGCTGTCACACTACATAAGCAATTAGTGTAACAGCCTCTTTTCTATTCTCTGAGATCAGGCTCATGAGATCTTGCCGTCTTTCATTTCAAATACAGTATCAACGATATTCATAGTAGATTTTCTGTATTACGTAACGTGATTTCTGTTTATACCTCACACTTTTTTAATTCTCGTTCTAACTCTAAAACTTCTTTTCTGCACAATTCTATCGCATCATTACAGGTTTCCACATCATCACCATCTATCTCTATGCTATCGTCACCAGGATATCTGGTTGAAAAATAAAAACCATCTATCATTCTCATATGTGTCTGCGTATTTTTTGAAAACTCTGCTCCCATATTTGCTTTTAGAAATTTCATCAGTCTGTTCAGACTAAACTATCCCCGCATCATAAGAAGCTTTAAAATATTGAAAATCATTTTCTGAAAAATCAAAATAACTGTTTAAGGATGGCAATATATGGGAATAATATTTCATATTGATGTAAATTCAGCTTATTTAAGTTGGACAGCAGTAAAGTTGCTTAAAGAAGCAGCAAAAGATGAAAAGAAAATCGACATACGAAATATTCCTGCCATCATAGGCGGTGACAGGGAAAAGCGACACGGAATAGTTTTGGCAAAATCCATCTCCGCAAAAAAGTTTGGAATAGTTACAGGTGAGCCTATAGCCAATGCGTTGCAAAAGTGCCCTAACATACTGATTGTTCCGCCGGAGCACGGTTATTACAATGAACAAAGCCATAAACTAATGAATTTGCTTAGAACATTTACACCTGACATTGAGCAGGTAAGCGTGGATGAGTGCTATATGGATTTTTCGGGAATACAAAACGAGTATCCATCGCCATTAGCATGTGCGTACAAAATAAAAGACACAGTAAAAGAGAAACTTGGCTTCACCGTAAACGTAGGAATATCCGATGTGAAAGTTTTGGCAAAAATGGCATCAGATTTTACTAAGCCTGACAAAGTTCATACATTATATAGAAGAGAAATAAAAGAAAAAATGTGGCAACTACCTGTTGAAGAACTCTATATGGCAGGTAAATCAAGAGTAAACACGGTGCACAAACTTGGAATATACAATATTGGCCAACTGGCAACAAGCCCTGAATATATTTTGGAGGCGCACCTGAAAAAGCATGGAAAAATACTTTGGGAATACGCCAATGGAATAGATAAAAGCGTGGTAAATACCAAGCGTGAAGAACTAAAAGGAGTGGGCAACTCCATCACATTGCCATATGACCTTGATAATATGGAAGAAATAGAAAAAATCTTACTTCAACTGTCAGAAAAAGTAGCCGGTAGACTTCGAAAAGGAAAACAAATGGCAAAAACAGTAGCTGTAGAAGTGAAATATAACGACTTCATAAAAGCATCAAGGCAGACAACACTTGATAGATGCACAGACTCAGGCACAGAAATATACCAGCTCTCAAAAGAACTTTTTAGAGAACTTTGGGAAAAAGATGGAAACAAAAGCGTGCGCCTGCTTGGAATACGAACTGCCAACTTAGAAGAACAGGGAGCCTTAGAACAAATGTCCATAATGGACATAATGGCGCAAACCACAAACAAACAACAAAACGCCACAACCAACATATCCAGAGAAAAAATGAAAAAACTGGACAAGGCACTAGATGCCATCAAAAACAAATACGGCGATGACAAAATAAAAAGAGCAAGCCTGTTAGCTGAGCAAACAGTAGACATGAAAAACAAAAAATATTATGAAGAATAACAAAAAACAAAAGCAAAAAATTTAAGTAAGATTATAAAATAAAAGATATAAACAGAAAGAACAAACAATTTGGCAATGGAAGATGGTAGCAATTTTGCCAACAAAAGGAGACTGAAATGAAAAAAAACATTGTATTAATAGGTATGCCGGGAGTAGGAAAAAGCACAATAGGAGTAATAATTGCAAAAATACTGGGATACCAGTTTATAGATGCTGACCTTGTAATTCAGGAGCAGTACGGCAAACTTTTGAAAGAAATCATAGCTGAGCGTGGAACAGATGGCTTTGTTCAGGTAGAAAATGACGTGAACAAGTCATTGAATCCTGAGAAGGCAGTAATTTCCACAGGAGGAAGCGTTGTTTACTGCACAGAGGCAATGGAACATTTATCAGAAATAGCAACAATAGTTTATTTAAAATTAGACCTATACTCTTTAGAGAGAAGATTAGGAAATCTTAAGCAGCGTGGGGTGGTTTTAAAAGAAGGACAGACATTAAAGGACCTTTATGATGAAAGATGTCCTTTATATGAAAAATATGCTGATATTGTGATTAGCGAAAATCATTGTTCTGTTGAAAAAACAGTTGATAAGGTTGTAACAAAATTACGTCAGAGTGGATTTTAGAACAAATTATATAATTTGCTAAAACAAAAAATACATACGGATATTAGCTAAAAGAATAGAACATTTATTTTTAGGGGGATAAAATAATGTTTATTAATAAAAAATCACATAAAAGCGCTTTCGTCTGCATAGCAGTATTTATGGTGACTATGATTATGATTTTGACTTTTTACCAATTGGCAGTTGAAATATATGCATATGGATTTATTACAAAAAATAATGACTACCGGGTGAAAGAGAGTACAGCAAAGGTTCTAACATTAAAAGAAAATCATAAAGATATTAACAAGAAAAATATAAATGTTAATGGTAAAATAAAATCTATCAACAATAAAGCCATAAATGCAGACCAAGAAATGTTAACAACGTCCATAGTTAACAAAAATGATACAAAAAATGTTAATAATTTCGTTTTGAAAAAACCGGTAAAGGGTGGAATTACCACATCAGGTTTTGGGGATACAATTTCAAGAACTGCAAGTCATAATGGACACGATTGGGCTGTTAATACAGGCACAAAGGTAAGAGCGGCAGCAGAGGGCGTGGTTGAATTGGCTTATTTTAGTGAAAGTTATGGTTATAATATTTTGATTAATCATAATAACGGGTTCAAAACCAGATATGCCCACCTTTCGGAAGTGGAAGTTTCAAAGGGAGAAAAAGTTGAACAAAGTCAGGTCATAGCACTTAGCGGTTCCACAGGGTTTAGCACTGGACCACATCTTCACTTTGAAGTTGTAAAGGATGGAAAAAGGGTTAATCCTATTGAGTATGTTAGTAACAGGTAACACATTTTGAAAATTATCATAATGTAATAATATAGTAAAGCACAATTTATAAAAATTGACCAAAAAAATCGCTGAAATTTATATATATTGTGCTTTTATTATGTTTACAAAGATAGATATTGTGCTATAATTGTGTAGATATACGAAGATAATTATTGGTGGGAGAGGGCTTAATTGTGACCAATCCCTGTTTGATATAAAATATACATATATACCGGGAGTAAAGAATGGAACGTTTTGTAATAAAAGGTGGAGTAGCACTTAATGGCGAAGTTGAAATAGGCGGAGCAAAGAATGCTGCATTAGGATTACTTGCTGCAGCAATAATGACAGATGAAGACGTGACAATAGAGAATTTGCCTGATGTTAGTGATATTAATCAGTTGATAGATGCTATTGCAAACATTGGAGCAACAGTTAATAGAATAGATAGACATACAGTAACAATTAACGGAAAAACAATTAGAACACATGTAGTAGAATATGAGCAAATGAGAAAGATTAGGGCTTCATATTATCTGCTTGGTGCTCTTTTGGGCAAGTTTAACAAGGCAGAGGTTGCTCTTCCGGGTGGATGCGCAATCGGTAGCAGACCTATTGACTTGCATCTTAAGGGATTTAGAGCTTTGGGAGCAGATGTTATTACTGATCATGGTATGGTTAATGCTCAGGCGGAACGTTTAGTTGGAAACCATATCTTTTTTGACACATCTTCTGTTGGAGCAACAATTAATGTTATGCTTGCAGCAGTTAGGGCAGAAGGAAAGACAGTAATTGAGAATGCGGCTAAGGAACCTCATGTAGTAGATATTGCCAATATGCTTAACAGTATGGGAGCTAATGTAAGAGGTGCCGGAACTGACAAGATTAGAATTGAAGGTGTTCGTGAACTTCACGGAACAGTATATTCAACTATTCCTGACCAGATTGAGGCAGGTACATTTATGTGTGCTGCAGCAGCTACAGGTGGGGAAGTTTTGATTAAGAATGTTATTCCTAAACATTTAGAGTGTATTTCAGCTAAGCTTATTGAAATGGGATGCACAGTTATAGAATATGATGACGCAGTACGCGTTAAGGCAGGAGATTTCATTAGAAGTGCAAAGATTAAGACTTTGCCTTATCCGGGATTTCCTACAGATATGCAGCCACAGATGGCAGTTGTTCTTACAATGGCCAACGGTAGCAGTACAGTAACAGAAAGTATTTTTGAAAACAGATTTAAATATGTAGATGAATTGACACGTATGGGTGCAATAATGAAGGTAGAAGGCAATACAGCATTTATTACAGGTGTTGGAAGTCTTGCAGGGGCACAGGTTGCAGCACCAGACCTTAGAGCAGGAGCAGCACTTGTTATTGCAGGCATGGCAGCTAACGGATTTACAGTAGTAGATGACATTGTTTATATCCAGAGAGGTTATGAAAGATTCGAAGAGAAGCTTTCAGGTCTTGGAGCAATTATTGCAAAAGTAGATTCTGAAAAAGAAGAGCGCAAGTTTAAATTAAAGGTTGGATGATTGCTTGATTAAAAAAAATCAATAAAACTGATTAAATTTGTCACTATACAAACAAAATTGCGTATGTTAATATTAGACCATCCTAAAAATAAAAAGGCTTTGAAAAGGAATAGTAGTTGTTAAGTGGTTAACAGAGAGCTGTCGGCAGGTGTAAGACAGCAGAAGCTATGCAATGAACTCACCTTGGAGCTGCCGGCTGAATGGTTTGGATAGTAAGACTGACGAAATAATCTTATTATTTAAAGAGTAGGCTTGGACGGATTCCACCGTTAAAGGGAGCGGATGTCAAAGGCATCCTTAGAGAGCATGTATAACATGAAGCAGAGTGGTACCGCGTAGGTAGAGAATACGTCCCTGCATTTCCTAATTGGAAGTGCAGGGTTTTTTTCGTTCTGACTCGCGAGAAAGTTAGCAAGCTAACTATTTATTATATTAAGAACCTACCAAATCTTGACATAAGGAAACTAAAAATATATTATTTAATTGATTGAAAAGGAGATTTTAAGATGAATTTTGGAAAGTATAAAAGACAGTATTTTATGCCACCTACACCAACATATGATTGGGTAAAGAAAGAATATATAGATAAAGCACCTATTTGGTGTAGTGTAGACTTAAGAGACGGAAATCAGGCACTTATAGAGCCAATGAGTTTAGATGAAAAATTAGAGTTTTTCCAGATGTTAGTTAAGATTGGCTTTAAAGAGATTGAAGTAGGTTTCCCTGCAGCATCAGAGACAGAATATAATTTTATGAGAGCCTTAATTGAACGTGATATGATTCCTGACGATGTTACTGTTCAGGTTTTAACACAGGCAAGAGAACATATTATTAAGAGAACTTTTGAAGCAGTAAAAGGTGCAAAGCACGCAGTAATTCATTTATATAATTCAACATCTGTAGCACAGCGTGAACAGGTATTTAAAAAGAGTAAAGATGAAATAAAGAAGATTGCTGTTGACGGAGCAGAATTATTACAGAAGCTTGCTAATGAAGTAGAAGGAAACTTTTCATTTGAATATAGCCCTGAAAGTTTTTCAGGCACAGAAATGGATTATGCATTGGAAGTTTGTAATGCAGTGCTTGACGTTTGGAAACCAACACAGGATAACAAGGTTATTATTAACTTACCTGCAACAGTTGAAAATGCCATGCCACATGTTTTTGCAACTCAGATTGAATATATGCATAAGAATTTAAAATATCGTGATGCGGTAACTATTTCAGTTCATCCTCACAATGACAGAGGTTGTGGTGTTGCAACTGCAGAATTAAGTGTTTTGGCAGGAGCAGACAGAATTGAAGGAACATTATTTGGAAACGGTGAAAGAACAGGTAATGTAGATATTATTACACTTGCGATGAATATGTATATGCAGGGTGTTAATCCTGAACTCAATCTTTCTGATATGCCACATCTTGCAGAAGTATTTGAAAGACTTACACAGATGAAGATTGATGACCGTCATCCATGGTGTGGTAAGCTTGTTTTTGCAGCTTTCTCAGGTTCACATCAGGATGCTATAAGAAAAGGTATGCTCGAGATTGAAATAATTGATAATCTTAGGTATTGCTTGGATGATATTAAAAATCATAAAGACTACGAAAAAATTAGAATACAGCTTTATACTGAGGAAATAGGTATTCTAATTAATATTATTCACCAATGCACTTAAAAATTAGCCAAAGATAATGTTATTGAATTGACAGATGAAGAAAAACTAATCACATCTAATGTAAATACAGATATACTTAATTTACAGGATTATCTTAAAGTGCAGAGAAGAATTTTTGAGGCTGCATAAAATAGCAACACAATTAAGATTAGTACGGAATCTTTAATATCGCAACTAAATACCAATGAAAAACATTGATGTTTGGTTGTACAACGACTAATAAATTTAAGTGAAACTAAGGTAGATAAAAGGTTTATATATTTAGATATGTAAGCCTTTTTTATTGTTTAAGGGAATAAAAAGATGCTAGCAGCTAAATCTCAAGGATAACGCCTTTAAATTTACAATGTTGTTTAATATCTAGCAATTTACAAACAAAATTTTAAAGGAAATAAGAAGCCTGCTTAGAGATAATCAAGTATTAATAAGAATCAGTTATGTACAAGATAAAATTGCAGATAACAAACCACCAGCTCCAAC
>ENA-OPSY01000639-OPSY01000639.1-human-gut-metagenome-genome-assembly--contig:-NODE-639-length-24807-cov-3.026059_pt1 | contig 24807 bp, 28 predicted proteins | sample MGYA00241464_ERZ501920 | MGnify/ENA primary metagenome ERZ501920 (study PRJEB25962, sample SAMEA2042396) | human gut metagenome | biome: human gut; feature: human-associated habitat; material: faeces...
CTCCCGGAAAAACCCTGAGCACTTGAGGTTCGCACATTTCACTTATGATCAACTTACCGCTTCTCTGTGTTTATTGTACATGACAATATTCGTGTTGTCAAACAGATCTCTTTGGGACCACGCTTTGGTCAATGAAATTTTCTTTCCAGGTATCTTGAAAACAATTTCCGCATATGCTATAATGCCGTTAGGCAAAAAAGATATCAGTATCCACAGTGATGCAAAGCGAAAACCCCAGGGAGTCGTGATCCCTGGGGTTTTCTTCTCATTTTATGTAGTTGAGCATCTACAGGCTAGTTACCGGCTATTTGTCACCATCTAACCATTTGATGATGTAGTGGCAAGCTACACCAGCCATGACAGCGACAATAAAAGACATCAGATTTCCCACAATTGATGCACCTCCTTCCTGTCACCAGTTTGGGAGGCGGTAACATTGGAATTATAACACACAAATCTGTTTTCTTCCATTTATTTCGTCATTCTTCGTTACGACTGAATGCTCATACAGGGACCACGCTTTGGCTGCAAAAGCAGTGGACAAACTCTAAAATGCCTGATATAATATAGCTATCAGTTTTTTGTATGATATTGTAAAGGGAAATTAGGTTCATAGCTCCATCAGGAGCTGTGGACCTTTTTTTGTGCAAAAAACTGAAATAACTATGAAGAGGGGCATGACGTTACCACGTAATCACCCCTCCATAAACAAAAGGAGAATACAGATGAGTAAAATTCGTCCCACAAAGTCACAAACAAAGAAGGTCGATTAGAATTCGATTTCTTTGATAGTAAAAAAGGAATTATTTTTGCGTAGAAAGCAACATTTCATTGGAAGGAGTAATTTTATGACAAAAACAATATATGAATGGAAATATGGAGAAAACGATTGTCTAAAGTATTATGAAGTTAAATTTAAAAAGGGAAAAGATTATTTGTGTATATATGCAAACAAAAAATATCCTGATTTATGGATGGGAATGTATATCAAAGATGGATGTGATGTAACACTTAAGGATAAAACATTTAATGATAGACAACGTAAAAAAGAAAGTAAAGCTGGAATTTTGATGAATAATATTCCAAGAACAACAAGATTTTTATCAGGCAACCCTGATTATATGAAAAAGAAAATTATTTGGGCATATGAACATGATTTAATAGAAATTAGTAAATGACACTTGTAATACGTGTTTCATTTGATTTAGAAAAGTATAAAATTATGCAACATATGTATAGGAGGAAAATATGAATAGTACAATTAACGACTTCGGAAAGAAAATCGGAGGAGCAAGAAAAGATACCTGGAAGGGACGCGGATTGAGTCTTAGCGACCTGTACGAGATGACCGCAGAGGAAAAGAAAGTCTTCGTAAAAAAGGATAATGTCTGGGAAAAGCCAGACTGGACCGCACTTATCGCAGCTGGAGCGGATAAAGCCGTTTCCTTCTGGAAAAACGAGGTCCGTAAGTCTCTGCCAAAGGATCCTTCTTCCATGCTGGGCGAAGACCGTAATGAACGCTATGTGGCATTTGTCCAGGCAGTCCGTGATCATGTGATGGAACTCACATCCATGAATGAAACAGGGAAGATCCTTACCTGGTTAAAGACGGACAGATACCTTGTACCGATCACCCCCTATTACTGTGATGTTCCGAAAAAATGGGAAGGGGTCCTCAACAGAGCGTTTTTTAAAGCCATCCAGAAAAACACATTTGATCTGTGCCGCGAAAAGTCATATCCGCTCTTTGGTGTAGCAAAAGAGGATGCGGATTATGTTTTAACAAAGAATCGCCTGAAGATCTACTTCTATGAGGGCGAAGATGTTGCGTTTAAAACAGAAGCTCGCGGGACATCGATCCGGAAATACCTTTCGATTCATGAGGGCTATGCCACCCATTTCTACTATCCTGAAAAGATAGAGGAATATGAAAAGACATGGATAAAAAATAGCTGGATCATCGTTGACAGTGGATCGAGGGACATCATTGCCTATAATCTCTACACGGAAAAGGAAGCGGCAGATACGGTTGAGAAAATCGCAAGAGCGGCAACAGATATTGCTCCGAAAAAGACTGCAGCACGGGCTTCCAAGACAATATTCCACTATCCACAGCTTTCCTGGGTGGAACGGAAAGGTACAGACTACCGGAACGGCTTCCATGCAACACCGGAACTTCTCATGGATACCTTCGGGTTCCGTGGCGGAGAATTCGGAAACTGGTTAGGCGATAAGGAACGCCAGGAGAATTTAAACCATGCGTATGATGCGCTTATGGACCTGGCTGATATCCTGGAAACGGATCCAAGGAATCTGACCTTTCACGGTACCTTGAGCATTGCTTTTGGTTCCAGAGGAAAGGGCGGAGCGGCAGCAGCAACGGCACATTATGAACCGTTGCGCAGAGTGATTAACTTGACCCGGATGAAAGGTGCCGGGTGCCTGGCACACGAATGGGCGCATGCGCTTGACCACTCCCTGGCAGGAACCTTTTCCAAACCAGGCTCATCAGAACTTCTTGCGAGCGAATGCCGGATCAGTCCAGATGCCCCGGAGTCCTGGAAAAAGCTTCTTTCCGCATTAAAGAGGAAAGAGGATGGAACCTTTACCGACTTTTATGTGGCATCGGATAAGTTTGATCAGATTCACAGAAAGAGCGGACATGGCTACTGGAGCAGTACCTGTGAGATGTTTGCGAGAGCGTTCGACTGCTATATCGCAGATAAGCTCAGAGAAAAAGGACTTCGGAGCGACTACCTGACGGCACATTCTGACTGTTTCGTCGAGGAGATGTCCGGAACAACTTACCATGCTTATCCAGTTGGCAATGAACGGGAACGTCTCAATCAGCTCTTTGATGCACTGATTGCCGATTTGAAAGGTATGGTGAATGCATGACGAAAGCAGAAATCCTTCGTGAGTTAGAAAACCACACAGGAACCATCCTTTCCTTCTCGGAGCGCGGACCATGGGGAAGCAACCGCTATCGTGGTTCATGCTCCGGATGGATCCCGGCTTTCTTCATCAATAAATTTCATGTTTCTCACATGGCAGAAGTATTTGCCGGATCCGGGACAACCTACGATGTCTGCAAGGACATGAACGTAGCTTATACCGGCATCGATCTGAATCCCAACCCGCCCAGGAATGGGATTCAGACGATGGATATTCTGGATGACTCCATGGACCTTCCGGACGGCTTCTATCATGCCGACATGGTATTTCTCCATCCCCCGTATCCTTCCATAAATGGAATCCATTATTCTGGAGTGATGTGGAAAGATACAATCGGATGCGCTAAAAGCGATATCCAGGAAATGGATTTTGAGACTGGAATGAACGCCATCAACCATGCCATGATGCGGGCATACAATGCGTTGCCAGCTGGCTCATATGAGGTCTGCCTGGTTGGAGAGATCCGTTCCAAAGGTCAGTACCGATCCATGTACCAGAATCTCGTCATTCCTGGCACCATGCAGCAGACCTACATCAAGATGCAGCATAACTGTATGTCCGGCACCAGAGTATATAGGAACCAGGCAGCATCTCCATATGCTCTGATTGAGCACGAGATGATCGCTGTGATCAAAAAGCCCAGCGGGTATGAGATTTCTTATATCATTCCGAAAAAATACTCCCTGGATATTCGTGACAGCTTATCTGCCACCTGGAAGGATATCATCATGAGCATTGCAAGATCCTCTGAAGGGATTCTTTCCGGAGATTTTTTCTATAGGGAATTGGAAGGAAGAAAAAAGACGCTGTCCAACCCGAACTGGAAAGCCAAAATCCGACAGACGTTGCAGCAGCTTGCTCAGGCAGGTCTGCTGAAGCATGTAGGGATCGGACAATGGCAATATATCACAAGATAAGAAAACAACAGGATGCAAAGCGACTTCAATATCATATCTGAAGCCGCAAAAACATCCTGTTTTGTTATATACTGAACAGAAAGGAGCAGAAAAAAACGATGCGATACTTATATCACCTTACGGACACGAACACAGCAAAACGCATTTTACAGGAAGGACTGAAGCCGTTAATCGGCGAACGCAGTCGAATCGTTGAGGAAGAAGAGGCTCGGATCTATCTTTCTGATAAAAAGAGTATTCCGTACTGGAAAATCCTTCTGGGAAAAAATGTACTGCTTCGCATTGATGCAGAAAAGCTGAATCCGGAAAAACTTGATCACTACCCCTACCAGGAATACGAAGAGTGGACATATTCAGAACCGATCCACCCGGAATGGATCCATGTGTCCAGGGCAAACACAGAAATATCACCCGAACAGTATAAGGATCTTTGCCTGTCCTTTCTCGACAGTATTTCCCAGGTATGTGTCCAGTTTGCCCGTTATGTTTCGTATTACGATGACCCTGAGCCGGATTGGAGAGAATATGCTGAGAACTGCAAAGAAAGCTGTATGAGCAGCTGCAAAGGGCTTCAGCATACACTTACAAAGCTCGATTTTTCCTGTCTGGATAATAAAAAACTTCAGGAACATCTAAAGGCAGCAGGAGATGGTGCCTATACCTTATGTGATTTCTATGAGTTTGAGTGGAACGATCATCCGATTCGCCTTTGGCAGCTTCTTGGGACGCATAAGTTAGCAAATAGCTCTACAAAATGGCTATACGCATGGCTTAGGCATACATTTCCAAGAAAGCTTCGTGTCAATACCGGAGGGGGGACAGGATAAATAAAAGTGTCTGGTATCCAAAGCGTAGGCATATAGCCTCAGCGACACGTTATTATTATGATATTATGAATTATAATATCACGATTTACAAATATTCGTATATGTGATAATATAAATTATAATATACAGATAAAGAAGGGATATGAAACAATGCAATTGGAACCGCTCGATACTCGGGAAATTGGAAAACAACTTCGTACATTGCGGACAAATGCACGAATGAAACAGGTAGAGCTGTCATCGCTGTTAGGAATCGCGCAATCCACTCTCAGCCTTTATGAGCGTGGGGGCATCATTCCGGGATTTGAGATTCTTATTGCATATATGAAATTATTCCATGTAAGCCTGGAGCATCTTCTTTGTCTGGACGCAGACGGATTTGATCTCTCTGTGATACTTGGATATGATGTTCTCCGTTACGGGGAACATAAATTAAATGCCAATGAAAAAGAGCAGCTGATGACGCTGCTCTCCACGTATAAATGAGGTACAGAATGAATTATATTACTTATGAAAAGGACATTGCGCAAAGCGAATCCTTTTATGAAACATTTAAGACATGTATCCAGCCAAAACAGTGCTATGATAACATAAAGCGTATCATTTTTGACACAAAGGCACAGCCTTATCAGATTGCATTTGGATACATGAGTTCTGGCACTGTTGACAATCTCTATTTCCGTCATGCTTTTTTCCTTTCACCAGAGGAAAAGGTTATTGATCCAACAATTCCGGAAAAAGAGAAAAATTACTATGTATTTGCGGCAATCAACTGTACCGATTACCTTAAATACCTCCTTCGGGAGAAACGCGCAGATTTAACAATGGTTCTTATAGATAAAGACCGGCAAATACAAGCCTGGTTGATGTCCAACAAAAATATTATCTGCATTGGATAATCATACAGTAGACAATTTCCGCAAAAGATGATATACTATAGGCATCAGTTTTTTGCATCACATGTAAAAGGAAATTAGGTCCATTGCTCCTTCGGGAGCCGTGGACCTTTTTTTGTGCAAAAAACTGAAATATATGCAAAGGAGGGGAGCGGCACGAGAATCGTGCAAACACAACCAGAAAATAAATTTGATGAAAGGAGAGCCAAGTGGCACAGAAGAGAAAGAAATTTCATAAAGGCAAAATTTTTGCTTACGAAAACAGCGAAGGGGATAAGGGCATTATTTGCGCAATGTCCTATGAAGAAGCAGTAAAACTCTTCTATCAGAAATATCCGAAACGCAAAATTATGGATCCATTAGACCGAGATTCCGATTATTGGGAAAATGGATCCTATTTATTTGAAGTTGGCACCATGAAGAGCAACGAATTATATTGCTGCTTTCCATGGTAATAGAAAAACAAAAAAAGGAGAATAAAAAATGTTTGAAAATACAAAAGACTTTTATCCGACACCGTATAGTTTGATTGAGAAAATGCTCTCTACTGTTAATTTTTATATGGTAAAGAGCATACTGGAACCTTCCGCCGGAAAAGGGGATATTGTAGATGCGATTAGAAAAAAGACGGCTCCTCAATCCCGTTGGGACCAGGAACCTCGTCTTGATATAGACTGCATTGAGATCAATTCCGATCTCAGGCATATTTTGACAGGAAAAGGCTACCGGGTTGTCCATGATGATTTTCTTACCTATGATACCATGAAAGAATATGACCTCATCATCATGAACCCGCCATTTTCGAATGGATGCAAACACCTAACCCGGGCACTTACGATGCAGGAAGCTTCCGGAGGTGCAATCATCTGTCTGTTAAGCGCAGAAACCTTAAGAAATCCATGCACCAATCAACGGCTTGCTCTGGTGCGGAAATTGGAGGAATATCACGCAGACATTCAATACATGTCAGATACATTTTCCAATGCAGAGCGGAAAACAGATGTGGAGATTGCCCTTATTAAAGTGAATATCCCGGCTCCTGCCAAGAGATCCTTCATTTTCGATAAGCTGGTTCGCGCTCGGGACGAAGAGTGTGTCGTTCCAGAATACGAAGATACCCAGTTAGCAGAAAATGATCTCATCCATACGATCGTGAGACAGTATAAATTGGAAATGGCAGCAGGAATCCAGCTGATCAAAGAGTACCGTGCGATGGCTCCGCATATCATGAGGTCCTACGAAAAGGATCCGTCCACTGGAGAAGTTACCCAGAGCGGTGGCTGTGTCCTTTCTCTGACAGTCGGGAAAGAACCCGGCACAGTCAATAACTTTATCCGGGAGATTCGGGGAAAATACTGGGAAGCACTCTTCAATAACCCGAAGTTCATCGGAGTGCTGACGGAAAATCTCCGCAGAGAATATTGCAAGAGAATCAATGAACTCAAAGATTATGAGTTCTCTCTGCACAATATCTACGAATTAAAAATTGAGATGTGTAGAAGTATAAATCAGGGAATCGAAGATACGATTATTAGCCTCTTCGATGAATTCAGCCATAAGTACAGTTATTATGACGAAACATCAAATAACATCCATTACTATAATGGTTGGAAAACAAACAAATCCTGGTTTATAAATAAAAAGGTGATCATTCCTCTTACAGGGTACCATAACTTACAGTATAGTTTCGGCGGATTTGATCCTACCAGATACGATGTTATACGCAAACTTCAGGACATCGAAAAATGCCTGAATTATCTGGATGGTGGACTGACAGATGCTGTTGATCTGGAGGCAACTCTTAAAACCGCGAAGGAGGAGCAGCAGACTAAAAATATCAAGTTGAAATATGGAAGCGTCACCTTCTACAAGAAAGGAACCTGTCATATTGTGTTTGAGAATGAGAAGCTGTTAAAGAAATTTAATATTTTTGGTTCACAGCATAAAGGCTGGCTTCCACCTTCTTACGGAAAAAAGCGATATTCCGATATGGATCCAGAAGAGCAGGCTGTTGTTGACTCTTTCGAGGGAGAAAAAGCCTATAATGAGGTTATAAATAATGCGCCTTATTATTTGTGTCAGTCCGAAGACTGGACGAGACTCTTAGGATAGCTTTTGAGCAACAATTCAGAAATTTAGTCTTTGCTTCTACGTGGAAGGTGTCATCGTATCCATTTGCTGGATATCGATGGCACCTTTTTGTATTTTAAAAATGCCAATATTTGCATATTTTTTATTCTATTATTGACATTTTCATTTTAAATCCCATCCCCCTATGATATAATAGGCTATGAAAAAAATCATTTCAAAAGAGGAGGTATGAACCATGGCGAAAAAGCGATATGGACGAATCATATTATCGTGGCTGTTTGCGATAATCATGATGATATCAAATATTCTACCCGCATTTGCCACGGGAAGCGCAGATTCACAATCGTTAAAAATTAAAGTAACGGTTGTAAATGCCAGCGATGAAAACCAGTATTTGGAGGGAAATGGAATCACTTTAAAATCCCTTTTCTCAAGTTACGAGGAAACCAAATACACAGACGAAAAAGGATCCGTTGAATTTACAGGACTTGCCCCTGGAAAATACCAGGTCATCGACAGTGATCCCTTACCGGGATGGAAAAAGCTCACCACCCCATACACATACGATCTTTCTTCGGATTGGAATTTCACAATTCAAAAAGAATCCCTTGCCGAGAAAGTAGCTCTCACACTGGAAAGCGTAGACAATGACGATAAATCCGTTCCTGTCGGAAACATTGCTTTTGAGCTGCATAATCCAGATGGAACTGTCAGCAACGTAAAAACTGATGCATCTGGAAAATGTTTGGTCGGAAATGTTGTCCAGGGACAGTATTATACCGTACAGTCTTCCACTGTGGAAGGATATAAGCTCGATAAGGAACCATTTGATTTCGATGTTTTAATTCCAGATGATAAGGAATATACCTCTTATGCTATCACTGTTAAAATCCCGATTCTTAAGGATAAGGGCGATAGCGGGGAGACTAAAAAAGGAACTGCCAATATTTCTTTAAAAACGAAGACCGACAGCAATCCTATTTCCGGTGCAGAATTTACCCTCTACGATTCCACGGATGATTCCGCGATTGCCACTGGAACAACCGATTCCAATGGTATGATCAAAATTACGGATCTTGAAGTCGGAAAATACTACTTCAAGATTACAAAAGTCCCGGAGAAATACTTAATTGATACGAACGAAAAATTCGAATTTGAAATCACCAAAACAAACATTGAGTTCAATCTGAATCTGACGGTTGATGTCAAAGACGAAGTGACAGATGGTACAGTAGTCGTTACTGTATCTGATCAGACAAGCGGAGACAGCATCAGCAACGTAACCATCAAGCTTATTTCTGGATCAACCGAAATAACAGGAACGACAGATGCCTCCGGTATTGTTCAATTTGCTGGTCTTGCTTTTGGGACATACAAAGTATCCGAAGTTTCCGTTCCGGATCCATATATTCTTTCTGATGATGTTCATACGGTTACTGTAAGCAAGGAAAAGCCAACTTGCAACTTCAACATCAGAAAGATCAAATCCACGGATGTAAAAGGAACCGTAAACGTATTTCTCCAAGATGTCGATACAAAGGAAGCCATTACAAACGCTAAATTAGCGCTTTACAAAAAGACTGGAGAATTCGTTATGATCACCACCACTGACGCTGCCGGTAAAGTCACAATTACGGATTTAGCACAGGGTGATTATTATTTTACAGAAGATCAGATGCCGGAAAACTACAGTGTTTCCGATAAAAAATATGTGTTCAGCCTGAAGGACCGTATCCTTACGGTAAATCTTACGCTCCAGAAAGCAAAGGATTCCGTTCAGTATAACAGTGGCTATCTCAAAGTCACGGTGACAGATCAGGATGATACATCAAAGCCAGTGGTAGGAGCTACCTTATCACTGCTTAAAGAAGATCTTTCGATCTTTGGAACCTACAAAACAAACAGCAGCGGACAGTTCGAAGTTAAGAACATTCCGCTCGGAACCTATTACGTTTCCGAGTCAACCATGCCGTATGGATACAACATTTCCAAGAATAAAACCACAGTCACCTTTACAAAGGGGCAGCCAAAAGTTTCCCTCACATTCCGCAAGATCTACTCCAATGGAAGCGGCGGCAGTGGTTCCGGATCCGGAAGTGGTGGAAGTGGATCTGGCTCAGGAGAAGAAACAAAAACCGGAGCAATCAATGTAACAATTGTTGATAAAGATAAGCAGACTCCGATCAGCGGAGCAACTATCAGCTTCTACAAAAAAGATGGTACACATATTGCCACAAAAATTTCTGATGAAAACGGAGTGGTCAAGGCAGAAAATCTTGCTCTGGAAGAGTATTACTTCACGGAAGATTCCATGCCGGCAGGTTACAGTGCTTCCCAGACCAAGCATTCTGTCAACCTCACAAAATTCAATGTGTATAATATCAAATTGGAAAAAGCATATACCGGTTCCAGCTCTGGAGAAGATAAAGATGTTCGCGGCAGCATCAAAGTAAAAGTTGTAGATGCCACAAGCGGCACAGCCATTCCAAATATGACGCTTGTTCTTACTTCTGCAACAGGTGACTTCCAGGCTGAATTCGTTACTGATAACAGCGGATGCGTTACATTCAACGACCTTACCATGCGTAAGTATTTTCTCACAGAAAAAGCGGTACCGACAGGATACACTCTCAACCCGGAAAAACGAGAAATTGATCTTTCTGTTTCTCAGTTTGAAGTGACATTAAAGAAAGCTGCATCGGGATCGTCCGGATCAGAAGCTAAGACTGGAACAATCAATGTCACTATTGTTGATCAGGAGAAGAACACTCCCATCCAGTCAGCCGTTATATCTCTCTACAAAGCAGACGGATCCTTTGTTGGCGATTATACATCGGATGCGAATGGTAAAATATCCATCAACAATCTGGAACTTACAGAATATTATTTAAAAGAGAAGAGTATGCCTAATGGCTATACCGTATCTGATAAGCATTATCAGATGCCATTAACAAAGGATATTGCGACATACACCTTTACCTTATCAAAACTTAAAAAGAGCAGCGGCAGCCATACAACAACCACGACTACTACAGGAACCTTCAATCTGAATCTTGTAAATCAGAGCGGAACAGGACTTGCAAATGCGACCATCGCGATTTATAAACAGGATGGTACTTTGGTAAAAACATATGTCACTGACGCAAACGGAAAAGTAAGCGCATCTTTAGCATATGGATCTTACTATATGCTTGAGAAGATCATGCCAACCGGCTATCCACTTTCTTCTCAAAAATATGAGTTTACTCTGAGTGACAGCTGCGTAACAATGACCTTTGATATTAAGAAATACAAGACTTCATCCAGTAGCGGATCCAGCAGTTCCGGCGGAAGCTCCGGAGGCGGATCTCACAGTAGCAGTTCCTCCAGCGTAAAGACTACAACCGGAGGACCGAATGGATCGTCTTCCTCTGTAACTCCAATTTCTGATGGAACATGGAAACAAGATTCCAAAGGTCGTTGGTGGTACCAGTATGATATCAAGACGGCAGTGAAGGAGAATATTACTTATCCGAAAAACAAGTGGGTTTACATCTCCAGTAATAGTGGAACCAACTGGTACTATTTCGGAAATGATGGATTTATGAAGACCGGTTGGATCATGGTTGGTAATAACTGGTATTATCTGAATCGCAATGGTGCTCTTATCACAAACACCTGGTTCTTCGATGGAAGCAACTGGTATCATATCGATGCTTCTGGAAAGATGGAGACCGGATGGATATTATCAAATAACCGGTGGTATTATCTGAACACAGTCAGCAATGGTACAAAAGGTGCTATGTTGACAGGATGGCAGTATATCAATGGGAAATGGTACTATTTGAATCCGGTCAGCGATGGCACAAAGGGGGCTTTATATGTGAATACGGTTACTCCTGATGGATATCGTGTAAATGGAAATGGTGAATGGGTAGCATGATTTTATCAGAGGAGAAAGTGAAATCTTTCTCCTCTTGCTTTCCTGTCTATTTGCCATTTTCCGCCGTTTTTATAACTAAAGGCATAAATTACTGTGGCATTGTGCAAAAATCCGCTAAAATGGCAACCAGACAGTTCTAGTTATCAACAATTCCTGGTATTTTGTACATACCCAATTATGTAAGCGATGGGATAGTCGAAAATCTTGTTTCCTATTTTATGAAAAACCACGTTTAGATGTATCTTGAAAGGCATAAAGAAATATATAGATAGAATACTTTTATACTTCGTATTTATTACTTAGGAGGCTGGAAATGCCTATAAATAAAGGGTTTTTCCGGAGTGAAAACCACGTTTAGATGGTTTTTCGACCACGTTTGGATGGTTTTTCGACCACGTTTAGATGGTTTTTCGACCACGTTTAGATGTATTTGTGGAAAAAGAGTAAACGGATAAAAAACCACGTTTAGATGTATTTTGATTTTTGAGATCAATCAAAAATGTAAATTTTTCACACAGGAAAAATGTAAAAAGTGACAATAAAAAATAACAATCGACAAAAACCACGTTTAGATGTATATGTGGTAAAAACCATGCAGATGAAAACCACGTTTGGATGTATTTTGGAGGATATTTACGCAACAGAAACGACCACGTTTAGATGCATTTTTGAAAGGGTATTCGTGGATGAAAAACCACGTTTAGATGTATCGTGATTTTTAAGATTCGTGAAAATGTAAACTATTCACATAGAAAAATAAAAAAAGTGACAATAAAAAATAACAGTTGCCAAAAACCACGTTTAGATGTATTTGCAGGAAAATACTGCGGAAATGGAAAAACCACGTATAGATGTATGCCAGGTAAGTGCGATACAATAGAAAAAAAACCACGTAATTGACAAATAGTGGTTTTTAATATATAGTTATATAACAGACTACCTTATACAGAGTGAGGATTGTATGGCGAAAAGAAACAGAAGCATAGATCAAATAGATGGTCAGATGTGTTTTGATCTCAGCACAGATCGACTACAGTATGTTGTACAGGCAAACAGACTGATCGAGGGCAAACAGAACCTGAAATTAAATTCAGCAAAAATATTGAGACTGCTTATCATGCAGATTAAGCCAGACGATGATGATTTTAAAACATATCGAATAAAAATCGCGGACCTTGCAAGGTTGCTAAGAGTAACGTCACAAACCCTGTATCGAGATATTGATATTTTAACAAACGATATTTTAACAAATTATGTGACGATTCGAGATTCAAGTAAGACTGGATTTGTGAAAATTCCCTGGGTGACAGCATGCGCCTACCATTCATCAAAGGGACTTTCGGTTATGCTGAACCCACTGCTGAAACCTTATCTTCTGGGATTGAAAGACCACTATACGCAATATCAGTTGGACTGCATTTTAAGGATGCGTTCTACATATGCATTGCGAATCTTCGAGTTATTAGAAAAAGAGAACATGTTAAAATTTCTTCCGAAAGAGGGAATAACCGTTGATCTGACAATTCAAGAGATCAGAGAGGCTTGTGATTGCGAGGAAAAGTATCAAAAAATTAGTCAATTCCGTCTCAGAGTGTTGGATGTCGCAGTAAAAGAAATACAGCGGACAACCACTTACGAGGTAAGCTATAGTCCGATAAAAAACGGTCGGAACATTGATGCTGTTCGATTTCAAATTCTCCCCAAATTTCGTCCTAAAGACTGATGCAAAACAGAGCAACCAAAAGTGTTGCTCTGTTTTTTTATATAATATAAGTATTTACATATATTATATAAAATGATATAATAATAAAAAATCAAAGCAAAGGAGAAGAATCATGAGTAACCGACTGGTAAAAACGAAAACAACAATGGTGCCAAATCAGGGAATGGAAGATAAGGAAACACTCATTCAGGAAATACTGGAGAAAGTCGATCAGGGCAGAACAACAGCGATGTTTCTGGCATTTGGTGCAACTTTAAAGGAGAAGCTGGGAGTAAGTGAGGAAATGCTATTTGAGATTTTCGAAGGAGTGGACCAGCTCATGGGGATCTATAACACGATGTCATCCATAAAAGAATTCCGCAAATTTGTAGCAGACACATACCAGTTTGATGTCGCTTATGATGCAAATGATGTTCTGAAACCGGAATAAGAAAATAAGGAAAAAATCCTATGCGTTTAAATAAGTCTTTTTGTGTCCATTCTTTGTGGGTGGCATCGATTATACTCTTTATGTTGCGAATTATGTATGTGATTGGGATTCCGTTGCCGGAAGAAATGCTCCCATTATTTTTCAAAATCTTACTGATATGGAGCGCAGTTGTTTTGGTAATCGAATTGCTGCCACAAAGATCCAACAGGCTGGAGTACTTTCATTTTTGCAATGGTGCGAGTAAGTCAGACATCATCCCTGAAACAATGTATATTCGTTCCAGGCATACATTTGACAGGGAAGAGCGATATATCGTTGACTTAAGAGGAAATATCTATTATCAGATTAAGACTCAACGATCCATCCGCAACATGAACCGGATACGAGTACTTGATGTATATCGCGGCTGCGAGGAAAAGATCGGGACCGTTTTAAGATACCGGCTTGGAATCAGTGAATTATATCGGTATATACTAAAAATATGGAATCATACCTATTGTGCCGAAATCGAACTGGGAAACGAGAAGAGACAGTACCAGTCGAATACAGAGCCATACATATTTCAATTTAACGGACACAATGGACTTTCTGCTTATGCAATGGATAAAAAGGTGGCAGAAACGAGAGGGGTATTTACAGAACTCGGTTACAGTTCCACGGATCAGGATATCCTGTTTTTGCAGGACCCAGATCCTGTTTTATTATTATTACTGGCGGCATTTACGCTCGATAAGAATACTGGTTCGTATCATGGATGAGGAGGAAGATAATTGTGAACCATTTTTTGTTAGCATTTATGGCGGTTGGCTTTCTTGATATGTCCATTTTGTGTATCTATATCGCTGAACCAACATCACCATTATGCATGGTTGGTATTATGATGTTTTTTATCGCTTCCTTATTTCTGACGTTTTGGAGTGCCAATGAAAAAGCAGATGTAACAAGAAAGGAAAGAGTGCCTTGGGAAGTGGGAAAAAAGAATCGTCCAGAGATACAGAAACAAGGATCCTGGTATTCCGGAATCATGTTTCTGGAAGCCGGAGGAGCCAGTTGCTGCTTCCTCATAATGCTTATTCAAATGCTTTTGGAAGATACTGATTTTCCAATTGTCATATTTTTATTTTTTGCCGTATTCCTGGCTGGAGCTGCAACTGTATGTATTATTCAAGGAATCCGCAAAATAAGATGAGATGTTTTTACTAAATCAAAAAAATATTGGAGGAAATATATGGAAGAAAATAGAACATGGGAAGCAGATAACTACTGGATCGAATTATTGAAAAAATACAACCGATCAAAGCTCGAAGAATTAAGGAAGGAAAAAGCAGAAAAAAATGGAGCGATTGTACTGGATCCTACGGATACAAGCACTCCCGCCAGACTTTATGAAAATATTCCTTCAACGGAAATCCTGGAACAGCAATCAACCCTGGAACGTCAGATCACATCAATGGCAGATATGTTGGTACTTTTGGATCGTGAGAATCCTGATTTTATAGGTGAAATAATTTCCTGCGAAAAGGGAGAGAAGATAAGGCAGGAGCAGGAGAATCATTCTCTTTCCGATGTACACGAGAGAATACTCCTCTCAATCCCAAAAACATTCCGCTATATCAATCTGCAGACAGCCTTGATCTTAGCAATGGAAGATACGGAAACACAGGAAAAAGTGGATAAGGAAGCGCGTAAGCGGTATTCCTGGTATTTTTCAAATCCGAATAAAATTGTAAAACGCTATATATCAAGCATCAATCGAGAACTTGGAAAAGATGGTCATTTTCGTCCGGCTATTTATGGAGAGAACTGGAAGGACAATTCAGCGCTTAAGGATACAATCATAGTGCAATATATCATGGGTTGGCACAGGAAAATGGTAGAGGGATCCAAAGACTATGGTTTTCTTATTCAGATGAAATGGATTCAGTTCAGAAACATCCTTGTGGATAGAGAGACTGTAAATAGTCTGGATAAATTGGCAATTCAGCTTGGCTATGATGAAACTAAAAAGCTTGTCGCAAGTAAGGTATTTGCTAAATATGCAACCCGCTGTATGGAAACAGCTGCAACATGGCTGGATGATCAAGTTGAAAAATGGGAAGTTTTTTCTTTTCGGGATGAGGAAAAGGTAGATTACCGTGCATTTGAATATGTCCAGTCGATCTTCGATGACATTTTATTTATGGCACAAAATCCAAATGATAATAGCACACTGTATGATAAGACAAATTTCGTCCCGTTGGATTGCAGCCCTCTGGGGATTGCATTTGATCTCATAAATTGTATAAAGTGGTACCCAAAATTCGGTCATGAGGACGAGAAGCAAAAACTTTTTTATGAAGCAGCAATCAATTGTTCGGCGGCATGCGCAGCAATCGAGTTTGAAGGAGCGGATATTGATGATTTATCTGCCACCAACCTCATCCGACTGTCGAAACTGACCGACCCACAATGGTTTATCATAAATCTCTTTTATTCCTACGTTATAAACCAGATCGCGTGGGAGTACCGGGAAAAAGACCTGGATGCGAATTATTTATTGAATAAGGAATATGAAAGCTTATTAGCCAGAGCAAGAGAAGAGTCCATGGAAACGATTCAGAACTTGAAAGAACAAGTGGAAGATCAAAGACAGAAAATTGAGCAGCTTCAAAGCACGATTCGCTGGAAAAATGACAGAGAAAAAGAAACGGATCAGCTTGTGGCGGGCAAAACGGATAATCTCAATGACCAGATTCGTATTTTGGAAAAGAAACTCAGCAAAATGCAGGATGTGCTTCTGGAAAAGGATGCACTCATCGAAGAGCAAAAAGCACAGTTGACTGATTATGAAGAAATACTGAAATATAAGGAGGATGAGGGACAGGCGGAAAATGAGGAATGTAGCCTGGATGAATTGAAAAAGCAGGTGATTTTATTCGTTGGAGGACATGAGGATCTGCTTACCGAATTGAGGAAAGAGTTGCCACTGTGTAAATTTCTGTCAAAAAGTACAGAACCCATGCCGGACATGAGTAAAATCGACCGGGTGGTTGTCTTTTATAAATTTGCAAACCATACTACATTTAATAAAATCATGGCAAGCGTAAGAAAAATCCAGATTCCGGTTCAGTATATTGATCGGAAAAATTACAGCCAGGTGTTAGAGCAGCTGAGAAGAAATACGATAAGCTAAGTGTTTTCTCGTAATATATGTATTTACATATATTACACAAATGATATAATAAAAATTGAAAGAGAGGTGCAGAACGCAGAAGGTTTATCATCTGCAAAAGAGCATGGTAAAATTTGATAAATTATGGAAAAAACTAGATGAAATGGGATTACAGAAACGAGATCTGTACCACGCCACGACACAAATCGCAGTGGCGAAAATGGCGAAAAATGAGCATGTAAGTTTGGGGACCATCGAAAATCTCTGCAAATTTCTGGAATGTACACCAAATGACATCATGGAAATCGATATGAGCGATATGACGTTTTCTTCAAAGAAAAAGGGATCCAGATTTAAAGACAAGGAAATCATTCCAGTCCGGATCATGAAAGAAAAAGGGTTACTGATCAAAGTGGATGGCGGAGGAAAGCCGGTAGAGAATAGTTCGGGGGAACTGAAAAAGCTCAAGAGCACATATCGGAACATGAAAAACAATGAATGACATTCATGGGGAAAGAATAAAAGAAAACGATCTGGTTTGCGTTTGCCGGAACGGGAAAAGCACTTTCTACTACATTAGATGTTGTTGGGAAAATTGCGGTGAGGAATTTTTTGATACTTATCGGGTTACACGGAAGTACCACATCAACAAATATGATTATGCGACAAAGACAACGCATACTGAAAATTTTCGGTGGGCGGAGCGAGTTGAGAAACTTCCGATCCCAGATTGTCTTAGAGAGGAAATAGAAGACATGACGTGTATTGTAGATTCGCCATTAGAAGATTATGGAGAGATCCTGCAATTAGGAGAAGATAAGAAACGGAGAGCACTGTACCGAGCAGTAAAGCTGTTCAATCGAAAATATGCAATCATCGTCAATCACTACTCAGAGAACGGGAGCAGATTTTGCGATGAGTTTTTTTATCAGCGGACCAATCTCTCCCTCGCAGACCTGGAAAACTTCTGGAGAAAAAAGAAAGAACAGGGAAATTGCAAGTGGTATTCATATGGTAACGCACCGGGAAGGTAGAGGAACATAATGGAAATAAGAGAAATTCTGGATGTATTTGCACGATATACGGAGTATGACAGAAAATCGGAAAAAACACAGATAAGTTGGGATGATTAAGAGTATCAGTTAGCGGGTGATAAGATACAGAACCTGGTCGGGGAATACGATCAGACCGGGATCCTATCTGTTTTATATGCAAAAAAGATCCTTCTCAAAATGGCAGGAAAAAAGAAGTTTACGATCGAGCAGTATTTAACAGATCAAAAAATTCAGGAAAAAATAAAAAGAGATGAAGAGATGTATCGCATTCTGGGCAATCCCAAAGTCCATGAGGCGGCTGCAGCCTACATACAAAATCTCAGCCAGCTTGTGGTGCAGGTGACCGGAAAGAAGTTGCTTGGATGTCCAGTATCTGAGGAGTCAGAAAAAGTATTCATAGGGAAAAGATGTGCTCAATACGCATCGATGCAATTCCAGAATTGCAAACAGCTGGAAGCTTTTATTGGCGAAAAACTCCCACCGATTTATCAAGGTAGGGATGTAAATGGATCTATGGGATCCAATGGAAACAGCTACCTTGATGTAACAGATGCAGTAGGAAGCATTGAAAGTCCGTTATGCATGAGACTGAGACCAGACGGAAAATACTATGTTCCGCTTCGCACAAAAATGGTAATGGACTTTTCAAAAACTACCTGGAAATTTGTATACCAGACATGGATGGAGAAGAATGGTTACGAATATCTTCTGAAGGAAAAAAAGCGCCGGGAGAAAGAAAATCGCATGAAAGAAAAGAGCTAGCTTCTTATGATGGAAACAATTCCGTTTGAAGAATCGGAGTTGGGGAGATCGGTAGAAACAATTGCAAGTACGGCAAACAATTTTAAACAAGTGCGCGAGAAAGCAAAAGAATTATATCACCTGTCAAAGGAAATCCGTGTGATAGGATCCATGTGGAACCGCAAAGAAAATATAATCAATCAGTTGATTATTCGAATTCCGGTAAAAAACAACAAAAAGATCATTCATGAACTAGACGAAGCAGGTTTCGACAAGCAAGGAAGGAGCCTATCCTCAGAAGTCTGGGATGTACAATATAAAGTCCATATATGATATGGCAAAAAGAGAAGTGGAGGAAAAAGCGCAACGTGAAAACAGGGCGTGAACAGGTACGAAAAAATAAAAGAAAAACATCCGTCAAGCCTGGGAAAAAACAGGCAGTGTATGATCTTCCTCAGAAATGCCCCTATTGTGGAGGAAAAATGCTGATCCATTATCCGGGACAGAAAAATGGGAAAACGGAGAAGGGCGATCATGCAAAGCAACAAATCAAGCCGGTTATGGTCTGTGAAAACAATACCTGCACCTGTTACTTAAATCTGAAAACTGATTGGACTGGAAAGCTGTTGCCCGTTGGAATCCCGGCAGATGAAAATCTGCGGATTTTACGAACAGAAACTCATCACTATCTGAACTATTTTATGCAGGCTGCAGGTATGGATTATAAAGCAGCATATCAAACGGTTTCAGATATTACAGGACTTCCAGTCTCAATGTGCCATATATCCATGATGGATGAGGTACAGTGCCGGAGACTTACTGCTGAAATACTAAAGTATATTGTCCGTATGGGACAGATAAACCCACAAAAGCTGAGGAAAACGGGAAATCTGACCGCCTTTTACTCATATAAAGGGTATACTTTTTCAAATGCAGAGGCTCAAAATATGGTGAAGGAAATCAATGAAATTGCAAACGGATGACAGGCAGAAGAATACGAAGGGAGTGAGAGAAGGAATGAGCGAGCATAATACCGAAGAGCCGGAAATGATAGTTATCGACATAGAAGAAATCAAAAATAAGCTTCTGGAGGCTGGTCGGAGTCTGATTGAGGATGATGAGAATGAGAATTCATTCGCTGATGTTGAACGATTCCTGGATCCTTATGATGATGATATCGATAGCAGAACGGAGATACAGCGCGCAGAGGATGAGAGAAAGGACTTTGACAGCCGTTTCCCTAGATGCGAAGAACTGGTAAAGGTGTACAATAATAGAGTAGAAAGCCTGGAAAATAAACAAAAACTTCAAGATCAAAAGCTTGTAAAATGGCTGGTTCCACTCACCGTTCTGATTATCTTTGGCTTTCAAATATACCTTGAAAAATATGGAACGGGGAACATGGAGAAAGATCTGGTCATTTCTTTTTTTTGGATTCCAGTAGTGGCAATTTTGGCACTTGTATTTGTGTTCTTGGGATCTGATAGTGAAAAAAAAGAACAAACGGATTATAAATGGCTGATGGAGAAGATATTTCCGATCATTTATGAAAAATATATTCGAAAGAAGCTTCCGAGCATAGAGTTCCAAAAAAATATTGCAAGCCTATTTCCGAACGGGAAAAAAGCGGATTATGGATTCGGGATTGAAAACCGTGTGATCGAACTGTATGAAATGGAGATTACAGCAATAGACCGGCTTTCTTCAAAAAAAGGAAAAGAATATTTGTCTTTTAAAGGAGTCTGCATCTATAATAAACTGAACAGAAAATATCAATTGATTTCCGGGATGTCGATCCTGCCTCCGTTTGTGAAGGGACAAATATTGGAAAGTTCTGATTTCTGGACATACTACATTATTACAGAGAATGCAAAAAGAAGGGTTTTGTAAAGCAAAAGCGGAGGACAAAAGAGAATGAGGCAGTTAGAAAAATTCAAAGAAACGCTTGCGGCACTGGATGATCCGATGGAAGCTGCATTATATATTGATAAAATGCGGGAAGCTGCCGGCTATTTTTGCAAAGAGCGTTATCCGGATGAGGTGATCCTGGAAAGTGACGGACAGTTTCAGGACATTTCGACATACGGAGTCAAACGATATCTCGAATCAGAGATCGATAAGTGGGAGGGAGTAGAATGAACTGGATTGCAGTTGTGATTATTGCACTCATCATAATCAAAATCATGCGAAATCAACAGTACAAAAAAATGGAAAAGGATGTCTTAAGAGAACTGGGATTCCAAAATCGCAATATGATTCCTTATATCGATGAGGACATCACTGTGAAGAGCCGTCAAAGTTTGGAGAAATATAATAGCATAAAATATTTCAAAGAGAATAAGGGTATGCTCGAAAAGGCAGAAAAAGTGATTCAGAGAAAAACCCGGGTAGCTGATACGTTCCGTCAATTTTTAAAGGGAAATGCATATGAATCGCGTTCTCAGTATAAGCGCTTAAAAAAATACATCAATGAGATTTTAAAGAATGCGGATGCGTTTCGGATCCAAGTGACGTACATAACATCAGCGAATAATGTTCGTGGTTCAAAGGAAATTATCATACGGCAATACGATATTGACAAATTCCGAAACAATCCAGAATTGCTCATGACAAAGACGGAATATAATAAGTATATCAAAGAGCAACAGAAAGGAGCATTAGCCAATAAGCAGCACGACTATTATGAAATCGTAAACAGTATCATTGATTACGCGAACAAAAACAAGGATTCTTTGCTTATTGAGGGGAGCCAGGCAAAGGTGGATGATCTGATCAGCCAGTTGTTCGACCGCACGGTTAATAGCATCAAGAAAATCAAAACGACTGATAGTGATGAGTGGGATCTCATTAGAGTATTTACGCAGCAAATTAAACATGAGATAGAAGTGATTGTGGATAGAAATCAGCGAATCCTTGATTACTACGAGTCATCGGATTTTATGAAAATAAAGAAAACCTGTGAATCGCTCATGAATTCTCAAAAAGAATTCAACGACTACATCAAGGAAAAAGTGGAATCGATCTCCCGGCTCTTCGGTACCAGGGTAGTTCGCAACGAAACAATCAGCGATGATGAGGTCCACTATATTCGTCCATATCGAAAATCAATCACCCCATTTACCGCAGAAGTTTCTGCAACCGTATTTGCAAGTGCAGAGAATAATCCGCTGGATTATGTGGTAAAATACTTCTACCCAAATAAAAAGGATTATCCGGAGCAGATCAGAAAATTATATCAGCTTGTAGAAGAACTTGAAACTTTGCGAGATGCCAAACAGATCATTGAGAATTATAAGGCAGAGTATCAACAGTACCTCGATAATGTTCCTTCATATGTTATGGAAAATGATGAAGAAGGATTTTATTCCCGTCTCGGCTTTGCAATTATTGATGAACATGTTCTTAACGTAGAATATAAATTTTCATATACCTCAAACGGCGGAATGGCGCAGAGATCATTCACGATACCGATGACAGAAGAAAATATCGCAGAGCTTATTAAAATACTGGAAAATAAACTTACTGCAAGCGCTTTTGCTAAAGAACAGAGAGTTCTGATGACAAAGAAATTACGGGAGCGCATAAAAGAACGTGATAACTTTACCTGCCGTACCTGCGGCAATTCTACCTATAGGGAGCCTAATCTGTTGCTTGAGATTGATCACATTATTCCCGTATCCAAAGGTGGAAAAACAGAAGAAAGCAACCTTCAGACCTTATGCTGGAAATGCAATCGGGCAAAGAGTGATAAAATTGTAGTATAAGAATCAGAAAAAGGACGCTTGATTTCTCAAGCGTCCCAGTGTATAATCTACTTAGAAAGTGAATCGGATGTGAGTCCGATTTGCCCTCAGTAAAATGATTATCTAAAGAGTAAGCATCCTTAACTTTGCGAGGGTAGGGGATGCTTATTTCTTTTTATCAAAATGATTGTCTAAGTAAGACAGCGCCGCAAAAATGACCAACAACAAAGTCAAGACTTCCATTGTGTCCATAGGGCATCACCCTCCTTCGTAAGACTAGAGGGCATCTGATAATCGGAAAATCACATCCTGCTTTCCTTTCGATGATACATACCCAGTATACCACAAACAGAACACTTGTTCAACGAAAACAAGATTTGAGAAGGGATTTCCTTGTATTCTTGTTCCACTTCAAGTATAATATAGGTAGGAACTCAGCAGCAGGACAAAGGAAGGGACAATTATGAGTGCATTACCGATTGAGGATATGAGCAACGCATATATCGAGCATTCGATGGTAATAAATAACTTTGTGATCGAAATAGGAAGCCAGATTAAAGACAGCTTGTGCCGTGTATTTGGCGATGGTGTTCAGTACCAGTGGAGCGAAAATAATAATAAAGTTGTGATTCCAGATGCATCCATTAACTGCAATATCAGAGATCGAAAAAACGTATCATTCACCGGAATCCCTCGCTTTGTGATGGAAGTCGTTTCTGATGCAACAGAAAAATATGATCGTGGAGAGAAAATGGACATTTACTGTAAAGTGGGTGTATCGGAATACTGGATCGTAGACTGGAGGAAGAAATCAGTTGAGATTTATATGTTTGACTTCAAGGAAGATGGAACACCATATCCATATCTGTTCAAAACGGTGACAGAGCAGAATAAGGACGAACTCAGCCTTGTCATGTTTCCGAATTTTGAAGCCAGCTATGACCGCTTATTTGATTTTGCATGATGGAGAGGTGATAGGATGCCAATGGTAGTGCATGATATTATTATTTCTTTTGCTAATGGAGTAAAAAAGATTCTTGGTGATGATTTGAAAAAGATAATTCTATATGGATCTTATGCTCGTGGAGATTATTCGGAAAACTCAGACATTGACATTATGGTCTTGACGACCTTGACAGACAGCGAAATCGAACGGGTGGAGTCGAAAATCTATGATCTTGCTTTTGACTTTCTGATGGATTACGGTGTGGACATCAGCGTAGTTATAAAGAATGAAAATCAGTTTAACTATTGGCTTGGAGCATTGCCGTTTTATGATAATGTCCAGAGGGAAGGAATGGTTTTAAATGGATAATCGACAGGAAGAATTAAGTCAATATAGAATACAGGAAGCAAAAGAGAGCTTAAAAGTTGCTGAACATTGTCTGAGAGAAGGGTGGTATAAAGACTCTATTAACCGTTCATATTATGCCGCGTTTTATGCGATAAAGGCAGTATTGGCATTAGGAACGATAGATTTTAAACGCCATAAAGATGTTGTCGCATATTTTAACAAAGAGTATGTGGCAAGGAATGTATTTCCGAGAGAACTTGGTCGCAGATTAGGCATGTTAAAACAATTAAGAGAAAAAAGTGACTACGATGATTTCTATATTGCATCCAAAGAACAAGCGGATGAGCAATACCATACAGCGGAATATATAATTGCTAATGTTGATAATTATCTTGATCTTCAAGGAAAATAGCTGTGATAAAGAAAATTTACACAATTCAAGATATATATGCTCTTCCAGACGGTCAGAGAGCGGAGCTGATTGACGGGAACATCTATATGATGGCACCGCCGACCACAAGACATCAGTTACTTGCATTTTCGCTTGCCCGTAAGATTGCAGACTACATTGACAAGAATAAGGGGAAATGCCAGGTCTTACTTGCACCGTTCGCTGTGTTTTTGAACGATGAGAAGAACTATGTGGAGCCGGATATCTCAGTCATCTGTGATGCAGACAAGATAGATGATGATGGATGCCACGGAGCACCAGATTGGATTATTGAGATTGTGTCTCCGGGATCACGCCGCATGGACTACATGATTAAGCTGTTCAAGTATCGTTCTGCAGGTGTGAAAGAGTATTGGATTGTTGATCCAGAAAAGAATCGCGTGATCGTATACAACTTCATCAATGATACGATGATGGAATACTCCTTCGGTGAACCGGTAAAAGCCGGAATATACGATGAGCTAGAAATTTCAGTGGAATAAATTTATGTATAATTTTTAACATGGCTCGCCAATTCATCCCGCAACCTCTATAGGCGGCGGGATGAATTGGCTTTTGCTCTAGCTCAACAGATTAGATAAGTTCTGTGCTGGGAGAAGAACAGAAATAAA
>ENA-OPSY01000759-OPSY01000759.1-human-gut-metagenome-genome-assembly--contig:-NODE-759-length-22301-cov-6.584060_pt1 | contig 22301 bp, 17 predicted proteins | sample MGYA00241464_ERZ501920 | MGnify/ENA primary metagenome ERZ501920 (study PRJEB25962, sample SAMEA2042396) | human gut metagenome | biome: human gut; feature: human-associated habitat; material: faeces...
CTGCCAGTGGGATGCCGCTCAGATCCAAAACCTGCAGGATATTGGTATAACACATCTCATACTGCAGCGTGATTCCAAGAAAATCGAATTCCTTTACCGGATCCTGGGACTCCAGTGCAAATAACGGAATCTTTCTCTCTCGCATAATCTGATCGAGATCCGTCCACGGCGAATAGACACGTTCACACCACACATCTTCGCGCTTATTGAACATATCATAAAGGATCTGGATACCCAGATGCGACATCCCAATCTCATACACATCCGGGAAGCACATGGCAAATCTAATAGACACCTTTGCAGGGTCTTTCATGACCGAGTTTACTTCATTCCCGATATAACGTGCCGGTTTCTCTATTTTTAGTAATATTTCATCATTTAAAGCAAGCTTTCTCATTAAATCTCCTCGATTCTTTATGCAATATACACAAAGAAATTCTTACTGTTTTTTCTTGTAAAATCATAAATTTTCGTTGTTTTTTGTAACTGTTTTTTTGCTGTATTTTAGTCTATTCTAGAGTGAAAATCGTAAATTACTACAAAACTTCCAAAATTCTAAACACTGACTGACGTTTAGTAATGGTTAACAATATATAATAATATATGGTAATCAGTTAGGAGTCAATCCTATTTACAAGCATCTTTTTTTGTTCTTTTTTGAATAATTATTCCTTTGATTTCTGGTCGAAAATCACCTCAAAGATTGTTCCACCTGCAGGGTTTGACTTAATGCTGATACTGCCATCGTGCACTCTCACGATCTCATGAACCAGAGCAAGTCCAAGTCCTACACCACCAAGCTCTCGGCTTCTGGATTTATCCACGCGAAAGAATGGTTCAAATACACGTTCCCTGAGTTCTTTCGGAATTCCGCTTCCGGTATCCTCTACTGACAGGTAAATATGTTTTTGTTTTTTGTATGCATTTACTGTAACCTGACCATCTGAATGATTGTATTTTATAGCATTCTCAACAAGATTATATACCAGCCTATAAATAAGGATATCACTTCCAATCATCGTTATATTCTTATATTTTCCAATAAGTTTTATATTCTTTTCCTGTGCAAGAGGTTCCAAATCTTCCAATACCTCGTCAACGAGATCATTAAGGATAATTTTTTCATCCCGTCCTACAGTCTGAAGCTCACTCATGTCGAGAAGTGTTTTTACCATTTTGTTGAGTCTGTCGTTCTGTTCGGTAACCATCTTTATCATCTGTACCGTGTCTGCATCATTGTCCGGATGACTGTTGGAATGATACAGATCAAGCTGTACCTGCATCAAAGATAATGGCGTCCGCAGTTCATGTGCTGCATTTGCGGTAAATTGCCTCTGTATCTCAAATGCGTCCGAGAGACGTTCAAGCATCTTATTATACGAAACGCTAAGCTGGTTCAATTCTTTAACTTTATTTTCTTCTATTCGTGAAGCTGCCAGATTTTGCGCCTGTACTTCTTCAATTTTATCAGAAAATTCACGGATTGGTCTGAGTGCATGCCCACTTATAAAATATGTAACTACCCCGCCAATAAGAGCCAATATGGCTGATATCAGCAGACTGTTTTTTTTGTAATCTTCCTTATTATTATATGCCTGGATAGAAAAATCATTGGCAAACTCATCCCACTTATCATCTGGAATGCTGATATATATTTCATCCGTATCCTCCCCGTTATCCTCTCCCTGGGCATCCACAGTCTCCTGCAGGGAATCGATATAATACACGCCATTTTTATAGACAAACATCGTCAGACATCCACATATAACTGCAATATATACTGTAATGATACAGGTAAGCCTCCACTGCAGTGACATTCTTTTCATCGTTCAGACTCCTCCCGTATTTTATATCCTTCTCCCACCTTGTTTAAAATCGGATCATATCCAAGCTCAGCCTTAAGCTTTTTCCTAAGCGAAGACATGTGTACTCTGATGGCACCACTAAAGCTATCCACGGATGCATCCCAGACATGTTCCATCAATTCCTCCTGACTTACCGGTCTTCCAGGATTCAGAAGTAAATATTCCAAAATACCATTTTCTTTTCTTGTCAGGGAAATCATTTTCCCTTTTGCATATGCCTCACGTCTTACCGTATCGAACTTTATCCCACCACTTTCCAGACACACATCTTTCTGCACAAATTTTCTTCTTGTCAGACTTCTGATACGCGCCTCAAGTTCCTGCAGATGAAATGGTTTTTCCATATAGTCATTTGCCCCTGCATCCAGTCCCTCAACCTTATCCGCAATCTGCCCTCTTGCAGATAATATAAGAACCTTTGTCTCCTCATTTCTCTGTCTGAGTTCCTTTAAAATCTCCATTCCATCCATACCGGGCAGATTCAGATCCAGAACGATCAGATCATAATTCTCCGTCAGGACACTTTCAAAAGCCTCTTCCCCATCATAACAGGTATCCACCTCGTACCCTGCATCATACAGCCGTTTTGCAACCATGTCACACATTTGTTTCTCATCTTCAACTATCAATAATCTCAAAATTCATTCACCCGCTTCTTAACACAAATTTTACAACAGCTATTGTATAATACTAACATCAGCTGGTCAATAAATACAACAAATGAAAGGAGTAAAATATCTTGAAGTGCAAAAAAATCTATCAGTCGATCCTGCTCATCTCAGGTATCACCATGATAAGTTACGGTGCGGTCAGAGGAGAAGCAGCTGTCGTGCTCGGTAAAGCAATAAAATTATGTCTGGAGTGTGTCGGAATTGGATAAAAAAAGGAATTTTCTATCAAAAAATATAGCTGTACTACGCGGATGGATACAGGCAGCTGCCACGCTGCTCACAAATATCCATATTCCTAATTTATGGAAAGGTAAAATATATCAGGGCAGCGTAAAAAACGTATGTGTACCAGGATTAAATTGTTACTCCTGTCCTGCGGCAACCGGAGCATGCCCAATTGGAGCTTTTCAGGCGGTTGTTGGTTCATCAGGATTTAAATTTTCATACTACATAACCGGATTTTTTATTTTACTCGGTGTAACACTCGGAAGATTTATATGTGGTTTTCTGTGTCCGTTTGGATGGTTTCAGGATTTACTTCATAAAATACCCGGGAAAAAATTTTCTACAGCCCGGCTCAAACCGCTGCGCTATTTAAAATATATCATCCTGATCATTTTTGTTATACTTCTTCCGATGCTGGTAACGAACTCTATCGGAATGGGAGATCCTTTCTTCTGTAAATATATTTGTCCTCAGGGTGTCCTGGAAGGTGCTATCCCTCTCGCACTTGGAAATGCCGCTATACGTTCTGCACTGGGAAAACTTTTTTCTTTTAAATGCCTTATTTTAATCACAGTTATTGTGTTAAGTATTTTGTTTTACAGACCATTCTGTAAATGGATCTGTCCTCTTGGAGCAATCTACTCATTATTTAATAAAGTCAGCTTTCTTTCTATTAAAATTGAGAACAGCAGATGCATCGGATGCGGGCAATGCCAAAAGGCATGTAAAATGGATGTGGATGTGTGTAAAACTCCAGATCATCCGGAATGCATACGATGCGGAGCCTGTATAAAAGCCTGTCCTAAAGATGCGATCCACTACCAGTTTATGGGGAAATCATGTAAAAAACAGAACAACAGTAACCAGCAGTCATAAACCAGTAACTATCAATCTTATTACAATTTAAAAAAGGAGCAATTATCCATGAAAACAAAAATTACATTTATTTCAGTTGTCACACTCAGCATCGCACTGCTGCTTACATCCTGCAGCGGAAAAGGAACTGTAAGCACCACAGAACCACAGAATACCACGGCTGAAGACAGCACGGCATCTGCGGACAATTCCAACACGAAATTGGATGATTTATATCAGCAGGAGAACCAGATCTTTGCAGAGCATAAAGATATATGGGACAAATTATTTGGTCTGATGAATAAAAACACTGCAGATTCAAACGGAAATTATGCTGATCATCTGGCTGATACCGCTGAATCAAACAAAGATTCTTTTACTGATGACGAATTCAAAACACTTACTGATGATATTGAAACCATACGAAAAATCGAAGAACAGATCGCAGAAATTGAAAAAGAAACTACAGAATCCGATAACAATGGGCAAAATACTAATTCTGAAGATGCATCACCATTCAAAAATTTCTCAGGTCAGGATTTCGATGGTAATTCTGTTGACGAAAGTCTTTTTTCCGAAAATGCAGTAACTGTCATCAATTTCTGGTTTACCGGCTGCAAACCTTGTGTTGCTGAGTTATCCAAACTGAATGAATTAAATGATGCAGTCAGGGCAATGGGAGGAGAAGTAGTCGGCATCAACACAGAAACCTTCGATGGAAATGAATCGGCTATCAAAGAAGCTGCCTCTGTTCTTGAAAGCCAGGGTGCTAAATACCGCAATCTTTCTATTGATTCATCTTCAGATGCAGGCAAATATGCCTCCAATATCATGGCATTTCCTACCACAATACTCGTCGACAGAAATGGTAACATCGTGGGTGATCCGATGCTCGGCGGAATCGATAATCAGGATAACTATGATACTCTGATGAAACAGATCCAATCTGTAATCGATGCAGACAGCTCAAATAAATAACCCTTTTATGATACTCTTTTGTACATAACCGGCACATCATACCCAACGGTTCTATTTGCATTCACTCCCGGACTTTCAGATACCTCCCGGCAGGTATCTGAAAGTCTCTCCCATTACCGGTATAACTTTCTTTTATCTGCATTCTCCTTATGCTTTCTTAAGTCGTCCTCTTTAACGTTCCAATATAATCTCCATTATGATAAACAAATGGTCCGGGTTCTCCCTCTTCTCCAAAATATTCCGGTCTTAAGGACAAGATATCGAGCAGTTCATCAATTGTCTGCACCCTGGTTGCCTGATATGGCTGTTCAAATGCAATCTTTTCTACAAACAAATAATAATCACTATACTTTATCAGGATACCTGTATGACCTACAAAAACAGCATCCGAATATGGATCATATATTACGATACTAAGAAGTGATATTCTGTCATTGTCTATTTGAAATCCATATTCTTTCCAGCTGTCGCAAAATACAGATTCCGGATGTCTGTCATCCGTAACACTCTTTTCACCATAAAGTGTGGTAAACATGTCTTTGTTCTCTTTTAGGATTTCATATCTGTCCACATTATCTATCGCTTCTGTATCAAACATCAGATAGGTTCCCTCATAATGATCTTCCGTTAATTCCGAGCGGATCACCCCATCTAACAGAAGAAAAGCTGTCATTCTACAGTCCGCATCTGAATAATCATGATTCTGTTCCCAGCCATCCATACATTTACCGATATCCGCTTTCATTTTTCCAGGATCTGACCATGTATCTTCCAGCTTCGCATTTTTTCCTGCGGAATCTGCAAAATCAACCGCCCATTCCCGAAATATGTCTACATGCGCAGCTCCCGCAGAGTCAAGTTCTTTACAGATCTCAGTAATCGTATTGTTCCCTCCCATATATGTTGCACCAGGTATCTTTTGTTTCTGCACTGTTTCTGTGCAGGCCGCCAGCATCATAAATGCAGACACAATCATAGCAGACAGTTTCATTGCTGTTTTTGTTCTGGTTTGTCTTTTCAACAGATATTACCTCTTCTCCCCTAAATGATCATGACGTAAAAGTCGTTCCTGTCAATTCTTTTCATCCTCGATCGTGAGTGTTCCAGGTCTTACATTCAAATAGATACTGCCCTTGTCCACTTTATACATATCAAGCAGCATTACCCAGAGACGGTGTATTGCGTCAAGTAATACATTCGATACCTCTATGCTATATGGCAGCAGTGCATGAATATCAAAAAAACGCATGCCAAGTGGTGGTAAAAATACCATATTGCTTGATTTTACTTTCTGCTCTCCTATGCTTCTGTTTGCAGTTTTTAACATTTCATAAGTGATCAGACAAAAATCTTTTCCTTTATATCTACAATAGTAAGAAACATAGCACTCATCAATCGTCCAGTCTAATCCATCCTCATGCTCAACGGGTTTTTCTTCTGCCGGATTTGCCTCGGTAGTCATAACCTCTACACTCCAGCGGATTCTTCCTTCTTTTGTCTCTCCCATCATCTCCTGGATCTCACGAAAAATTTCTTCCTGTTTTTTCACATTAATCTCCATTTCTAAGCAGCTAATGATATTATTTTTTTCATAAAAGCTATATATTTTGTTCGGAAACAAATAGCCGTACTAATCCCTCACATAAATATCCGAAAGGTTCTCAAGGATCGCTCCTGCGACATCCGGTTTGTTCATCGTATAAATATGCACATGATTGACACCGTTTGCAATCAGATCGATGATCTGGTCTGTCGCGTAGGCGATACCTGCCTGTTTCATGGCAGCCGGGTCACTTCCAAAACGGTCAACGATTGCAAGGAAACGGCGCGGTACCAAACTTCCGGACAGGGCAATGCTCCGTTTTACCTGGTTTGCGTTGGTGATCGGCATAATTCCTGCTACGACAGGAACATCGATTCCATGTTTTAGTGCTTTGTACATAAAGTTATAAAGAATATTATTGTCAAAGAACATCTGTGTTGTGAGGAACTCACATCCGGCATCCACTTTTTCTTTCAGATGGATCAGATCTTCCTCTAATGTCTGTGACTCAGGATGTCCTTCCGGATAGCAGGCTCCGCCGATACAGAAATCTCCCTGTGATTTGATATCATAGATCAGCTCACTTGCATGTTTATACTGATTTGGCAGCGGGAAATCCGCATTCTGCGGGATATCTCCGCGCAGTGCAAGTACATTTTCAATCTGCTTTTCTTTTAACTCCTGAATCACAGAGGCAACTTTCTCCTTAGTCGAAGATGCACAGGTGAGATGTGCCAGTGCCGGAATATGATTCACATTTCGCACTTCATTTGCAAGTTCTACCGTATAATCAGAAGTTCCGCCGGTTGCACCATAAGTAACACTCATATATGCCGGTTTCAATGCTGCCATATCACCGACAATCTTTTTGTAGTTGTCTAACTGTGCACCCTGTTTCGGCGGGAACAGTTCACAGGAAATCGTTACATTCTCTGTATTTAATAATTCTGTAAGTCTCATAAATCCCTCTTTCTGCTAAAAGCTTCGTAATTTATCGGAACCGTCATCCACGGTATTCTCGATCTTTCGTATCACAACATAATAGGAATAATTCTCATTGACAGCCACTTCCACGCGGTCACCGACCTTATGTCCAAGCAATGCCTTTCCAAGTGGTGACTCATTGCTGATCAGATTCTTTAAAGAATTACCGCGGACGGTGGTCACAAGTTTATAAACTTCTTCCTCATCGTCCTCCTCAAAATAAACCGTCACCGTATTATTCATACCAACTTCATCCTCCGCAGAATCCGTTGAAATCACTTTTGCGGTTTTGATCATTCTCTCTAAATAGCGGATACGGCTCTCATTCTGGTTCTTATCTTTCTTTGCCGCATGGTACTCGAAATTCTCACTTAAGTCTCCCTGCGCTCTTGCCTCCTTCACTGCCTCTAAGGCCTCTTTGCGCACCACAAGTTTCCGGTACTCAATCTCCTCTTCCATCTTTTTTATATCCTGTTCGGTCAATTCGTCGTACATGAATCTTCCTCCTTACTTGTCATTTCAGCGATTATTATAAATTCTTTCCAGTTTTCCGTCAAATAAATTTCTGTGTAAACATCTCTTTACTGATCCATTGAATTTCGCATTTTGTACATTTTTTCGCACATACTGACAATATATATCCACTTGCGGGATCATAGCTTTGCAGATACCATTCTCCCGTCTGCCCCGCTTTTAAAAATTTAACCTGATCCTGCAGTACACAAAACGATGCAAGATCCAATGCCATCCCTTTTCCAACCGCTTTGATATAACTTTCTTTTCTTGTCCATAACTCTGTAAAATAACAGTCTGCTTTTTTCATTTTTCCCTTTTGTAATGCCAGATATTCCTCCGGACAGAAAAAACGTTCTGCCACTTTCATCTGTCCTTTCCGGATCTGTTCCACATCAATTCCAACTTCTTCATCTGAAAAAACACCTGCCACATATCTTCCCGAATGTGACAGGTTAAAATGTATACCGGTTTTTCCATTTAATACCGGTTTTCCTTTCTCTCCGAATCTAAGATACATCTGCTGCATTTTCCCTGGTAACAGACTGATTCCATATTCCCTCAGGGCATACTCTAACAATAATCCTGCTGCTAAAGATCTGCACCGGTCTTCTTTTTTTTTCAATTGCATTATTTTATTTTTCCGGTCTTCCGTGATAAAAGGCAGCATCTGTGCAAATATCTTTTCATCCCCAAATGGAACAATATCCGTCATATAAATCTTCACGCGTCTTATTCTCCCTCGATCCGGATAATGCTTCTAAGATGTTCTCGTTCCCTGGACAATTCCTCATATACCGGCATCAGTCCATCATTTATTCCGGCACGAAGCGGCTCTACAATTTTTTCGACCGTATCAAACATCGGTGTGATTCCCATATTGGCAAAGACACCTTTTAAAGTATGTGCACAGTCAAAGGCCTTTTTTCTCTCATCTTCTGCAAGTGCCTCTTTTAATCCATCAAAAGACTCGTCCTCCGCCACCATCGGAAGGCAGCTTTTATATAATTCCTCATCTCCTAAAAAACGCTCTAAAGCTCCATCTAAATCGCATCCCCATGCTCTTAATTTTTCCAATACCTCACACATTTTTCTATCATTCCTCCGATTGTTCTTTTTCCTGTTCCATCTCCCTGTCTTTCGTTTTTCCGGATAATAACAGCCTGTATTTTTCTAATTCCCATTCCAGTTGTTTTGGTTCTGTCACATTTAAGAAAACACCATATATGATATGTTTATTTCCTACAATTCCTACATCATACAGCTTTAATGATATAAAAATTTCTTCTCCTGCTTCATTCTTCCTGGAAAATTCACATTGTGTTTCACGTCCTTTATCTGCTGTATAAAAAAAGGCATCCAGAATACGCTTATGATATCGTTTTGGAATTCCCTGAAAAATATCTTTTTTCTGACTGATATCCTGATATCCAAACACCTCATAATACGCATTATTTACGCGTATTATCTCAATCTGTTCTTTGCCGTACTCATAGACAGCCACACCCTGTTTCGCATTTAAAAAGAGTGACTCCAGCTGGGAGGCCGGTGTCCACAGACTATCTATGTCAACTAAGCGTTCTGTCTCTTTCTTTCTCTCCGCATGTGGTCTGTCAAACTGCAGTTTCTCGTATTCTTCCACAGGCATCGGCTTTGCAAAATAATATCCCTGTACATATTCACAGCCAATACTCCGCAAAAATTCCACCTGTTCGATCCGTTCCACGCCTTCCGCAACAACCGGCATATTCAGCCATTTTGCCATACGGATCACTGCCGCCATGATATTTTCTCCGCGTCCTTCCCTGTCATCACCGGCAAAAAACTTCATGTCCATCTTTAAAACATCAACCACAATATCCTTTAAAACATTTAAAGAAGAATAACCACTTCCAAAATCGTCCATCAGAATGTAAAATCCCTCTTCGCGCAAACGCTGCATCATATCCTGCACTGCTTTGGGATTTGTATTGTATGCGCTCTCTGTCAGTTCTACCTGAAACAGTCTGCGTGGAATCCGGTAACTGTCCACCAGATTGCAGATCACATTCACGATATCTTTGTTGTAAAGGCTGACCCTCGAAAGATTGACGGATATCGGAAGCGGATTCTTTCCTTCATCCATCCACTTTCTAAGCTGGATGCAGGTCTGCTCCCACACATAATAATCCAGCTTTGTGATAAATCCATTCCGTTCAAATACCGGTATAAACTCTCCCGGTGAAATCATTCCCCGTTCCGGATGTTTCCAGCGAACCAGCGCCTCCGCTCCTGCGATCTGATTATCGCTGAGCCCGTATTTGGACTGATAGAATACAACAAATTCATGATTTTCCAGTGCACTTTTCATGCTGTTTACGATCCGCTGTTCCTTCTCGATCTCCTGGCTCATCTGCCGTGTATAAAATGCATAGTTACGGATATAATTGCCTTTGCAGTGCTTTGCCGCAAGGTTGGCACGATCGTACATGTGATCCGGTGTTATTTTCTTTCCAGCGATCAGGTAAACACCAAATATCGGTACGATATCAAAATCAAGCGGGTATCTGCTTAAGATATCACGCATTTTATCAAAACTTTCGACCAGTTCTTTTGTATTTTCATAGGATACGCAGAAGCAGAATATATCCGCATCCATCCTGCCAAAGGTAACGTCACTGCGGTTTCTGACTGCACATATCAAAAGGTCTGCAATATATTTCAGCAGCATGTCCCCTGCACTCATTCCAAAGAAAGAATTGATCAGCTGGAACTTTTCAATATCCATCCGCACAAAAGCAAAATGCCGGTCCGGATATCGCTCTAACATAGCAGATGTCGCCTGAAACATATTGGTCTTATTATAGATGCCGGTAAGGATATCATATTCTGCACGGTACTTTAATGCTTTGCTGATATTCTGACTGCTGCTGCCAATCACATTCTTCAGCCGGAACCGGACAACATCCACATCATACGGTTTCCGGATAAAATCCCATGCTCCCATGCCCAGGCATTTAATCTCTGTCTCAATGTCAATCTCCATCGTAAGTACAATGACAGGTATTGCCTGATACATCTGCGCTTTATGATACCGTTCCAGAAAATAATACCCGTCATACTCCGGCATAACGATATCTAAAAGTACCGCCGTTATCTCCGTGCTTCGTTCATAAAGAATCTCAAATGCTTCCTTGCCATTTTCTGCCTCTATCACCTCGTACGTACCGCTCAAAATTCTTTTCATCATGACACGTTCGACCTGTTTATCATCTACGACTAATACCTTGCTCTTTTCAGACATATTCTCACCTATCCGCCCCCCAAAAAATCCCATAAAAAAAACCTGACTTTATCATAGCAAAGTCAGAGTTTCTTTTCAATAGTCATCATTTAACCTTCTGCAAAAAAAAGGTCTATTTTTCCACAAAGGCAGATATCTGTCGAAGATGCGCCAACCTGAATTTCATACGTTCCATTTACCGGAACCGGCATCTTTTTGTCTGTGTCATAACGGGAAAAATCTCTTTCCTCCAAAATAACACAGATCCTCTTTGTTTCCCCGGCATCAAGCCTGACTTTTTCAAACGCTTTCAGTTCATGAACCGGTCTGTCTTTTTTCTGTTCCGGTGCCACATAAATCTGAATGGTCTCTTTCCCTGCACATTTTCCTGTATTGGTTACCGAACAGGAAACTTTCACGGTCTGTCTGCCATTTTCCTGCTGCCGTATAATTTCAAGATCATTATAGGTAAATGCCGTATAGGAAAGTCCATGACCAAACGGGAACAGGACATCTGTTTTTTTTGTGTCATAATAACGGTAACCGACCATCACACCTTCCCTGTACTCCACACGGTCTTTCTTTCCAAATGTTCCGATCGTATGTGCCGGACACTGCGACGCATCACGGATAAATGTTTCTGCCAGCTTTCCGGATGGATTTACTTTTCCAGACAAGATCTCTGCCAGGGCTGTTCCCCCTTCCATACCGGCATAGTAGCTCCAGAGGATTGCTTTTGCCTTTTCTGCCCACGGCATCTCAACCGGTGCACCTGCATACATGCAGACCACCGTATCCGGCACGGCCTTTAGCAGAGCATCGATTACTTCATCCTGCCCGTATGGCAGTTTCATGTTCACGCGGTCAGGTCCCTCCACATCAAAATCGTGGTTCAGTCCGCCCACAAAAATAACAATGTCACTTGCTTTTGCCAGCGCAACTGCTTCCGCTAAGGCTTCCTGCTGTTTTTCATCCAGTGTTCTTCCACTTACAGTGCTTTCCTTTTCGGTATTCTCTGCAGTCTCCGTGCTCGCCGCCTGCCAGTTGATCTCAGATGCCTCTTTCTTATCCGGAATCACATAGCCCGGTGCGTAAGAAACTTTCACATTTCCACCAAGTAACTTTTTGATTCCCATAAGCGGTGATATCTCATACAGTGCCTTGATTTCTGCACTTCCTCCCCCGTTCGAATGGACCGCAGCAGCATTTGCGCCGATCACGGCAACCTTACAGCCGGATTCTGCCTGAAGCGGCAATACCTGATCTTCATTTTTCAGTAAAATCATGGACTCGCGCGCCACATCGAGCACTGCCCTGCGGTGTTCCTCCGTATTGTATGCGCCTGTCTTACGATGTTTTCTCTCCGGTCCGATCATTTTTAAACGCAGCATCATGCGGAGGATATTGCGCACTTTCTCATCCACCAGCGATTCTTCGATTTCTCCATCCTTCACTGCTTTTAACAGAGGCTCTGCCATGTACTGTTCGTCGAACTGATACTTGACATCCATCTCAAGATCCAGCCCGGACTCTGCAGCCAGTTTCGTATCGTGCACAGCACCCCAGTCGGAGATTACCACACCGTCAAATGCCCAGTCTTTCCGCAGTTTTTCATTGAGCAGGGATTTACTCATACAGCAGTGCTCACCGTTTAACAGATTATAGGCTCCCATCAGCGCAAGGGTGTGTCCCTTTTCTACCGCCGCTTGAAATCCCGGAAAATAAATTTCTTCCAGTGCTGTCTCATCGATGATTGTATCCACCCAGAGTCTTTCGGTTTCCTGTGAGTTTGCCGCAAAATGCTTCACGCATGCCGCAACATCGTTTTCCTGGATTCCCTCGATCATCGGTACAACCAGTTCTTCGATGAGTCCCGGATCTTCGCTCATATATTCAAAATTCCTGCCACAGAGCGGACTCCGCTTGATGTTGATGCCCGGAGCTAAGATCACATCTTTGCCCCTGCCTCTTGCCTCCTCACCCAGCACTTTTCCGGCTTTCTTTGCCAGATCACGGTTCCAGGTGGATGCAATGGCGCTGTTGCACGGAAGATAAGTCACATAATCTTCCGTCGTCCCGACATTCCGCCATTCATTGTCCGCAAATTCTGCGCGCACTCCCATCGGTCCATCCGACATATAGAGCGGTGGGATGGAAAGCCGCTCCACTCCTTCGGTGCGGAATAAACCCGCACCGTGGATCATACCGATCTTTTCTTCTAAAGTCAGCTCTTTTAAAATTTCTTCAATGTATGTTTCCTGCATTAAAATACAACCTCAGCCTTGCCGTCCCCGTGAAACTCTACGATGACATTTTCTCCATCCTGTGTATAGGATGCACCGTTTACCTGCTTTGGAGCACCGACATTCATCAATGCCACTTTGGATGCCTTATTACTCTCTACCGCGATCTGATAAGAAGATCCGTTCTTTACAACATTTGCAGATGCTTCTTTTTCATTTTCCGTTCCATATACGACAGTTTCTGCCTTGATGCCATCTTTTAATGCATATGCACGGAATGTCACACCATCTGCATAGTCATAAACTGCATTATCATTTCTTGCTCCCATAGCCACAATACTGCCCTCTTTGACATAAAGAGGAATACTTAAGTAACCATGTTTTTCTGTATACCATTTACCGCCCTCTTTGACTTCTCCGGTCAGTAAGGATGTCCAGGTTCCCTCCGGCAGATAGTACTCTGCGATGCTGTCATCACGGAAGATTGGTGCAGCCAGTAAGGAATCACCTAACATATACTGGGTTGCCAGGTAAGCACAGTTCTTGTCCTCGGTAAATTCAAGCACCATGCTCCGCATCATCGGGATACCGGTCTTTGATGTCTCGATCGCATTGCGGTACAGATACGGCATTAAGGATGCCTTAAGCTGTGCGAAATAACGTACCACATCTACTGCTTCCTCATCATATGCCCACGGCACACGGTAAGAAGTAGATCCGTGCAGTCTTGAATGGGAAGAAAGCAGTCCGAATGCACACCATCTCTTATAGACATCCGGTGTGGAGGTACTCTCAAATCCTCCGATATCATGGCTCCAGTATCCAAAACCGGAACTTGTCAGTGACAGGCCTCCGCGAAGGCTCTCCTCCATGGATTCATAATCAGACCAGCAGTCACCGCCCCAGTGAACCGGGAACTTCTGTCCGCCTGCAGTTGCAGAACGTGCAAAAAGAACAGCCTCTTTTTCACCTTTTTTCTTCTTTAATACGTTAAATACCACCTTATTGTAAAGGTATGTATAGTAGTTGTGCATCTTGACCGGATCAGAACCGTCGTAATATACCGCATCTGTCGGGATTCTCTCACCAAAGTCGGTCTTGAAGCAGTCAACACCCATATCGAGCAGTGCCTCTAACTTTTTGCTGTACCACTCGCAGGCTGCAGGGTTAGTAAAGTCCACAATGGCAAGTCCCGGCTGCCACATATCCCACTGCCATACATCGCCATTTGGACGTTTTAAGAAGTAACCGCCCTCGACACCCTCTTTGAACATGGATGACTCCTGTCCCACATAGCTGTTGATCCAGACACAGATCTTTAATCCTTTTGCTTTCAGACGTTTTAACATGCCCTCCGGGTCCGGGAATACTCTTGAATCCCAGGTAAAATCACACCAGTTGAAATCTTTCATCCAGAAGCAGTCAAAATGGAATACGGATAACGGGATCTTGCGGTCAAACATTCCATCGACAAAACTGTTGACTGTCTTTTCATCATAATTTGTCGTAAAGGATGTGGACAGCCAGAGTCCAAAAGTCCACGGTGCCGGAAGCGATGGTTTTCCGGTGATATCTGTATAACGCATCAGCACTTCTTTCATCGTAGGTCCATTGATCAGGAAGTAATCAAGATTTTCGCCTGGTACGGAAAACTCTACTTTTGTCACCATCTCTGTTGCAACCTCAAAAGAAACGCACTCCGGATGATTTACGAATACACCATATCCTTTGTTTGAAATATAAAACGGAATATTCTTATAAGACTGCTCTGTGGAAGTACCGCCATCTTCATTCCAGATATCCACACTCTGTCCATTTTTTACAAATGCGGAAAAACGTTCACCAAGACCATAGATCAGCTCACCCACGGAAAGAGATAACTGCTCTCTCATATAAGCATCTTCCGGTCCTTTGTCATAAGCAAAACCTTTCCAGTCGGTTTTCATATATGCAAGGTCTCTCCAGCCGCTTGCCGTGATTTTCTCCTCACCGCGGTAGAAAGTCAGTGCCCCATTCTCTTTCTGCACCTCCAGACGCAGTGATCCGCTTGAAATAATCAATTTGTCTGCTTTCTCTTCCGCCTTTAAATGTCCGCTCTCTGCCGGTGCGATCTCAAAGGATGGTGCTTTCTTCTGCACACCCATATGATGATAAGTCTGAACTCTTAAAACCTCCTCATATGGAGCTGAGATCACGATGGTAAGATTAATTCCTCCAAGCGTATCTCCACGCTGCGTGATCTTGCTTGTCGGTGCACAGATCGTTACCTGATCCTTCTCAATCTTTGAAAAATATACCTCTGCCGGAGAAAAGCACTCACAACGCTCTTTCTGCAGCCAGCATCCGTTACTGAATTTCATATGATAAATCCTCCCTGTTTTCCGGAGGAAAATGCATGCTATGTTTTTTATAGCATCCTCTTGCAGGCGCAGAGGATTTTCCTCCCTGTAATTATCTCATTTTGTCTCATCTTACTATACCCACCCTGCAAAAAATACCCTCTAAATTGTACATAAAACACTCGATAAATTTGACAAACAAAACGTTCGCATTTATACTTACGTTTAGTGCTTTTATCATTGGAACAGGAAGGTTATTTTTATGTATCGCGTTTTAATTGCAGATGATGAATCCATTATCCGGGAAGGTATCAAATGTCTGTTCGACTGGGAATCTCTCGGCTATACGATCGCCGGAGAAGCTGCAAACGGTGAGACCGCCTATCAGCAGATTCTTGCCTTACAGCCGGATATCGTTCTCTTAGACATCCGCATGCCGGGAATGTCAGGGCTTGACGTTATCCGGGAGGCAAGAGCACAGGGTTTTACCGGAAAAGTCATTATCTTAAGCGGTTACTCTGATTTCAAATATGCGCAGGAAGCCATCCGTTACGGAGTGCAGTATTATCTGACAAAGCCGATCGACGAGGATGAACTTGAGGAGATTCTTCGTTCGATCAAAGAAAACTTAGACAAGGATGCTGCAACTGCAAATACCCGGGAACATTACCGTGAAAAGGCAAGAGAGACCATCATCCGCGATCTTTTAACGAATGATATCGATCTTTCCCACATAAATACAACAGATCTCCATCTGACAGCAGACACCTATCAGGTTGTGATCTATGAGAAATACAGTCACAATACTGCAGATGCCTCCTATCGTTTTTCGGATCTTCTGCGCGTGACGAATCAGGATAATAACTCCTACGATAACATTACGCTGCAGTATCATGAGGTTATTTTGCTGAAAGGCACTTTTGCCATTCAAAAGTTTAACGATTTTCTGGAGCGTTACCAGAGAGAACGGCGTCCACAGGAGAATTCTCCTCTTGACAGTCTCTTTATTACATATGGTGCGCGTGTGTCAGACCTGTCGGAAGTCTATATTTCCTATATTCAGGCGAAACAGCTCTTAGAACGCCGTTTCTTCTGCGAGCAGGAACAGCACACGATCGGTTATGCCGAACTGCCGGACCCGGACAGTTTAAAATCCATCTTAAACGACGCTTTTTTAAACCGTTACGCTACCAGCCTGTTTGAATATCTTCAGGCATTCAACCGCAATATGTTAGCGGAGACTTTGACACAGCTTACCAATGAACTTTACCATGCTGCAGATTCGATTGATTCCATACGGCTTTTCCTGACAGACCTTTATCTGCAGATCAAGGAACAGGCAAACCGGCTTTACAATGGTGCAAATATCCCGTTTCCGAGCAATGCGGATATCATCCGTCTGATCGAAGAAAAATATTATCTCTACGAGATCATCCTGTACTTCACGGAACAGTTTGAGATGATCATGTCCTCGATCGGTAACTCTTCCCGTGAAAGCGTGCTGGATGATATTCTGCACTACATCAACCACAACTATGCAAGCAATATCACATTAGAAAATATTGCACCGCTGTTTGGTTACAACAGCTCCTATCTCGGAAAGATTTTCCGCAAAAAGATGGGTGAAAACTTCAACTCATACGTCGACCATGTCCGCATCAAACACTCGATGGAGCTTCTCTGTTCCTCAGAGTTAAAAGTTTATGCGATCGCAGAAAAAGTCGGTTACCGGAATGTCGATTATTTCCATATCAAGTTCAAAAAATACGTTGGAAAAAGCCCGGCAGAATACCGGAAAGAACATAAAAATGAATAAACTTTCATAAAAACTGCCGCCTCCGGGTGAATATATGTACCCTTTTCTCTGTAAGTTCAGAAAAAGGGGGACATATCACCGTGAGGCGGCAGTTTTTATTTATAAGATCCGGGTGTCAAATGGTGTTTTCCGGTTTTTCGATTGGCAAATGGCACCGCAGTGCCTGTCATTTTAAGAAATCATACTGTGACATATAAAGTTTGTAATACTCACCCTTCTGTTCCATCAGTGCGTCATGATTTCCACGCTCTAAAATATCGCCTTTGTCTACATATAAGATGCAGTCGGCATTTTTGATTGTGGAGAGCCTGTGTGCAATGATAAAGGACGTTCTTCCTTTCAAAAGCTCATTTAATCCCTTCTGTAAAAGCAGTTCCGTCTCGGTATCAATGCTTGACGTCGCCTCATCTAAAATCAGGATCTTCGGATCGGCAAGCAATGCCCGCGCAAAGGAAATGAGCTGCCGCTGTCCGGCGGATAGCCTGCTTCCTCTCTCATTGACTTGTGTCTTATATCCGTTTTCCATTTCCATAATAAAATCATGGGCGCAGACTGTTTTTGCGGCACGGATGACTTCCTCGTCCGTCGCACTGCGGTTGCCATAGCGGATATTATCCATGATCGTCCCCGCAAAAATAAAGCTGTCCTGCATCATGATTCCCATCTGGGTGCGCAGTGAATGAAGTGTCACCTTCGAGATATCAATGCCATCGATCGTGATTTTCCCGGAATCCACATTGTAAAAACGGCTGATGAGATTTACGATCGTGGATTTTCCTGCCCCGGTCGGGCCGACGATCGCATACGTTTCACCCGGTTTTGCCGTAAAATTGATATCCTCCAAAATCTTCTGCCCCGGCTCATAACCAAAGGACACATGGGAAAACTTCACTTCTCCTGCCACCTCCGGCATCGGGATTGCATCCGGCTCATCCCTGACACCCACCGGCTCATCGATCGTCTCAAAAATCCTCTCAAGATAAGAGATTGCTGTCAAAAGAGAATTGTAAAATCCGGCAAGTGTGTTGATTGGTGCCCAGAAACGCCCAATGTACGCGGTAAATGCGATCAGAACACCGACGGTCAGTGTCATATCCGGTGCTAAAATCCAACGGACACCCAGCACATAGATCAGTGCCGTCGTAAATGTCGAAATAATATCCACGCTCGGTCCCATCGTAAAGTTAAACATTACCGCACGCATCCAGGATTTCCGGTAATTTTTACTTAGGTTATTAAAGATTCCGGTATTCTCATTTTCCCTTACAAAAGACTGCGTCACACGGATTCCATTGATACTCTCCGCAATGTACGCATTTAAGTTTGACTGTTTGTTGCTCTGGATCTGCCATGCCCTGCGCTGTTTTTTCTTGATTAAGATAATCACAAATGCAAGAACCGGCAATCCGCACAGACAGATCAGCGTCAGCCGGACATCGAGTGCAAACATAAACATCAGGATAAAGATCAGGTTGCACAGATCTGTGAATGTGTTGACAATACCATTGCTCAAAAGATCACTTAGGCTGTTCACATAATTGACCACACGCACCTGAATTTTTCCATGTGGTCTGTCATCATAATAGGAAAATGGAAGTTCCTGCAGATGACAGAAAATATCGTAACGGATATCATGCACAATGTCCTGTCCGATCACACTCATGGTCTTGATCTTGATCCGCAGGGAAAGACCAGAATAAAGTGCGATCAGCAATGTCGCAATACTGTAAAATGTGATCGATTTCATATCTTTTTCCGGGATGCTGTGATCCATCACATTCTGGAAAAAGATCGGGATCGCCATGGTAAGTGCCGAGGAAGAAAGCATCAGAAGAATAACGCCTGCCATCTTCTTTTTGTAGGGAGCAATGTAACCTGCAAGACGTTTGAGCTGGTTTACATCAAAACTGTCCTCTAATATCTCATCCATATCATATCTGTTTCTTGCCATCTTATTTCTCCCCCTTTCCGTTTAAAATTTCCTGTGGGATCTCGCCATACTGGTTATGGAAAGCCGTCGCGTAATAACCTCCCGCCGCCACTAACTGCTCATGTGTTCCCTGTTCAATGATGCGTCCGTTATCCATGACAAGGATCAGATCTGCATCTCTAATGGAAGAAATGCGGTACGCAATGACAAAGATCGTGCACTTGTTATCTAATTTCTTCAACTGGCTCTGGATATAACTCTCCGTCTCCATATCGACCGCCGATGTCGTATCGTCAAGAATCAGAATCGACGGATCTTTCAGCAGTGCCCTCGCAAGGGAGATACGCTGTTTCTGTCCGCCGGAAAGTCCGACACCGCGCTCACCCACAATCGTATCATATCCATCCGAAAGTGCCTGGATAAAATGATTGGCATCCGCCATGATCGCAGCCTGTTTGACTTCTTCGAACGAACAATTCGGCCTTCCGTATGCGATATTTCCTTCGATCGTATCCGAAAAAAGGAACACATCCTGCATCGCCATGCCGATATTGTCACGCAGGTTATAAAGATCCATGTCGCGGACATTCACACCATCCACAAGCACTTCACCGGAAGTCGTATCATAAAACCGGCAGAGCAGATTCATGATCGTTGATTTTCCAGCTCCGGTAGAACCAATGATGCCGACGGTCTGCCCCGGTTTTACCTTAAAATTGACATCCATGACAATATCTTCGTCATCCGCACGGTAAGATACATTTTTAAACTCGATCTCACCTTTCAGATGTTTCTTCACTACTCCAGATACCGGTGTTTTTACATGCGGCTCTTCACTGTAAGTCGCATAGATTTTCTCCACGGACGTTGTAAAGTTACTGATATCGTTGACCAGCCATCCTGCCTGGCGCAGCGGGTTGTTTAACATCCACAGATAGCCGTTCACCGTCACGAGCTGTCCTAACGTGATCTCTCCCTGAATGACCATATAGCCGCCGTAGAGGATCAGGATGATCGTCAGCGCATAGGAAAGCACCTCAAATATCGGCACATATTTCATCCAGATCTTTGACGCATCGATCTGCGCCGCACGGAATTTATCATTTTCCTTATTGAATTTTTCAATCTCAAAATCTTCTTTTGCAAATGCTTTTACCACACGGTTTCCACTGACATTTTCCTGCACAAACGCATTGAGTGAGGAAAAACAGTCACGGTTACGCTTGAATGCCGGACGTACCTCTTTCGTCTGACGATAAGTTGCAAATGCAGTAAACGGCAGTACCACAAGCATGGCAAGTGCCAGTTTTGTATTGACGGTAAAGATCATAAGCAGCGCAAACACAAACATCAGCACACTCTGATAAACCATGTAGACCACATACGCCACAAAATGACGGATCGCATCCATATCTCCGGTCTGCCGGCTCATCAGGTCTCCGGTACGTTTCTTATTGTAAAATGCAAAATCTTCCTCTAATAATTTCCGGTAGACTTTGTCTCTCATATCGTATAAAACGCCCTGCGACGCCGTCTCAAATGCGACCTGAAACAGAAAACGCAAGACTCCCATCACGATCGTGACTCCGATCAGACATCCGATAAACGGCATCAGTCTGTCATATTTTCCACCGCTTATGACCTGATCTACGATCTGCCCGGATATGTACGGATTGACCACCGAAAGCACTGACACCGCTGTGGTCAGCAAAATTCCAACTATCATTAATCCCCTGTACTTTTTCAGAAATGAAAAGAACCACTTCATTGGTGTCATAATAACCCTCCTACTCCATTTTCGTTTTTCCTTTCGGATTTTCAGTATAGTACTTTTGGGGTAAAAAGGAATGTAATATCTTGCACCGTTCATGTTATTTTTTGCACCGGAAGGGATGGTTTCTGGTGGAGAATATGTTATACTGTGATGTGGATAAAAAAAGTGTATTTAGACTTTGACACACTTTTTATGATCCACATCGCATTGTATTTTAAATATAGACAATAAGTTTTTATCGGCGATAAAATGAAGAAATGGAGACCTTACTATGTGCTGTGACAACCGGGAACAACTGCTTGACCAACTGAATCCAACTTTTCTATTTACCTGGAAAGGCACACGTTTGAAAGATGAAGCACGCTATCACAGCCACGATTTTATCGAGATGGCATTTATTTTGTCCGGTCACGGAAGATACCGGATCAATGGCTCTTTGTATGATATCTCCGAGGGCGATATCATTATTTTAAATCCGGGGCAGAAGCATCAGGCACTCTGCACAGACCCTTCCAATCCGGCTACGGAATTTTTTGTTGGATTATGTGACGTCCGTTTTGGGGATTTCCCGGAAAATTATCTGCCGCTGCATTTAAAAGATCTGACATCCGATCCAGCCACACAGTCTCCTATTTTACATACCTCCGGCGAACTGCGCCAGAAGCTGTTTAAGATCTGCACAGCCATGAGCGTAGAAAATGACGTCTGCCGCAGCGGACGTTATATCATGTTGAAAAGTTATCTGATGCAGATGCTGATCCTGCTGCTGCGGGAACAGAGTGAACCGGTAAAAATCAATACCGGCTGCTCTTTTGAATCTACCAGCAAAAAATATGTAGTTGACCAGATCGTAAATTATTTTGAGGATCATTACAGTGAAAAGATTTCTTTAGATCAGATTGCAGAAAATATGTACTTAAGTCCTTTTTATATCTCGCGTATTTTTAAAAGCGAGACGGGCGATACACCAATCCGCCACCTGATTAATATCCGTTTGGAAAAAGCAAAAGAATTGTTAGAAAACGGTTTTGACGGCAGCATTCAGGAAGTCGCAGCCAAAGTTGGCTATGATGACGTCTATCATTTCAGTAAACTGTTTAAAAAACGGTTTGGTATGCCGCCGTCAAAAATCCGCAGATTATTATGATTCATTTAAAAATTTTTTCCAGAAATCTTTCGAGCCTGCGAATTCCAGTTCCTTGCCATTCTGGAATCTTTTACTGATAATGCCATCCTCTCCAAAACTTGGTGTGTATGTCAGATTTTTATATATTCATCGTCATATATGGGGGAATGCATATAA
>ENA-OPSY01000791-OPSY01000791.1-human-gut-metagenome-genome-assembly--contig:-NODE-791-length-21726-cov-2.550782_pt1 | contig 21726 bp, 9 predicted proteins | sample MGYA00241464_ERZ501920 | MGnify/ENA primary metagenome ERZ501920 (study PRJEB25962, sample SAMEA2042396) | human gut metagenome | biome: human gut; feature: human-associated habitat; material: faeces...
CTGACTTGGCTGACGTGGGTTAGAACCTGTACAAGCATCGCTGATTGCATTAGCTGCTACTTCTGGGAGCTTAGCAAGGAATTCATCTTCTGGAACAATTCCCTGTTCTGCTGGAAGACCACCTTCGCCATAGTTCTTAATGCACTGTGGAATATTAAGCTCATCATTCATCTTACGAAGCATTGCGATTAAGTTATCAATCTTAGCTTCTGTTGTATCACCGCCTAATCCTAAGAAGTCAGCTATGTATGCATAACGCTTAGCTGCTGTCTCATCCTTGGCATTGAACTTGATAACCTTAGGAAGATACATAGCATTAGCTGCACCATGGATAATATGTCCGCCTTCAAATGCTGCACCAGTCTTATGTGCCATTGAATGAACGATACCAAGTAATGCATTAGAGAATGCCATACCTGCAAGACACTGTGCATTATGCATTGAATCTCTTGCTGCCATATCTCCGTTGTATGATTTAACGAGGTTAGCCTGAATCATCTCCATAGCATGAAGTGCCAGTGGATCTGTGTAATCACAGTTAGCAGTTGATACATAAGCCTCAATTGCATGTGTCATGGCGTCCATACCTGTATGTGCTACAAGCTTAACCGGCATAGTCTCTGCAAGCTCAGGATCAACAATAGCAACATCAGGAGTAATCTCGAAATCTGCTATAGGATACTTAATACCTTTCTCATAATCTGTAATAATAGAGAATGCTGTTACCTCTGTAGCTGTTCCTGATGTAGATGAAACTGCACAGAAATGAGCTTTCTTACGAAGCTTAGGAAGACCGAATACCTTGCACATATCTTCAAATGTTGTATCAGGATATTCATACTTAATCCACATTGCCTTAGCAGCATCAATAGGAGAACCTCCGCCGATAGCAACAATCCAGTCTGGCTCAAACTCTGTCATAACAGCAGCGCCCTTCATAACAGTCTCAACTGATGGATCAGACTCGATACCCTCGAAAAGCTTAACTTCCATTCCTGCTTCCTTGAGGTAATCCTCTGCTTTCTGAAGGAAACCGTTACGCTTCATAGATCCGCCACCAACGCAGATGATAGCTTTCTTTCCTTCAAGTGTCTTGAGGGCTTCCAAAGAACCCTTTCCATGATACAAATCTCTTGGTAAAGTAAATCGAACCATAATAAAACCTCCGTACATAAATATTTGATTGTTAAATTATAAACAAACCCTATGCTCTTATTATATGCTTGCCCGTATAATAATTCAAGTAAATTTTATTATAATTTTTTGTAAATATTCCATGAACAATTATATATTTTTATTATCACTTACAATCCTGCCATCACTAATAGTAATTATCCTGTCATCTCACCACACAGCCTATTACCCTAAGCGGGGGTACTCTTACCGCTTTCCAAAGTTACCCGGTAAACCTACTATTTCATCAATTTTCACAATCTGGTAGGTCTTTTTCTTATTTATCTACAATCTTAGACATTTATTATCAGCCAAAAGACCTACTATTCTCGCATAAATCACAACTTTAGTAGGCAATTTTCTTTAGCCACCTTAATTCCCATCAAAATTTCTTCTCAAAAGACCTACTATTTCATCTCATTTAGCAGCATTAGTAGGCTTTTTACCAACTTATGCACTGGTTTCATATGCTATTTGACACTGCCAGAATGCGAAAAGCATTTCAAAAAAGTTTTATTTTCAACTACAAGTTTCTCTCAAACAACACATAATTGTCTGCTGTTCCAGTCTGAATCTTATAATAACAAGTCTCCTCTGTTCCATCATCATATATAACTTCTGCCTCTATAAGTATGGCGTTAAGCATGTCATTTCTTTCCTTGCGTACCGTATCTGGTGATTGTTTATTCATATACCATGAGTATGTACTTGTTGGAAATTCCATATACAATATTAAATCCAGTTCTTCCTGCTCTGCTCCCGATATCTTTTTACTTTGCGTCTTAATAACCTTTTTATCAAGGAATTCCTTAAGCTGCACCTCTCTCTTTTCAAACTGCACACGTGCATTATACGCAGTGTATTCTATAAACTTTACAGACTCTTTATCATACAGCACTGGCCACGAAAATCCCATTATATAAAGATATGATGTATCTGTGTCATGTACATCCTGTTCTACAGACCTGCTGTTTATTTTGAATTCACCCACTTGTGCCCAGTCTCCATATGTATCTTCTTTTTCGGGATACTCCACCTCCTGTCTGGCTAAACGGCTGCTTTCACTTGCTGTCTTGTCACTCTCCTGTACTTCTTTATTCTTACATCCAACTGATACACAGCCACATATAATCATCATCATTATCACAAACTGTTTGATTCTCATACATCCCCCTCACATAATAATACATAATATAGCAGTATTAATAACTATAATCAGAGGTATTCCTTTCCCCGAATTCTTTTTAAAAATGTGCCTTGAAGCGAATACTGTTTCAAGTCCAACCGCTACTGCGAATAGTATCTCCTCTACCATGAGAATAAGCATATACTGGCTTATCGTTATATTCCTGAATACCTTTGCTGTATTCATATAAGTAAGGCTTATAAGCGGTGCATTAATATATGGCATACCATAAGCCTTATACATTATTATCATTTCGATTATATACAGTAAAAATGCACTTACCCCCACCAATATGCATACAGCAGCTGCCTTAACTGTATGTTCCCATCTTCTCCCTTTCTTAGACGAGCCAATAAGCATATTCATTCCATTCTTATATTCCACTGAGCTTTCAGTCTCTGCAATAAGAACAACTCCAAATCCGAGTATAATATATATAAGCAGTTTTCTCGTTGCTCCTTTACTGCCAAATATCTGGTCGTATCCCCGTTGTGACATAACATACGCATCTATTCCGTACTGCTCTTTTATCTGTGAAACATATTCAATCTGCTGCATATATTCGCTCATGTTATCAAGCAGTCTCGTAGCATCCATGAGGTTGTACACATATCTGCTTACATCATCCTCACTAAGTTCTCCCCACTCATACTGTTCTCTTGCAGCATCTAACTTTGCCTGTGCCTCATAAACATCATTTTGTCTCTGCTCTATAAGACTGGTAAATCCACTGTAATCCCTGCCACCATACTGCTGATAATATTCATCACGCTTCTTTTCATCTTCAGAATATGCTATTTTCTGGTTATTACATATAAATATTGTTATAAACACAACAACACATATTACAATCCAGCCTCTTGCTGTTATTAAAAATTTGTACATTTCTTTCCAGAAATGCGGAAGTCTGGACAAAATCCTTTGAACCACATGTCCGATTTTTTCAATCATTTTTCCTATAAAGCCAGCGGTTCTTCCCGGACGGATAACCTTTCCAAGTAATACAAGAAATATTGCCGATATTACAGCTATACTAATACACACCATGCACAGCACATTTATCATACGCACAGGAACACCTGCTATCATGATATTATCATACTTCCTAAGTATGCTGCTTACATTCATCACATTTATTATATTAATCTTCTTGAAAATTCTTAATCTGCCCTGCATTGATATATTCTGGTATGCAAATGCTTCCGCCCCTGCAATTATACCCACCATCACAATCGAACTGATTCTTTTCCTGCATAACGCAAATACGAGTGATATAACAAGCACTATTGCAATAACTATCAAAGATATAATCATATATCTTATAAAAAGATATGTCATTACGCTTATCGGATAAGTGAAATTATTATACCCTGTCAGACACTGTACAGGTGCTGTAAGAGAACACCAGCCACCATACACCACAAGCATAGAGACAAGACCGCATAACTGCATAATCAGTGATACAAATAAAGCACCCAATCCGACTGCAGCAGTGTCCTTAACTGCTATTCTCATTCTTCCATTGACAGCAGTATAGATAATCTGCCACATTCCATTATCCCTGTATTCGTAAATGTTATAAATAATATATATCATCAACGCAAGAACGATATAGATAGAAATATCATTCTTCAGAAACTGCTCAACTGCCCTGCTGTTTAATTCCCTAACCTGTACATTTTCAATCCTTTTATAATCATTTTCCGTTTTATTGATATTGGCTATTGATTCTGATGTACCGAACACACTGAATTTTTTCATATTCGAGGCATTTGTAATAACTGCTTTAACACTTTCTGTATATCCATCAATATAATCAGACTTTTCCTTGTATTCCTTTGCAAGTCTCTTAAATATTCTTCTATCATCCTGTGCCAGTTCGTCAGCATGCTGCTGTATCTGTTCATCTGTATGCCCATTAATCAGCCAGTTGTACTCTCTTACTTTAATCTTATAATTATCTATTCCGCAGTCTGAAAAGTCCTTTGCAAAAACAACCACAACACATATACATGCCGCAGCCAGAATTAGCAATATTGTTTTTCTATTAAGCAGTCTCCCCAGTTCCTTCATCTACCTAAGCTCCTTAATATCCCCTTTTTCAATGTTGCTCTTATCAATATATACAATTTTGTTGTTCACAAATGAAAACATAAACATTCTACTGCTATCCCCATGCATAATTGAAAATATCTTTTCCTCGTCTGGAATCGTTCTCTTTGCTGCGAGCTTTCCATCTCTGTCTAACTGATATAATGTATAATCAAGTGAACTGCTCTGTTTGTTAAAATACATTGCCATATTCTTATATCCTTCATCATCCATCCAGATATAATTTCCGTCAAATGTTATATAAAAATATCCTGTATCATTATCACTTTCATATATGCTTTCTGACTTACCGCTGCCAAGATCATATTCATATATTATTCCATCTCCAAGCCCGCTGTAATACAGCTTGTTATTGTCTGCATCTATACAGTAACTATACACATTCTTGTCAAGCAGACATTCAGTATCTTCCCCTGTAATTCTGAATATTCCTTTTCCTTCCAATGAATATAATCCCTTATCATCTTTTGAAACAGATGTCTTTAAAAAAAATGTGTCACTGCCATATGTTTTAAGTGAATTAATTCCTATACCATATCCCGTTTCTTCATATATTTTATCGCTCGAACCCGTATCAAGATTAAATCTGTATAGCCTTACTGTTACATTACCTTCTATATCTCCCGTTATCTCTTGAGATACATATGCATATCCATCATTGAAACACATTGACACACTATCCTGTCCACTCAGGACGCATATGCTTCCAAGGTCTGTTCTCTGTGTTCCATCAGCACTTATCTGTACAAGATTTCCCTTGGAACTTATCATATATATGTACGAATTATAGTAATACAACTCACTTTTAAACTCGCTTCCTGAAATATATGCCATGCACTCTTCTCCATCATGCCCACATTGTGGTTTATTACATAACACAATACTTTCTTCCGACTTATCATCATAAAACATAAGATTATCATCTGATGCGCTACATTTATCAAGATAATAATATCCTGTATCACATCTTGCCACCGTATGCATGCTTTCAGAAAAGTATGACTGCGTATTATCAAGCTTATCGCTTCCTACGGTTATCGTATTACCCGTTTTCCCCTTACACGACACAAGCAAAACTGACATTACAACCATTAATCCTGCTGCAATTCTTCTCATTGTAATCCCCCTTAAAGTTATGACATCTATAGTTAGTTTAATTAACTATAGATATCATGTCAAGCGTACACAACCAAACCAGACACTATTAATCATGGTCTTGGAACACGAAGCATTAAAAGAATTGTTGACAGTTACGATGGAATTATGAAATATTCGTACGATGAGAAAGACAATTATTTTAATACAGCACCCTGGCATCATGCAATAGTTTTGGCATATTCTGCAATATATGGCATATTCGGTAATATACGTCACATTAATATCGGGTAGTTTTGGCACATTCGGTAATATATGGCACATTCTGCACTTAACAATATAAAAAAACAGGGATTCCAGTTACATTTAATAACCGAAATCCCTGTTTTTATTATATTAATTCTTCTTATATTGTTATATCTTCTTAGAAAAGACTCTTAACAGTATTAACTACATTCTCTACTGTGAATCCGAAATGCTCGAATAACTGGTTAGCCGGACCTGAAGCTCCGAAGCCCTTCATGCAGATAACCTTTCCATCAAGTCCTACATATCTGTACCAGCCGAAGTCTGAAAGTGCCTCAACTGCAACTCTCTTTCTTACACTCTTAGGAAGGACTGATTCCTTGTATTCCTCTGACTGCTTCTCGAATACGTCCATAGATGGCATACTTACTACTCTTACATCTATTCCTGCATTCTTAAGCTCTGCCTTTGCTGATACAGCAAGGTTTACTTCAGAACCACTTGCAATAATAATTCCATCTGGAGTCTCTTTATCAGAATTCTCAAGAATATATGCACCCTTAAGTGCTTCCTTAGATGAACCTGCCATCTGTGGAAGATTCTGTCTTGTAAGAACTAATGCTGTTGGCTCATCCTTAGATTCAATAGCATATTCCCATGCAAGTGCTGTCTCTGTTCTGTCACATGGTCTGAATACTGTGAAGTTAGGCATTGAGCGGAATGCTGCAAGCTGCTCAATTGGCTCATGTGTAGGTCCGTCCTCACCAACTCCGATACTGTCATGTGTGAATACATATATAAGTGGCAGCTTCATAAGTGATGTAAGTCTTGCCATTGGCTTTGTGTAATCACTGAATACGAAGAATGTTGCAACGAATGGTCTTAATCCACCGTGAAGTGCAAGTCCATTACCAATTGCTGCCATAGCCTGCTCTCTTACACCAAAATGAAGGTTAGTTCCTGCATAATTCTCTTTAGAGAAATCACCTGCATCCTTCATATTAGTCTTATTAGATGGTGCTAAATCTGCTGAACCACCGATAAGGTTAGGCATTACATTCTTAATCATATTAAGAATTGTTCCACTTGAACTTCTTGTTGCTTCTGCCTTCTCAGGCTTTGCAAGGTATTTCTCAGAATTGAACAAATCGGACATATCACATCCATTGTAGTACTTATCCCAGAGTTCCTTCATCTCAGGGAACTTCTCACAATACTCTGCAAAAAGCTTATTCCATTCTTCTTCCGGCTCAGCCATTCTTGCTGCTATCTCTTTATAATGATCATATACTTCCTGTGGTACTTCGAAATCACCCTTGCATGGCCAGTTAAGGTTTTCCTTAAGTGCTGCAACATTATCAATACCAAGAGGCTCACCGTGTGCGCTTGCCTTACCCTGCTTTGCAGGACAGCCGTATCCGATAAGTGTATTAACCTTGATAAGTGAAGGTCTTTCCTTATCAGCCTTAGCCTCCTCAATAGCCTTTCCGATTGCTTCGATATCATTGCCATCAGCAACCTCGATTGTCTGGAAGCCAAATGCTTCGAATCTCTTCATTACATTTTCAGTAAATGCAATATCTGTGCTTCCCTCAATTGATATATTGTTAGAATCGTAGAATACAATAAGCTTTGAAAGACCTAATGTTCCTGCAAGTGAGAAACACTCTGATGAAATACCTTCCATCATACAGCCGTCTCCACCAAGTACATATGTGTAATGGTCAACTACATTGTATCCTTCCTTATTAAATACAGATGCAAGATGTGCTTCTGCCATAGCCATACCTACTGCCATAGCCATACCCTGTCCAAGAGGTCCTGTTGTTGCTTCAACACCAACTGTATGACCATACTCTGGATGTCCAGGTGTCTTAGAACCCATCTGTCTGAAATTCTTCACATCATCTAAAGAAAGATTGCCAATTCCAAGTAAATGGAACAATGAATAAAGAAGCATTGAACCATGTCCGCCAGAAAGAACGAATCTGTCTCTGTTCTCCCATTCTGGATCAGCCGGGTTGTAATTCATATGGTTAGTCCATAATTCATAAGCTGTTGGTGCAGTTCCAAGTGGAAGTCCAGGATGTCCTGAATTAGCCTTCTGGATTGCATCTGCTGACAATACCCTGATTGCATTAATTGACATTTCATCGATGTTAGTCATATTTTCCTCCCTGTGTAAGCACATCTGTGCATAATATTATAAGTTATCTGTCTTTAAAATCTGCCTCTGTCAAGAATATAACATCACCATTCTCGCTTCTCTTCTTCTTAAGTCCACCAAAGAATCTTCTTGATGCTCTTCTTTCAGAGTTGACAATTGCCTGATTGATAATTTCCTTGATATCATCAAGTTTAATATTATCATTCACGTTATGAAGTTTGTCAATCTTAAGATACAGTTCCAGTAATGCATCATCATCAACCTCATACTGTCTCTTTCTTGCGAATCTCTTCGCCATCTCAACAAGCTCATTAACAGTGTACTGCTTAAGAACAATTCTGTGATTGAATGTCTTGGTAAGCTCAGGATTAAAGTTGATAAGAACGTTCATGTCTGTATCTGAATCTTCAAATATGACAATCATTCTTCCTGTATCCTGTTCAAGACAGTTAAGCAGTTCATTAATTCTCTTAGGCTGGATTGTTCCTGCGCCTTCAACGATAAGAGCTGTTCCCTTAAGTCTTCCCATTGCCTTGGCAATACCTCTCTGGTTAATACTCTCTCCTGATGTCTTAGCAATCTTCTTTGGCTGGTCTGGATATAAAGTATTAATAGCTCTAATTATAGTTCTTGCAAGGTCTGTCTTATCAGAACTTGAATTACCAGAAATAAGAATATTTCCTGATGCTGATGAATTCATCTGCATTTCATCGTCAATTGTATCGAAAAGATCAGCTAACTGTTCCTCAAGTCCTGGCATATCTCTGTACTTTCTGAATATCTTTGCCAGCTCTCCTGTAAGCTTCTTCTCTATCTGCTCAGTTTCTTCAATCTCTTCTTCCATAGTCAATGGCTGTTCTTCTTCTTGTCTGGTGAATGGGATTACTGTTTCTTCCGGCTCAACACCTGCAGCTACCTCATCTAGTACAACAGCCTCCTCACCTTCTTCTTTATTGTCTTTATTATCAATATCTTCATTCATAATTGAATTGATATCTGAAATCATTGATTCTGACACAGTTGGTATCTGTGCTGTAACTAAAGGAATATCTTCATTCTCTATAGCAGTTGCTGCCTGCTCTAGTCTCGCTGCAGCCTTACCTGTTCTTATTGCAAGATCCATTCTCGCTGAATCAACTGCCATCTGTGCAAGAGCTGCTCTCTTTGCTTCTTCCTTATCAATCTCCTTACCATCAGCCAGTGCTTCTGCTTTCTTCTGCTCTACAAGCTTTTCATAAGCTGCACTTTTCTCGTCTTTCTCATCAAGATAACGCTCAAGCTCTGACTTGGAGAATTCCTTAGTATCCTGCTTGCCATACTTTTCTTCTCTTACAGACTGCATCCACTCTGTTATATCCATCTGGCCTTCAATCTGGTCATCATCCTCCTGAACTTCTGCATCATCATTAACAACCTGTTCAGTTACAGGAGCCGGAGTCTTAACCTCCTTTGCAGGCTGTTCTTCCTTATTCTTAGAAGCTGGTACAAATGTCTTAACATCAGCATCTTCTTCCTCATCACCGAACAAGTCACTCATCTTGGCAGCAAGCTCTTCCTGAAGATTTCTTGTATCATATAAATTGTTATATTCAGGTACAGGAACATTAATATCTATATTCTCTGCTTCCTTATTGATTCTTTCCTCAGCTTCTTTTCTCTGTTCAGCTTCGTCTTCTTTATTGATCTGCTCATAATTATCAGCTAATTTCTGCTTTGCATTCTCAATAAGCTCCTTAAGTGAGACATTTACCTTATTAATCTCGCTTGAGAAATTCTTCTCTCCATCTTTGCTAAGTGTCTCAGAAACCTCTGGCTTCTCCACCTGAGGAGTCTCTATCTTAGACATAACAACAGAGCTGTCCTTAGTATTATCTGCATCTTCATCCTTATTCAGAGCTTTCATTAAAAATGCTTTGATATCATCATTCTGGTCATTCTGTACAAGGTCTATTGAAAGAGGTCCTTCCTCCTGTTCCTTAGCAAACTCAGGAACATTCAGACTTACCTCTGGCACTGGCTGTTTACCAGTTAATTTCTGTTCTTTCTCATCTTCTTCACGGAAAACATCTTCAACTTCATCTCTCTTAAGATTAGCAAGTTCCTTCTGCTTTGCAAAAAGCTCCTCCTTAGTTGCCTCTATATCTTCCTTTCTTTTTCTTACATCTTCTAAGATACCTTTCTGTGTCTTAGTAAGAACAACACCAAGCTTTTCCTTTAACTGTACTGCTTTCTCAACGTATATACCATCCTGAAACCACAGAACGATATTATCACATGTCTTAATACATTCTTCTTTTCTTCCAGTCTTATAATACAGCTTTGCAAGCTCATACATATACTTCTCATCAATCTCATGATCCCTGTAATCCTCTAAGATTCCTACAAGTTCATTATCTGATGCATTCTGTGCCTTTCTAAGGTCATAATACAGGATGAATCTGCTCACATCATGCTGTGAAGATTTTCTGTATTCTTCATAAAGCTCGTTAGCATTATCAAAATCTCCAACTTTAATAAAGAATTCAGTAAGCTTATAAACCAGCTTTCTTCCGCCAAGGTTTCTGTTATAAGCAAGAATTGCCATGTCTCTTGCTTCTTCATAGTCCCCTACTGCTTCCTGTACATTAATGGCTGTGGCAAGTGCCTGCCAGTCTTTAACTTTAGTCCAGTTAATATCCTTAGCTATGGCTGCCGCTTCTGTGTATTTCTTTTTCGCCGCCAGCTTCTTAATCTGGTCTATCTTAATTCCTAATTCGTATTTATTCATGATTATATATTCCTCATTCCAATGCTTACTTGATGAATGTTGTGAATAATTTATTTATCGCATTTTACAACTCATTAAAGTTTAGCACAGCCTAAGTTCATTGTAAACCAAGTTCACAGAATTGTTACAAATATGTTACAAAAAATCAAATGTAGCCTGTTCGTAATCCATTCTCGTGTATTCCAATTCTGATTCCTTCGTGCTGCTGTAATAATCAACAACCACAGTCTGCTGCCTTGAATCTACCAGCTTCTGACCTAGTATGTAATTAACATCGAATCTTCCTGTAATAGCAGGAGTTGCACCTCTTGCCGGAACAATAAGCTGGACATGATTAGTTGCAAGCAGCTTGAATATTGGCTCCCATATGTATATATCCTTTGCCGCACCAAATGGGTTATCTATGAATATTGTCTTACCCTCAACACCTTCATTACCTGAAGAATTCATATTAGATATGTAGTTGATAATCGCAATAAGGAACTGGATATATATACCCTGTGACTGTCCTGTTGAGCCAACCGCTTCCTCATATCTTAAATAACGGCTCTGGTCCTTGATTCTCTCTCTCTTATACAGATTAATTCTGATTGAATTCATATCTGTGACAATAACTGAGAAAAGTCTCTTCCATGACAGTCTGTTTCTTATATACTTAAGTCTTTCCGCAGGCTCTTTAAAACTTTCCGCCATAAAAACAGTTTCATCAATATATTCAGACATCTTTTCCTTATATAATTCTTCCTTTATATAAGGAATCTGCAAACTGATTATTGCAATCTGTTCTCCGTCAAGATTGATATTAGACAACTGTGGCAGACGGTCAAGCTCAGTCTTAATATTACTGCATGTCTGGATACAACGATTTTCAAAGTTATCCTTAATCATCTGCATATCCTCTATACCCTTGGCAATGCGGTCTTTTTCTAACTGTATAAATGTGTTCGTCTCATTTAACGATTCAATCATACTTCTGGTCTTAGCCACATTTTCAGGAACATTAAGTGATATCCTTACTTCATCAGCAAGCTCGACTGCATTAAATCCGTTAAGCAGGTCAATAAGCTTAGATTTATTCTTATTAAATTCATCAACCTTCTTATACTCTAATCTGGTAATTGAAGCATATTCTTTATGAACAGCCTCATATTCTGTAAGATTAGCTGTAATTCCCTGTGCATCCTCAGGACGGAATTCTTCTGGAACATGCATGCCCGCATCAGACACGATTCTTTCAAGGTCTTTTCTGCATACAAGAATGTCTTTTAATGAATCAGACATCTGTCTGCGTGTCTTTTCCTGAACCTTGGTGTTATCCTCTAACTTCTTAATAAGTACCTTGTGCTGTGTAATGAATTCATCCGGGTCATCGCATGGGAATTCATTAAAGCTTCCATAATTATTCTCAATCTGGTTAATACCATGTGCGATACTTCCCTCAAGTCTATTAAGAAGTGCTTCCTGTGACTCAAGCTCTTCCCTTACAGAATCACTGCTCTTCACAAGATTATTAAGAGCATCCTTGGCATTCCTTAACTGCTGTGAACCTGCTGCCATAATCTCACCGGCTTCATACTTTGCCTTAATATCGTCAAATGTATAACCTCTGTACTCTATTGCATCACGACATTTGTTCATAGATGCAGACAGATGGTTCATCAGCGCCTGCTTATCTGCAAAGTCACTGTTCTTCTGTGAAAGTGCTGTCTTTAATCCGGTGAATCTGCTCTCTATTTCATCCTTATCAAGACGGTATGTATCGTCATCGATTTCTATTGAAACATTTTCATCATAATAAGGTGCGTACTGCTCCTCCCATGACTTAATGATTTCATCATATGCCTTTCTTGTACTGTCCTCGAAATCTCTCGCGGTATCATACTCAGAATTAGCAGAAGCTGCTGCCTCCTCGCACTCATATATGCGGTTTCTTGCACTGTCCACATCAGCCTTCAGTCCCTTTAAGCGCTCATACTTTTTATCTATAGAAGTATTCATCTCCATAATACGCGAGAGCAGGCTGCATGCTGTTTCCTTCTCTTCTATATCATCTCTTGTCTGTGCGAGGTTCCTTGAAAGCTGCTCTTTAACCTCATTTAACACACTTCTCTTCTTCTCAGCCTCAATAATTGCAGCCTCGCTGTCAGCAATCTTTAATCTGATTGCTTCTGCCTCGGACGCATCCACCTTTCCAGACGCAGCATTATATACAAGTGCAAATGTATAATCATTCCACACAAGCTCCATTCTGTCGGCCAGCTTTCCTGCCTGCGCCTTATGCGACTCAAGCTCCTCCTGTGCAAGCTTAATCTGTGTCTCAAGCTTTGCCTCATCACGCAGGAACGACATATCCTTTAATGCGAATACAATCAGGTCTTTGTTAATCTCTAACTTAGTATCAATAAGCACCTGCTCGCTTATAACAGGATAAGCAGCTGCACCTTTGCCGAAATCCTTAAGCATCTCATCTGCTTTGATTCTCTCGAAATCGTTCTTTATTATAAATGCGTACTCAATGAAAGGTGTTCTCTTTAACACATCTCTTTTCTGTCCTGCATTCAGGGCTGCAAACCACTCATGTCCCTCAACAACATCTGAACCGTACTGGCTCTCAAGGTATTCCTTAAGCCTGTCTCTCTCAGGACTCTTACAGATATATGTTCCCTTTCTTGCATTGTCAATAAAGTTCTCAAGTTCCTGTGCTGCCTTACACTCTTCTGTAAAATCACTGCGCATCTTCTGGTAAGTCTCAAGAATAACCGAAAGCATTGCCTCGTCATTATCTGCACTGTATATTTCACGGATTTTGCCCATGCGCTCGTTATCAGCATTACCAGCTTCATCAGCCTTTTCTAGCTTTTCTGACTGCTCTGTGAATATATCAATAAGTGCTTTATTGGCAGATATTGTCTCATTAAGTGACATTAACTGCTGCTGCACATCATTGAATTTTTCGGACATTCTTGTCTCTTCATTCTTTAACAGTTCTTTATCCCTGAATGACTTATCATATTCTTCAGACGCATTTTCACATACGACAGTTCCTGCCTCTGATAAAGCTACTCCAAGCTGTGTCTGTAATTCCTGTATCTCATTCTCAAGATTATCCGAAAGACTGCCAAGACCTGCCGCCTCTTTGTCAGCATTTCTAAGATTATCCTTAGCCTCTGATAATCTGACTTCCAGAGCCTTAACACGGTTAGCTGCTATATCAAGCTTTTCCTTAAGTCTTCTGGTCTCTTTCTCATAGAATTTTCTGTAACCTGCAGCAAGTATCTTTAACTCTGCTGTTATATCAGTATCTTCTCTTAATCTGTTATCTATCGCAATCTGAAGTCCTTTATAGGACTTCTCGTATTCTGCATAATCTTTATAATCACCCGCAGACTCCATCAAAGAAAGCTTTCCTCTTGCCTCTTCAATTGCAGCGTTCTTGAGTTCAAGTGCCTTTCTTGTCTCATTAACAAGGCTCTCAACTCCTGCCATCGAATTCTTTTCAGACATAACCTCTGCAACTGCTATAGCTTCCTTCTCTTGTGCAAGCTCATCATACATCTTAGTGATAAGGTCATCCTGACTCTTAAGTTCCTTATCCTTCTTATCACTTTCCCGCATAGCAACAAGAAGCAGGTTATATAGCTGCTTCTCTATTTCTTCTTTTCTGTTGTAAAATGCTTCATATGTCGACAGATATTCTTTAAAACTGTCGATAGCTGCAATCTGGCTGTCATATGCTCCAAGCTGTGAGTGTTTCTTTGAAAGCTCCACTAACTTGTCCTTAATATCCATAAGAGTCTGAGCCATCATGCCCTCATCATTATCAACTGACAGCTTGTTATTGAAGGATTTCTGGATAATCTCCTCTATAAGCAGATCCTCAACAACCTTACGGCTTGTCTTATAATTTGACTCGAAATATGTTCTTACATGTCCCTCTGTCTTGTTAATTCCACGCACAATTTCCCATGCACTCTCATATATTCCGTAGTTGCTTATGAAGCTCTGGTAATCACCTTTTCTGTCAAATATCTTAACAACATATTTGTACCCGCCCTTCTCAAGGTCACGAAGATAAGCCTTAAGTCCGTTATATGTAATTCTCTCTCCATTACTTACAAGTGGAAGATTCTTAATATCGTTATCGCCAAACTCCCTGTAGAATATGCAGTAATTAAAGTATTCAACACTTGCTGTAGGTGCAGCTGTCTGTTCCTGTCCATCCTGATTCTCATCGTCTGTGCCTCTTCCCTTTCTTGCACAGAAACCAGTTGTCATGAACCTGAAACCATCCTTCTGATAACATGGATCTAACTTCCACTCAACCAAAGAATGAATACATGTATTACCGCTTCCCTGTCTGAAAAGCTTCTCAATAGGCTGCTTGTCATCAAGTGTGCAGTTAGGAAGCATATTCTGCATAAGAAGCAGCATAAGCAGACTCTTACCACCGCCATTGGCAAGGTCATATATAGTATTCTGGCAGTTGAAGCGCATCACGAAATCGTCGTACACCTGTGTACCGAAATTATATTTAACATTATTAACTCTGATTCTGTTAATCTGTGGCATCGCGTCCTCCATTCATAAGTTCGGCAAATCGTCCTCTGTAATCATCAAAATAATTCTCTATAAGACTTCTGAATCTGTCTGTCGGATAATATCTGTCCTGACTCTCAACTAAAAGTTCCTGCGCAACGCAGAAATTAAGCACAAGCTTTACCATACCCGACTTGGAATTTCTTGCTGCTCTCGCTCCTGTCTGATCCTCTACTGTTGTCACCGGAAGCTCGTCCCATGTAAGTGCTATCTGCTTAAAGCTGTTCTCCTCAACCTCATCAAGCACAAGCCCTGTGCTCTTATCGACAATACCACCTGTTGTCTTATCAACATTTTTAATGATGTCCTCAAGTCTTATGAACTCAGCATAAGTTGAACTCATTGTATCTGAATAAAACTCTGTTATTATGTTGTAGATTATGAAATACGCAAGATATAATTCTTTATTAACTCTTAATCCAAGTACATTTCTTAATTCCTCGTTGGAATATCCAAACACCCTGTTATTATCACCTGCACTCACATACAGACCATTGTTATATTCATATATGTTAAGATTAAGTTTCTTAAGTGACATATGAACGATGTCATACACTTCTGCATTATTATTGTATTCCTGATAAAGAGCTGCATTCTCGCCCCTCTCAGACACATTTTCCCCTGTGATAAGCTTGGAAACTATGTCCAGCGCCTTATCTAGATTTCTATTCTCCATGTGCTTCCTTTCGTACCAATTCAACATCTGCCATCATACAGTTATCCGACAATATAACCTGCCCGCCAAGCCCTTTTCTTATTGCAAATGTAAAGCTTTCCGTATCTTTAAAGCCTTCCCCTAAGTATGCATCAAGAAATGTATCTTCTCCCGCATCACCGCCAAGCTGGTACTCATCCTTCTGGCACAGATTAACAAAGAAAGAGAAGAAATCTGCATTTCTTAGAATCTGCTCACCATACGCCCTCTTCATTGCATCTGCAAACTGACCGAGTGTTATAATGTCCGATTTTTTCAAACACACAATGAGATTTTTCATAAGGAATACATAATTATCCTTAATTCTCTTTTCTTCAATCTCATCTTCGAATTCAATATCTTCCGGTCTTTCATTGCTTATAAGCTCTTTCTCCTCATATCTTGGAGGCTTCACCATAAGCGCATCATCAATGCTTATCAGGTCAAATGTCTTTCTTATGTTCGGCTTTAGAAGCGGACTTAACATTGTGACTAATATATCTGCATTGTCCCTCTTAATCATATCTGAAAGTGCCGATGTGAAATCCATATGGCTTCTTAATCTGCCAAGCTTGGCGCGTCTTACTGCGTCATCGGTCATCTTCTGCATTTCTGTACAATCCTTTAACAACTCGCTATGCCTGTTCATTGCCTGCTTAAGCTGAGTCTCAAGACTGTATATTTCGTTCATCGTCCTGTAATAGCCTTCGCCTGTGCTGCCCGATGCATTAAGCTTCTCAATTGATTTTGCAATAAGGTCACGGTTCTTCTTAAAAAGCTTTTCTTCATCATCAAACCATTTCATTCCCGTCTTGACGAATTCCTCATAAGCCTCTATTCCTGCAAATACATCGCCCGACAGAATTGTCAGCACTTCATTCTTCTTTAACTTAAGACGGTTGACCTCTTCGTTGATTCTTTCAACCACTTCAACTCCGCCACGGAAGTTCTGTGAATTAATCATTTTCTCAAGAAGAAGCTGGGATACGCTTATCCTGCTCTCGTCCTTGATTTCCTTGGTATCAAGATAGAATTCAATAGCATCAGGGCTTATCGAATACCACACGGTATTGTCTCTTATCGAACTCTCGATTATCTTCATTCTTGATACTCTCTTTTTCCTGTCCACCGGATCAAAATACGAGAATTCAAATGGCCTGCCATCATTCTTTATCTTGTCAAATATATAATCAGCAATCTCCTTGCTGTCCTGTTCATTCAAATCAAGCCCGAAATCTCTCTTAAGTATCAGCCTTAAGAAATCGAGATATTCGGGATATGTAACATCCTTTTCCTTAAAATTATTCTCCTCTATAAAGAAACGGAGAACCGCCATAACTATATAGCCCATATCAAGGATTTCGTATTTGCCATCCTTGAAATTAGAAAATGATGTGTCTATCAGTCTGAAGAAAGGATAATATTTCTTCAGATTAAGCATTCGTTCACGGTGATCCGATATGATATCACCTGTCATATTCTCTGCCATAGTATTCTTCATTTCTGCGCACGCATTTTACACATATTGTCTTAACGCCCGGTGCGCCAGGGCATTAAGCTTAAAGCTTGGTTCTTCACCAAATTTAAAGCTCGGTTCTTCCGTCTAATGCTCTTAAAAGTGTAACCTCATCGATATATTCAAGATCGCCGCCGACAGGAACTCCGCTTGCAATTCTTGTCACCTTAATTCCTGTTGGCTTTATCATTTTGCTTATGTACATTGCTGTTGTCTCACCCTCCAGATTGGAATTAGTTGCGATAATAACCTCGTCAACATCTCCCTGAAGCCTTACCATAAGCTCCTTTAACCTGATATCAGCCGGTCCGATTCCAAGCATCGGGCTTATTGCTCCATGAAGAACATGATATACGCCCTCGTACTTTCCTGTCTTTTCATATGCCGCCATATCTCTTGTATGTTCAACTACCATAATTGTCTTATGGTCTCTTTTCTGGTCGCGGCATATCGGACACAGTTCTTCATCTGTAAGTGTAAAACACTCCTTACAGTAGTGAATATGCTGCTTTGCATCAATCATTGTGTCTGCAAGGCTCTTAACCTCAGACTCAGGCATGTTTATAATGTGAAATGCCAGGCGCTGGGCGCTCTTCGCCCCAACCCCTGGTAATCTCGACAATTCTTCAATTAATCTGTTAATATGACCACTGTAGATGTCCATTAGAATAAGCCTCCGCCTAATCCTCCAAGTCCTCCAGTAATCTTAGCCATCTGTGCCTGTGACTCTTCTTCGCATTTTCTTAAAGCTTCATTAGTAGCTGCTACGATTAAATCCTCAAGCATCTCTACATCATCTGGATCAACTGCTTCAGGGTCAATCTTAACCTTAGATACTTCTCTCTTACCTGTAACAGTTACCTCAACTACTCCGCCGCCTGCTGTCGCACTGAATTCCTTATTCTCAAGCTCTGCCTGCTGCTCCTCCATCTGACGCTGCATTCTCTGTGCCTGCTTCATCAGATTATTCATATTACCAGGCATTCCTCCTGGAAAACCACCTCTTTTAGCCATTATATAAGTTCCTCCTTATCATCTACTTCTATATCTATGCCTACGAGTTCCTTAAGATCCACGAATCTGCTGTGGAAATCCTCATCATCGTTAAGCTTAGTCACTTTAATTGAAACCCTTACTCCTGTTCTCTCCTCAATTACATTCTCTATGCTCTCCATAACTTCCTGTCTGCTGAGTGAATTATAGGCACTAAGTGATTCTACCATAATTTCAAGACTAATTCCATCTTCTGCTAATGTAACATGTGCAGCCTGTAAAAATGTCTGATTAACCGGATCATCTATCGTTGCAATGATATCCTTCCAGCCTGCCGCAATTGCCTTAACATCTTCCGGAACAGCGTCATATACACGCTTAACTACAGGCTTCTTTGGTGTCTGTTGCTGTACTGCTGCCTGGCCTCCCGCAGCACCTGCATTTACAAGTCTGCCGCTTTTAATATCATCAAGTACTTTCTGTAACTGCCCTTCAAGCATTGTCACACGGCTTACAACATCGCCGATATCCTGACTGTTATCCATTGCCGGGCGCATCAGCTTTATAAATGTTATCTCTGTTTTAACTCTCTTCTGTGTAGAAAACTTCAGGTCATTCGATAATTCTGACAACACTCTTATATAGTACATAAGTGTATCTATATCAACATTCTGTGCATCCTTCTTCAGGTCTTCAAGATTATCTGCCGATACTTCTATTACATCTTCAATTCTTTCTGCATCTTTAGTTGTCTTAATAAGAAGCAGATTTCTAAGATACCATATAAAATCTGTAACAAACTGTGAAAGGTCTCTTCCCTGCATTATCAGATCTTCCATAAGTGACATGCACACGGCAACATCTCCTGACAGAATTGTTGAAAGCATTTTACTAAATACCGCCGTGTCAACTGCCCCAAGTACATCTAATACATTTTCATACTTAAGGTCTTTTCCCAGATAGAATGCCAGACACTGGTCTAACAGACTTAACGCATCTCGCATAGAACCATCTGCAGCTTTGGCAACATATTTTATTGCCTTATCCTCTACATTCAGTCCCTCCGCCTTCATAAGTTCTGACAGTCTTGCGGCAATTGTCTCTATTGTTATCCTGTGGAAGTCATATCTCTGACATCTTGAAAGGATTGTAATAGGAATCTTCGCCACTTCTGTAGTAGCAAGTATAAATATTACATATGCAGGAGGTTCTTCCAATGTCTTTAACAATGCATTGAACGCTCCTATTGAAAGCATATGAACCTCATCAATTATATAGACTTTGAATCTTCCTTCTGTCGGTGAGTACTGTACTTCTTCTCTTATCTGTCTTATATTATCGACACCATTGTTAGATGCCGCATCTATCTCTATTACATTCATGCTTGTTCCAGCCGCAATCGCCTTGCATGTCGGACACTCCCCACAAGGGTTGCCATCAACCGGATGCTCACAATTAACTGCCTTCGCAAATATCTTGGCAACTGATGTCTTACCAGTTCCTCTTGTTCCGCAGAACAGATATGCATGGCCTATTCTGTCTGCATTAATCTGATTTCGCAGAGTTGTTACTATTGTATCCTGTCCTTTGACATCATTGAAATTGTCTGGACGCCATTTTCTGTATAAAGCCTGATATGACATGGTTACCTCCCTCTGCGCTGTATGTTTCTTTCCTCTACTATTTCGTAAGCCAAGTCTTTCCGTGGCTTCGCCACTCCCAAGCCTTGGTAATTCACAACTCCCGGGCTTCCGCCCTTTCGTTGTTCATTACGGGCATTCGTCAGATAAACAAGAATCCAAGCACGCTTGTTTCTTGTTTGCATGACTCATTGCTTACGAAAAAAGCCGTGCGTCCGGCTTCGAACTGATATCCACAGACGTTACCGATGCAGTTAGCTCGATCCAGGCACCCTTTCAACACCCGGAAGGTCCCACTTAATGCTGCTTCATTCCTGACCTGACATGGTTCGTGGATTTCCGTCGTGAAAGACCCAAATGTCAACACCACTTACACCGGGCTGCTCCATAAATATCAGCCCTCTGCCGAACATCACCCCTGCTATAGCGGATTGCAGGTTCAAGGTGCCGCTACTACCCCGGCTGCACGGTATTTTAATTATACTTGTTATATATGCTTGTTGTCAAGGTGTGAAGCGTTGACAAAATAAGACAGCTAAATAAGCCAGGCCCTAAGAATCATTTCCTAAGGACTGGCTTTAGCAATCCTTGTCAGAACAGGCGGCAAAACCAACTTCTTACCACTCCCGAATATCACCAGAAACTTGCCAAAACCTACTATCCTCTATCAACTTCGCTATTGCGTAGGTCTTTTCAAGCACTGTGAGACTGTCATCCCCTCTTGCTAACCTACTCAATCATTATATTCTTGCCTTTTCGTAGGTCTTTTTCCCAACTTTCTTCTATTTAATGATACTCTTACCTCTCCAAAGACCTACTACCTCCACTGTATTAGCTTGATTAGTGGGTTTTTCTCTTCCCAACACGTCTTTTTCTCATAATTTCAACCCACCCATTCTGCATATTGTGAGGCTTGCGTAGGTCTTTCCCTCTTCAACACGCTGCAGCCAGCAACCCCCACGATATTAACAATCTCCTCACACAAAAAAGACAGCCTCCGCAATCCACGCAGAAGCTGCCTTAAACCATTACCTTAAACGTATTACTCCAAACATATTATTCCTGTTCTTCATACCTCGGCAGCTCAACTATCACCGCCTCATGATGAACAGCCGGAAGGAATTTCTCCATCACTTCCTTAGTCTTTAATTTAAGACTTGATGTATTAATGCAAGGATGACATCCGAGAGATTCACCCTCAAGCACTTCCTTATCCATCAGTAACTGCACATGGTTATCCGTATCATTCATAAGTCCCATTATGGATACCGAACCCGGTGTTATATCAAGGAATTCCTCCATATATGATTCATCTGCAAATGAAAGTCTCGCTGAATTAATCTGCTTACTCAGATCCTTTGTCTTAAATGGCTTGTCACCCGGCATCATAAGCATATAAAAATTCGTCTTCTGTCTGTTACATAAGAAAAGATTCTTACATATAAGTGTGTCCAGAATCTTATCTATGTCATTACACACTTCCATTGTTGTAGCAGGCTCATGGTCTGTTCTGTAATATTCCATTCCAAGCTTGTCCAACA